>OLPH01000954.1_pt1 | contig 31597 bp, 32 predicted proteins | sample 1672951 | NCBI WGS metagenome assembly OLPH01 (sample SAMEA3136740, study PRJEB25190) | human gut metagenome | reverse complement strand
GCCGCCGATAAAGAGGATGAGGGAGATGAGGGAAGGGTAGCCCGGGACGTCTTCGCCGTAGAGCAGGGTGCGCAGGACAATGAAGATGAGGTAGATGGCGGCGACGAAGGCGAAGAAGCAGCCGGCGAAGGCTGCGATGCGCAAGGGCGCCGTCGTGAAGCTGGTAATGCCGTCGATGGCCAGGTTGAAGAGTTTCCAGTAGTTCCACTTGGTCTTGCCCGCGGCCCGGGGCGGCCTGTCGAAGAGGATTTCTTTCTTCTCAAAGCCAATCCAGCAGAAGAGGCCTTTCGTGTAGCGCTGACATTCGCGCAGGCTGCACAGGGCTTTGACGCAGCGTTTGTCCAGGAGGCGGAAGTCGCCGACATCTTCCTGGACCGGGACAGGGGATAACTTTTTTAGCAGGCGGTAATAGACGCGGCTCGACCACTTCTTGAAGAACGTTTCCCCCTCACGGTGGCGCCGGCGGGCCGAGACGTCGCGGTAGCCTTTTTTCCACCAGGCAATCATGTCCGGCAGCAGTTCCGGCGGGTCCTGGAGGTCGGCGTCCATGATGACCAGGGCGTCGCCTTCGGCGTAGTCCATGCCGGCCAGCATAGCCGCTTCCTTGCCGAAGTTGCGCGACAAGGACACGTAGGCGACGCGTCTGTCTTTTTCGTGGAGCTGGTGCAGGATGGATAGGGTCTGGTCGCGGCTGCCGTCGTTGACGAAGATGAAGGTGAAGGCGTAGTCCCGCAGGCTGTCGATGACGGCACACGTCCTTTCGTAGAACTGGGGCAGGACGGCTTCTTCGTTATAGCAGGGGACGAGGATATCTATTTGTTTCATCGTTTGTCACCTCCCGCGGCGGCCCGGTTCAGGAGGACCGTGTAGTCTTCCACGTCGAAGCACTGGGCCGGGGCCGATCCCAGGACGCGCAGGGCTTCGTCGCGGTATTTCGGCTGGACGACGATGACGGCCGGTTCATCGCTGTTCCAGCGGTCATACAGGTCCTGGCTGCCGTAGTACATGCCTGTCCGGTCCGTATGATGGATGCCAAATTCCAGTTCGCCCATGAAGTTGCCGGCGGCGATGGGCCGGTCCAGGTAATAGACCAGGCCGGGCATGAACGAGCCGTACATGATGATTGGTGTGCTGTCCGGGACGTGCAGGGCCCGGATGTCCTGGCTGACCGTGTAGGCCGTCTGGTGGTCATGGATCTGCCCTTGGACCTGATGGGCGCCGAGGCCGAAGCCATAGGCCATGACGCTGAGGATAACCAGGACGGAGAAGAAATCCCGCTTGCGGTGCCAGACCCAGGCCGCGGCCAGGGTGCCGATGAGGAGCGACGCTATAAGCAGGCCGCCATGGGTCAGGAAGTCGGCGACGGTCAGGAAATCCGTGTGCATGAGGTAGATGATGCCCGCTGCCGTGAACAGCAGGCAGAGGATGGCGTTGATGAGAAAACTGTGGCCGAGCCAGCGCCCTTGGTGACGACACCGTTCGATGGATGCGGCCAGGAGGACCGACAAAGGCAGCCAGCAGGGCAGGATATACGTCGGCAGTTTCGAATCGGAAACGCTGTAGAAGATGTAAATCAGGCCGGCCCAAAGGGAGAGCAGCAGCAGGTCCTGTTTGTGCCGCAGGGAGCCGGGCTTGCGGAAAATCCCGTCCTTACTGAATAACGTCGCCAGAAAGCCCGTCCAGGGCATGAGGTCGGCGATGAGGACGGGGACGAAGTAGTACCAGGGATGGAAGCGTTCGTGCATCTTGGTGGCGAAGCGCAGGAAGTGCTCGCGGATGAAGAAGAAATAGAAGAAGTCGGGATTCTTCTGGCAGACCAGGTAGTACCAGGGCATGGTGATGACCAGGAAGAGGGCGATGCCCGGCAGGTAGAAGAGCTTGAGGAAAAGGCGCGGCCGCTTGCTGAGTAGAGCATACCAGAAGAGGATGGCAACGGGGAAGACGATGGCGATGAGGCCCTTCGTGAGCATGCCGAAGCCCATGGCGGCATAGAAGATGAGCAGGTACTTCTTGTTTTCCGTCCGCTCGAAGACGTAGAACGAGACCAGGCAGGCGTCGATGAAAAAGGTCAGGGCCATGTCCATGACGCCGATAGAGGCGACGATGAGCTGCAACACCGACGTAGCTACGATGATGGCGGCGAGGATCCCCGTGCGTCGGCCGTACATGGTGCGGCCCAGCCAGAAGGCCAGGAAGACATTGCCCAGTCCCGTCAGGGCCGGCAGGATGCGGCCTGTGAATTCTTTGAAGCCGAAGAGTTCCATCGAAAGGGCCGTGATCCAGTATTGGAAAATAGGTTTCTCGAAATAGGGCATATAGTCGAAATGGGGCGTGAGGTAGTCGCCGGAGAGGACCATTTCCATGGCGACCCGGTGATAGCGCCCTTCGTCGAGCTCGATGAGATGATACGACCCGATATGGGCCAGATAGAGAAAGGCCGCAGCGGCGATGAACAGGCCCATCAAAAAGTGCCGATGGCGGCGGATTGCGTCAGTCATAACATACCTCCTATGTATATCTTTATCTATAGTATACAGGAGAAATATAAATAAATCCTAAATAGCCTGACGATTTTACGGATTTTCTACGAAACGGCGCAGAAGTTGTGACAATTCTTCTCATCGTGTCATGGACAGACCCGGTATCAGCCGTTATAATGGAAGAAATAGATATTTTCGGAAGGAGCGATTCTTATGTTACATATTGGCCTGACCGGCGGCATTGCCTCCGGCAAGAGTACGGTCGTCACCATGCTGCGCGGATTGGGGGCAGGTATCGTCGACTGCGACGTCATCGCCCACGACGTCGTCGAACCGGGTTCGGAAGGACTCAAGGCCGTCGTCGCGGCTTTTGGGCCGAAGACGCTTTTGCCTGACGGCTCCATGGACCGGGCTTACATCGGCAGTGTCGTTTTTGGCGATAAGGCGAAGAAAGCGCAGCTTGAAGCCATTCTTTTCCCCCTCATCCATGCCGGTATCGACGAAGAAATCAAAAAAATTGAAGAAAATAAAAAAAATCCTGTCATTTTCCTTGACATGCCCCTGCTTTATGAGGTAAAATACGATTCGTACGTTGACGAAACGTGGCTGGTGTACGTCGATCCGGTGACGCAGCTTACGCGGCTGATGAAGCGGAACGGCTATTCCGAAAGTGAAGCACTGGCACGGATTCATGCACAGCTTCCTATCGACGAAAAACGGTCGTTAGCCCAGGTCATCATCGACAATACCGGCTCTCCGGAAGAGACGCAGAAACAGGTACTCGTCGCATGGCAGGCTTTGATGGACCGCATCAAAGGGTAGGGAGAAGACGTTGAGAAAAAGAGCAAGCACCAAAGGGAAAATCATTATAGCGACATTGCTGATTTGTCTGTCCGCATCGTACTTTTATTCTTGGAAAGATGATGTCATGCGGAAGTTCGTATACCCCCTCCAGTATGATTACCTGGTCCGGCAGTATGCGTATGAAGACAAAGTCGCCCCCGCCCTGGTAGCGTCGGTCATCTTAGTGGAAAGCAAGTTCGACGAACGCGCTGCTTCGCAGCCCGGTGCTCACGGCCTCATGCAGGTCATGCCCGACACGGCACAATGGATTGCCGATGAAATGGGGATGACTGATTACACGCCTGATAAACTCAACGACGTCCGTACAAACATCAGGTTGGGAACCTGGTATCTGGCCTACTTATTGAAGGAATACGACGGGAATCAAGTACTGGCCTTGGCTGCGTATAATGCCGGCCGGGGACATGTCGACTCGTGGATCCGGAAATATGGCTGGAAAAAAGATTTTCAAGAAATTGAAAAAATCCCCTTTTCAGAAACGAGAGAATATGTTAAAATAGTCTTGCTGAATGAAAAGTATTATAAACAGCTTTACGATTTCTGAGTTATGCGGTTGTGGCGGAATGGCAGACGCGCTGTCTTCAGGCGGCAGTGATCTTCGATCGTGCGGGTTCAACTCCCGCCAACCGCACCATTTTTACTATGGATGCTACATTGATTGAAACACTCAAACAATGGAATATCACAACTGTTCTCCCACTTTCAGTGGGAGATTTTCAGTTATTGGAAGAATATCGCATGATCGAGAAAGACGGCAAGCCCGTCGAGTACCGCCTGTTCACGTATGAGAACGAGGAGAACGGCTGGACCGTGCGGGCCATCTTCAACCCTGAGTCGGAAGAATTTGCTATCCGGACGGACAGCGGCATGCTGGAGTTCGCCCTCATCGAATTTATTACGGATTCCTTTGAGCTCTTCCGGTCTATGGTCGAAGAACGGCTGGCGCGGATCATCTACGACGATTACGTCGAACGGAGCCGTAATTTCAGCGTCATCCTCAAGAACAAGGGCGTCCCCGATGTCCAGTGGGATGCGTTCCTGCCGGAGCAGTATCAGGGCTTCCGGCGCCTGGTCAAGCCCAACGATGCCGTGCGCATCATCAACGGGTCCTACATGATCCTGGCCTATTACGACGCGGCGACGCGCAGCGGCCTGTCGCTGATGTACAATCTCCTGCGCGATGATTTCTTTGCCGAACGGCGCGTAGAGAACTTCCCGAACCTGGTCCATGACTTCGATACGTCGTCCCTGAAAGAGCTGGAAAAAGCCTTGCAGAAACGGCTCCTGCCCGTCCTCGACGAGATTGCAGCCGACCGGGATAAAGCGTTGTCAGAATGAGCAGACAGTGGTATACTAAAAGTAATTTAGATGGTTAGATGCAAAGAGTGGGTGAGAGCCCACTCTTAACTTTTACCTATAGGAATTTTTACAGATAAGCTGGTGAATACGATGAGACGTGAACACATTGAAGATTTGATTGCCAAGGAAGTAGAACAGATTATTGAAGGGACCGGTTTGGAACTGGTCGACGTCGAATACGTGCGCGAACGGAACTGGTATCTGCGCGTATTCATTGATAAAGAAGGCGGTGTCGACCTGGAAGACTGCCAGGCTGTCAGTGAGAAGCTGAGCAAGGTCCTCGATGAAAAGGATCCCATCAGTGACAATTATCTCCTGGAAGTATCGTCGCCGGGACTGGATCGGATCCTCAAGAAGGACAAGGATTTCGTCCGCTATGCCGGCCGGTCCGTCGATATCCATTTCTTTAAAGCCCATGACGGCGTCAAGGATTTGACAGCGGAACTCGTCGGAAAGACAGACGATAGCCAGCTCAAAGTCCGCCTGGACGACCGTGATGAAACCATAGACATGAAAGACATATCGCAAGTCCGTCTGCATATTGATTTTTAGTGGAGGTTATTAACGTGAATAAAGAATTGCTCAATGCTATTGCTTACTTAGCCAAGGAGAAAGGCGTATCTCCGGATGTCATCTGCGACTCCCTGGAAGCCGTCCTGATTACGGCCTACAAGAAGGAACCCGATGCCAACCCGACGGCTGAAGTCGAATTGAACCGTTCGACGGGCGACTATGCCATCAAGGCTGCCAAGACCGTCGTCGATGAAGTCGAAGATCCCCATACGGAAATCGCCCTCGATAAGGCACGCCTCATTGATGTCAATTATGAAGTCGGCGACGTCGTCAACGTCGATGTCACGCCGGACAATTTCGGCCGCATCGCCGCCCAGGCTGCCAAACAGGTCATGATCCAGCGCCTGCGAGAAGCCGAACGGAACATCGTCTATGATGAATTTTCGGACCGCACGGACGACATCATCACCGGTATCATCCAGCGCATCGAGAACCGCAACGTCTACGTCGACCTGGGCAAGGCCGAAGCCATCCTGCCGGCATCGGAACAGATCCCGACGGAAACGTACAGCGTCGGCCAGCGCATCAAATGCTATGTCGTCGAAGTCCGCAAGACGACGAAAGGCGCCCAGATCCTCGTATCCCGGACCCATCCGGGCCTGCTGAAGCGCCTCTTTGAACTGGAAGTCCCGGAAATCTACGAAGGCGTCGTCGAACTGAAATCCGTTGCCCGTGAACCGGGCCGCCGTTCCAAGATTGCCGTCTATTCCCGCGATGCCAACGTCGATTCCGTCGGTGCCTGCGTCGGCCCGAAAGGGTCCCGCGTCCAGAACATCGTCTCGGAATTGCAGAATGAAAAGATCGACATCGTCAAATGGGATGAAGACCCGGCGGTCTACATCGCCAACGCCCTCAGCCCGGCGCAGGTCATTTCCGTCACCGTCGATGAAGACGAAAAATCGTCGAGCGTCGTCGTACCGGATTACCAGCTGTCCCTGGCCATCGGCAAGGCCGGCCAGAATGCCCGCCTGGCCGCGAAGCTGACCAACTGGAAGATCGACATCAAGAGCGAAAGCCAGGCTGCCGAACTGGCTGCCCAGGCAGAGGTTCCGCAGGACAGCGAACCGGCTGATGACCTGGACATCCTCAGCGACCTGGCCATGCCGGCTGCTGAAGAAGGCGCAGCTGATACGGAAGGAGAATAAGCCATGAAGACCCGAAAGACTCCGATGCGCGTCTGTGCCGGCTGTCAGGAACAGAAGAGCAAGAAGGAAATGATCCGCGTCGTCCGCACGCCGGAAGGGACTGTCGAAATCGACAAGACCGGTAAGAAATCGGGCCGCGGTGTCTACCTTTGCCCAAACAGCGAATGTCTGGAAAAAGCCTACAAAGAGCATCGCCTGGAACGGTCCCTGAAGACCAAAGTGTCCGGCGAAATCTATGAACAGCTGAGAAAGGAACTGCTGTGAGCGACAAGGTCCTGAATCTCCTCGGCCTGGCCTGCCGGGCGGGTAAGGCCGTCTGCGGTGATGGAGCCGCACAGAAGATATTGAAGCGTCGGCGCGTCTCACTCTTATTCCTGGCCTCCGACGGCGGCAGCGATAACGTCGAAAAATATCGCCGCCTGGCGGAGCGGAAAGGGATCACCGTCGTTGATACATATACGAAAGATGAATTAGGCAGTGCCGTCGGCAAAGCCCAGACCGTCATCATCCTCATCGATGACAAGGGCTTCGCCGGGGCCATAGAGAAAGTGAAGCGTGATGAATAGAAGGGGGTAACTAGATGACGAAACGAGTATACGAAGCCGCAAAAGAATACGGCGTTCCCGCAAAGACAGTAATCAAGACGCTGGAAGATCATCACATCAAAGCCGGCAATTTCACCGGCATTGATGCCAATATGAAGTCCATCCTCGACGCATCCTTCAAGAAGGTTGCCAAGGGAGAAGCACAACGTGGACAGAAACAGGAAAATAAACAGACAGGGGAAGGAACTAGCCGAAAAGTGAACGAAACGAGCCGACAGAATAAAAACAAAAAACAGGGCAATACGCCGAAACAGAATAACCAGAATCACGATAAGAAACGCCAGAACCAGGGCAATGCACAGAACCAGCCGAACCGCGCTGCCAAGAACTCCCAGGGCCAGAACCGCGCTGCCAAGAACTCCCAGGGCCAGAACCAGGGAAATCGTCCGCAGAACAGCCATAAAGGCGGCAATAATGCCGGCCAGAATACGCAGGGCCAGCAGGGCGACAGCAAGCGCACGAAATATTTTGGTCATTCCCAGGGCGGCAATGACGGCAATAACCGCAACAACAGCAAGAACAAGCGCGGCGGCCAGAACAACCGCAATAACAAGAATAACGGTGGTAACCGTCCCCATACGCTGTTGTCCAACGTCCTGAACAAGGGCAAGCACAATAAGAACAAGCGCAACCAGAAGCGTCAGGCACCGGTAGCACAGGAAGCTCCAAAGAAGAAGAATTATCCGACGTCCGTCGAACTGCCGGAAACGATCATCGTCAAGGACTTCGCCGAACGCCTGGGCCGCGTGGGCGAAGTCATGAAGAAGCTCCTCATGGGCGGCATCATGGCTACGATCAACCAGGAACTGGACTTCGATACGGCGTCCCTCATTGCCGATGAATTTGGCGTCACCGTCACCAAGGAAGCGCCGCCGGAAGATCCGACGGAAATCGAAGAAATCATCGATCCGCCGGAAACGCTCAAGACCCGTCCGCCTGTCGTCACCATCATGGGCCACGTCGACCACGGCAAGACGAGCCTCCTCGACGCCATCCGCCAGACCAATGTCACCAGCCACGAAGCCGGCGGCATTACCCAGCACATCGGGGCTTATCAGGTCCGCTATGAAGGCAAGAAGATCACCTTCATGGATACGCCGGGCCACGAAGCCTTCACGGCCATGCGTGCCCGCGGCGCCCAGGTCACGGATATTGCCGTCCTCGTCGTCGCTGCCGACGACGGTGTCATGCCGCAGACCATTGAATCCATCAACCATGCCAAATCGGCAGGCGTCCCGATCATCGTCGCCATCAACAAGATCGATAAAGAAAGCGCCAATCCGGAACACGTCATGCAGCAGCTGACGGAATACGGCCTCATCAGTGAAGACTGGGGCGGCGATACCATCATGGTCCCCGTTTCGGCGCACAAGAAAATCGGCCTCGACGACCTCCTGGAAAACATCCTCGTCCTGGCAGAAGTACAGGACCTCAAGGCCAACCCGAACCGTCCGGCTCAGGGCGTCGTCATCGAAGCCAAGCTGGATAAAGGCCGCGGCCCGGTCGCTTCCGTCCTCATCCAGAAGGGGACCCTCCGTGTCGGCGATACGATCATCGTCGGCACCTGCTTCGGCAAGGTCCGCGCCATGAACAACGAACGGGGCGAACGCGTCAAGAAAGCCGAACCGTCCATCCCGGTCGAAATCCTCGGCCTCAACGATGTACCGGAAGCCGGTGACATCCTCAACGTCACCGACGAAAAGACGGCCCGTTCCGTTGCCGAAAAACGTCTGGAAAAGAAACGTTCATCTGAGCTCCACGTCAATGCCAAAGTCACCCTGGATGACCTGTTCAACCAGATCCAGCAGGGCGAACTGAAGGAACTGCCCCTCATCATCAAGGGCGACGTCCAGGGTTCTGTCGAAGCTCTGAGCCAGTCCCTCATGGGCATCAAGAGCGACGAAGTCCGCATTGCCATCGTCCATTCCGGCGTCGGCGCCATCAACGAATCGGATATTATGCTAGCTTCGGCTTCGAACGCCCTCATCATCGGCTTCAACGTCCGCCCCGATGCGGCAGCCCGCAAGATGGCGGAACATGAAAAAGTCGACATGCGCATGTACCGCGTCATTTACGATGCCATCAACGACGTCGAAGCGGCTATCAAAGGGATGCTGGAAAAGAAATATGAAGAAAAGATTGTCGGCCGTGCCGAAGTCCGCAAAGTCATTACGACGCCGAAAGTCATCGTCGGCGGTTCCTATGTCAAGGAAGGCAAGATCACCAGCACGTCCAAGATCCGCCTCATCCGCAACGGTATCGTCGTCCATGAAGGTGAAATCGACGGCCTGCGCCGTTTCAAAGATGATGTCAAGGAAGTCGCAGCCGGTTACGAATGTGGCATTACCCTGGAAAAATATCGCGACATCAAGGAAGGCGACGAAATCGAAGCCTACGAAATGGTCGAAGTCGAACCGGAATAAAGGAGAGTCCGTACTATGGGAGAATTACGAGTACGCAAGATACAGGAATTTATCAAACAGGAAGTATCGAAGATGCTCCTGAATGAATTGAAGGATCCGCGCATCGGTTTCGTCACCGTCACCGATGCCCGCATCACCGGCGACCTGCGCGATGCCACGGTCTACGTCAGCCTCTTCGGCAGCGACGAAGCCAAGCAGGAAACACTGAAGGCCCTGAAGCGCGCCACCGGCTATATCCGCACGGAAGTCGGCAAGCGCCTGGGCATCCGTTATTCGCCGACCATTGTGTTTAAAGAAGATACGTCCCTCGATTACGGGATGAAAATCGATAAAATTCTTCGCGACATTGAAAAGAAGGACTGATACCCATGAATTGTTCGGCTCAGGAAATCTATACCTTACTGTGCCATTACGATAAGATCCTGCTGACGGCCCATGTCAGTCCCGATGGCGACGCCATCGGCAGCCTCCTGGCACTCTGGCACTGGCTGCAGCTGCAGGGGAAGAAGGCCGTCATGGTCATCGACGACGATATCAACGACCGCTATGACTTCCTCGACGGCCTGCAGTACATCAACAAGCCGGACCAGGTCGAAACGGATGATTCCTGGCTGACCGTCGTCCTCGATGCGACGGGCCTCGGCCGCATCGGCCAGGTGGAAAGCCTGGTCCGCGGCAAGGTCCTCAACATCGACCACCATATTTCCAATGAGCACTTCGCCCAGTGGGAATACGTCCGGCCCGACTGCGCGGCGACGGGGGAAATCCTGACCTATCTCTTCGACCTCTGGCACAGTGAATGGAATACGGCCATGGCCGATGCCCTCTATACGGCCATCGCCACGGACTGCGGCTTCTTCAAGTTCAACAATACGACAGGCCATACGCTGCGCATGGCCGCGGTCCTCGTCGACCACGGCGCCCGGCCCGATTTCATTTCGGAACACCTCGACGCCCGGTCCCTGGAAAAGCTGAAGGCCCTGTCCAAGGTCCTGGAACACCTGGAACTCTTTGACGACGGCCGCATTTCCTGCCTGTCCTATACGCCGGAAGTCCTCAAGATCACTGGCGAACACACGGGGATGTACATGGATTACGCCCGCAACGTAAAAGGGTCGGAAGTGGCCTTTACGGTCAAATACGTCAGCGACAAGGAAACGCGGGTCAGCCTGCGCTCGAAAGGCATGGACGTCAATGCCGTAGCTGCTGTCTTCTGTGGCGGCGGCCATGTCCGCGCTGCCGGCTGCACCCTGGATAAGCCGCTGGATGAAGCGAAGAAACTCATCGTAAAGGAAATCGAAAAGCGCTTATGATACACGGAATCATCAATGTACTGAAACCGACGGGCATGTCCAGCCACGACGTCATCGGCTGCCTGCGCCGCATCTACGGCATGAAGAAGATGGGCCATGCCGGTACGCTGGATCCCCTGGCGGCCGGCGTCCTGCCCGTCTATGCCGGACAGGCGACGCGCCTCATCGAATACGGCGACAGCGACGTCAAGTCGTATCACGCCGAATTTGCCCTGGGCCTGGCGACGGATACCGAAGACAGTACGGGGACCGTCGTCGAAACGGCTGCCGTGCCGGCCTTGTCGGCAGACGACGTGCGCCGTGCCCTGGCGTCCTTCGTGGGCGACATCGAACAGGCGCCGTCTAAATATTCCGCCATCAACGTCAACGGCGTTAAAGCCTATAAACTGGCCCGGCAGGATGTCGACTTCACCCTGCCCGTGCGGCACGTGACCATCCACGACCTGCGCCTGCTGTCCTTCGACGGCCGGAGGGGGACCTTTGCCGTGACCTGTTCCAAAGGGACTTATGTGCGGTCCCTCATCCGCGACCTGGGCCAGGCCCTGGGGACCTGCGCCTGCATGACCTATCTGGTTCGCACCCAGGCCGGGCTGTTCACCATCGACGAGGCCGCGACGCTGGAAGAACTGGAACGGGACCCCATGGCCTATGTCCGGCCGGCCGATATGGCCATCCAGGACCTGAAGAAGGCCAGCTGTTCGGCCAAACAGTGTGCGTTCCTGCTCCAGGGCCGTCCCGTGCCGTTTTCCGGGCCGCACCTGGCAGACGGCGATGTCCTCCGCGTCTATGGACCGGACCAGCGACTCATGGGCATTGCCCGCTATGATGGGGAACACCATATCCTGCGGCCCCATAAGATGTTCGCAGAGGGATTGTGAGGTAACTAACGATGGAAATATTCCACTCCTTTCAGGAAATCACCGGCTTTACCGGAGCCGTCGTGGCCCTTGGGACCTTTGACGGCGTCCACCGGGGCCACCAGATGGTCATGAAGACGGCTATCAAACGGGCCGCTGCCTGCGGTGTGAAGACCATGGTCGTCACCTTTACGGCCCATCCGCTGTCGGTACTGTGCCCGGATAAGGAACCGCTGCGCCTGGCCACAATCGGCCAGAAGGCGGAATATATCGAAGCCGTCGGCATCGACGGCCTGGTCCTGCTGCCCATGAGCGAATACCTCTTGCAGGAATCGCCGGAAGAGTTCTGCCAGAACCTGTTGACCTATATCCATCCGTCAGCTATCGTAGTCGGTTCGAATTTCACTTATGGTGCCAAGGCGGCTGGCAATACGGAGACCATGAAGTTCTTCATGAGCCAGTATGACATCCCCGTCGTCGCCCTGACCCTGCTGGAACGGCCGGGCCGGACGACGCCTATCAGCAGCACCGTCATCCGCCGGCTCATCCAGATGGGCCACATGGAAACGGCAGAGAACCTCCTGGGCCGGCCTTTCGCCCTGACCGGTACCATCGTGTCTGGCGACCGGCGGGGGAGGACCATCGGCTTCGCTACGGCCAACATGCTCATCCCCATCAACATGGCCATCCCGCCGGATGGCGTCTACATTACGGAATTGTGGTGGGACGGCGAAGGCCACCCGGCCATGACCAACATCGGCGATAACCCGACTTTCGAGAACCAGTACCGCCGCATCGAGACTCACGTCCTCGACTGGGATGCCGACCTCTACGGCAAAGAAGTGAGCCTGCGCTTCCGAAAGCGCCTCCGCGGTGAAGAAACCTTTGCCAGCGCCGACGACCTCATCGCCCAGATGAAGAAAGACGAAGCCGCCACGCGCCGGTTCTTTGCAAAAGTTTAACGTTAAACTTCAAACTTAAAACTTAAAAAGGTGCTGTCTTTATGCGACAGCACCTTTTTTTGCTATTTCCATAAAATTTGTAGATTAATGGGCTGTATCGTGGTATAATAATGGTTATTACGACGAATGTTTGCTACGCCGTATAAAAGCCATAAAAGAAAGAGAACAGATAGGAGTGAAGTTTTATGGTAAAGTTTTCTGAAGAAGCAAAGAGTTTACACGCATCGGATATCCGTGAAATTTTGAAAGTAACGGAAAATCCGGAAATTATTTCCTTCGCCGGTGGCCTTCCTGCACCGGAACTCTTCCCGATTGACGAAATGATGAAAGTCGACGTGGAAATCTTGAAAAAAGAAGGTCGTCAGGCCGTGCAGTACAGCACGACGGAAGGTTATGTGCCCTTGCGTAAACAGATTGCCAAACGCATGAAAACCTCTTTCCATACGGACTGCACTTATGAAGATATCATCATCACCGCCGGTTCCCAGCAGGGCCTGTCCCTCTTGGGCCAGCTTTTCCTCAACGATGGCGATATTGTCCTCGTCGAAAGCCCGACCTACATGGGCGCTACGACGGCTTTCGCTGTCAACTTCCCGAATTTCGTCGAAGTCGAAACGGACGACAAGGGCATGGTTCCCGAAGCCTTGGAAGCAGCTATCGAACAATACGGTGACCGCGTCCGCCTGATGTACGTCATCCCGGAATTTCAGAACCCGACGGGTATCACCTGGCCCCTGGAACGCCGCAAAGCCATCATGGACATCATGAACAAACACGACATCCCCGTCATCGAAGACGATCCCTACGGCGAACTCCGCTATGAAGGCGAAACGATGCCGACGTTGAAATCCCTTGATACCCAGGGCAATGTTATCTTCCTCGGCTCGTTCTCGAAAATCTTCATGCCGGGCCTCCGTATCGGCTGGATGGTCGCTGCCCATGACATCCTGGACAAAGCGGTCATGCTGAAACAGACCGTCGACTTGCAGACGTCGTCCTTTGCCCAGCGCCAGGCTTCGTACTACATCGATATGTACGACCTCGATGCCCATGTCAAACATATCCGCGACCTCTATGGCAAACGCCGTACCCTCATGTACGACTCCATGAAGAAATACTTCCCCGAAGGCGTTTCCTTCACTTATCCGGAAGGCGGCCTGTTCACGTGGGTAACCTTGCCGGAAGGCCTCGATGCCAAGGCTATGATGCCGGAAGTCATCGAAAAGAAAGTCGCTTACGTACCGGGCGGTGCTTTCTACCCGAACGGCGGCAACGCCAACCACTTCCGCCTGAACTACTCCAACATGCCGGAAGACCGTATCGTCGAAGGTATTAAACGCCTGGCTGAAGTTTTGAAAGAAAAAATCGGAAAATAATTTAAAATAAAAGGAAATGAGACGCTCTCTCGCGAGGGCGTCTTTTCTTTTACAAATTTTTTTAAAAAAATTTTACAATCATTCTTTAATTTTTTTTAAGTTGGATATTTATCATTATTAGTCATTCTCGTTATTTACATTTGATTTATAAGCTTGTACGAAATGTAACATAATGATAACGCAAACGTTTAATTGCATAAAAGTAATTTTGATGATACTATGTAGACATAGATAAACGCGTGATTCATATAACTTGAAGGAGTGATTGATATGCAATTTTCCGATTTAGCCATGAATTTGAAAGCTTCTGAAATCCGTGAACTCTTGAAACTGACGACCATGCCGGAAGTTATTTCCTTTGCTGGCGGCCTGCCGGCACCGGAACTCTTCCCGACGGAACAGCTGAAAAAGGTCGACGATGCCATCTTGACCAAAGATGGCCGTGCAGCCTTGCAATACGGCACGACCGAAGGCTACGATCCCTTGCGCAAGCAGATTGCAGCCCGCATGAAACAGGCTTTCATGGTCGACTGCGATATCGATAACGTCACTATTACGTCTGGGTCCCAGCAGGGCCTGTCCATGCTGGCCCAGATCTTCATTAACCCGGGCGACGTCGTCCTGGTCGAAAGCCCGACCTACCTCGGCGCCATCAACGCCTTCAAGCTCTGCAAACCGGAATTTGTCGAAGTGCCGACGGACGAAAAGGGCATCATCCCGGAAGAATTGGAGAAGATTCTGGCAAAATACGGCGACCGCGTCCGCATGATGTACGTCATCCCGGAATTTCAGAACCCGACAGGTATTACCTGGCCCGTCGAACGGCGCAAGGCTTTCATGGACATCGTCAACCGCTATGACTTCCCGGTCCTCGAAGATAACCCGTATGGCGAACTGCGCTATGACGGCGACAAGGTCCCGTCCCTGAAATCGATGGATACGAAAGGTAACATCATCTTCCTCGGCTCGTTCTCGAAGATTCTCATGCCGGGCCTGCGAATTGCCTGGATGGTAGCCGATCCGGTCATCATCGACAAAGTCGTCAAGCTGAAACAAGCCGTCGACCTCCAGGCTTCGTCCTTCGGCCAGCGCCAGACGTCGTACTATATCGACATGTTCGACCTCGATGAACACGTCGCTAAGATCAAGGCCCTCTACAAGAAACGCCGCGACCTCATGTGCGAATCAATGAAGCAATATTTCCCTGAAGGCATTACCTTTACATACCCTGAAGGCGGTCTGTTCACGTGGGTAACGCTGCCAGAAGGCATGGACGCCAAAGAGCTCATGCCGAAAGTCCTGGCCAAGAACGTTGCCTACGTGCCAGGCGGGCCCTTCTACCCCCACGGCGGCCATGCCAACCACTTCCGCCTGAACTACTCCAACATGCCGGAAGACCGCATCGTCGAAGGCATCAAACGCCTGGCCGACGTCTTGAAAGAAGAATTGGCAAAATAAGGTAAAGATGATATGATATAAAGGAGCTGTCGCTTACGACAGCTCCTTTTTGAGCATTAAGTTTGCTTTCGTAAATGGGTTGATGATTTTGATGGAACTTGAATCTCTTTTAAAACAATATTTTGGCTATACGTCGTTTCGGCCGGGCCAGCACGAGGTCATCCAGACCCTCCTCGAGGGACGGGACTGCCTGGCCATCATGCCGACCGGGGCCGGGAAGTCGATCTGCTTCCAGCTGCCGGCCCTGATGATGCCCGGCGTGACCCTGGTCATTTCGCCGCTCATTTCCCTCATGAAGGACCAGGTCGACAGCCTGGTCAACCAGGAGATACCGGCGACGTATATCAACAGCCAGTGTACATTTGAAGAAGCCAAGGCCCGTTTTGCCGCCATCCGCGCCGGCCGGGTCAAGCTCGTCTATATTTCACCGGAACGTCTGGAAAATGAATTTTTTACGTCGTTCATGCAGAGCCTGCCCATTTCCATGTTCATCATTGATGAAGCCCACTGCGTATCTCAGTGGGGCCATGATTTCCGGCCCAGCTACTGCGCCATCAAGGACTGGATAGCTGCCCTACCTAAGCGGCCTGTCGTCGGGGCCTTCACGGCGACGGCGACGGAAAAGGTCAAAGAGGACATGATGACCCTCCTGGGCCTGGAAAAGGAACGCATCTTCATCGGCGGCTTCGACCGGCCGAACCTGTATTTCCGCGTCGTCCGGACGAACCGAAAGCTCGACTTTGCCCTGGCCTACGTCCAGCAGCATCAAGAAGACAGCGGCATCATCTATGCGGCGACGCGCAAGGAAGTGGACCGCGTCTATGAAGAACTGACGCGGCGGGGCATCCGGGCCGGCCGCTACCATGCCGGCCTGAGCGACGACGTGCGCCGGACCATGCAGGACGCCTTCACCTACGACCGGCTCCAGGTCATCGTCGCCACCAACGCCTTCGGCATGGGCATCGGCAAGAGCAACGTCCGCTACGTCATCCACTACCAGATGCCCAAGAACATCGAAAGCTATTACCAGGAAGCGGGCCGGGCCGGCCGCGACGGCGCGCCGGGGGAATGTATCCTCCTCTTCAGCCGCCAGGACATCATGATCCAGAAGTTCCTCATCGAGCAGTCCGTCCACGACCCGCAGCAGCAGGCCGTCGAATTCCGTCTGCTCAACGCCATGGTCCGCTACTGCGAAGGCAATCACTGCCTGCGCCATTATATCCTGACTTATTTCGGCGAGCATCCGTCGTGGCAGCGCTGCGAGAAATGCGGCAACTGTGACCAGGAGACGGTCGAAGAAGACATGACCGAACAGGTCCGCAGCATCTGCCTCTGCGTCGACGAATTGAAGGGCCGCTTCGGCATGACCATGGTTTGCGACATCCTCAAGGGCAGCCAGAACGCCAAGGTCCGCCGTTATGGCTTCGAGAACAACTCGGCCTTCGGCATGCTCGGCGACTTCACGCTGTCCGAAGTCCGCGACATGGTCCGCCAGTGCATCGACGACGGCTATCTCGATCAGTCCGATGGCAAATACCCCGTCGTCTCCCTGACGGCGGACGGGTGGCAGGCCCTCAGCGGCAGCCGGCGCATTGTCCAGCAGAAAGTCGTCGCCGCCGATCCCGTGCCGGAACTGCCCAAGCGCCAGCAGAAGCGCCGCGCCGGGGCCATCGACGAAGACGCCTTGCGGCCCCTTTTCGATACGCTGCGGGCGGTCCGCCTGGAATTGGCCAAGGACGAACACATCCCGCCGTTCGTCATCTTTTCCGATGCGACCTTATGGGACATGGCCGCCCTCAAGCCGGACAGCCTGGACGCCATGAGCCAGATCAAGGGCGTAGGCTGCTTCAAGCTCCACAAATATGGCCGCCAGTTCGTCGGCGCCATCCAGTCTTACATAGATAACCATTGATTTTGAGGTGACATACATGAGTATTGCCGATACACAGTATCTGAATATCGTCGAAAATATCCTCGACCACGGCTATTTCGACAACAACCGCACGGACGTGCGGACGTATAAACTGCCCCACCAGATCATGCAGTTCGATCTGGAACAGGAATTTCCCATCTTGACGACGAAGTTCGTCGCCTTCAAGACGGCCGTCAAGGAAATCCTCTGGATCTGGCAGCTCCAGAGCAACGACGTGCGGGAACTGCAGAAGATGAACTGCCACGTCTGGGACGAATGGATGCGGCCCGACGGCACCATTGGCAAGGCCTATGGCTATCAGATCCGCAAGTATAAACAGGTCGACAAGCTCCTGGATATGCTGAAGACGGATCCCCAGAACCGGCGCATGATCGTTTCCCTGTGGAACATCGAAGACCTGCCGGACATGGCCCTCCAGCCCTGCGCCTACCAGACCTTGTGGGACGTCACCGACGGGCGCCTGAACTGCATGCTCATCCAGCGCAGCGGCGACATGGGCCTGGGCGTGCCCTTCAACATGACCCAGTACGCCGTCCTCATCCATCTCATCGCCCAGTCCGTCGGCCTGCGTCCGGGCCTGTTCACGCATGTCATCAACAACGCCCACGTCTATGAGAACCACGTCCAGGCCATGAAGACCCAGCTGGCCCGCCGCGATCAGGCTTTCCCGGCGCCGAAATTGGTCCTCGATCCCGATGTCCATGATTTCTACGATTTCACCATCGACGACATCGCCCTCGATAACTACCAGCACCTGGGAAAACTGCCCATGGAGGTGGCCGTCTGATGCTCCATCTCATTGCAGCCGTCGACAAGCGCGGCGGGATCGGTAAGGATAACGACCTCTTGTGCCATATTTCGGCCGACTTAAAACGTTTTAAATCTCTCACTATGGGCCATACGATGATAATGGGACGCAAGACCTTTGAAAGCCTGCCCGGCGTCCTGCCCGGCCGGCCGCACTGGGTCTTGACCCATCAAAAAGATTATGACGCCCGCCATGAAGCGGTCACTGTCTTCCATAGCGTCGAAGCCTTGCAGCAGGCCATGAACGATGGGGAAGACTACTTCGTCATCGGCGGCGCTGCCATGTACCGGGAATTTCTGTCCCTGGCGGACAGCCTCTACCTGACGGAAATCGACGAAGCCTTCGACGGCGCCGACACCTTTTTCCCGGACTGGGATAGAAGCGCCTGGACGGAACAAACGCGGGAATTGCACCGTGCCGATGGACAGTGTCCCCATACTTTTTCTTTCGTCCACTATGTCCGCCGTTTCGATTGACATTGTCAATCCGTTATGTTACACTAACGGAAGAGCTACAAGATAGCTGGAATTGTTTGCTGTCATAGTTGTTGTTACAACGAACTATAAACGGCTCTGTTAAGCCATCTATTTAGGGCTTGCATATCCATAAAAGATGTAATGGGTGGCAACCTCTGTTAACCTTAGTTATATTTAGACTTTAATTTTGAAAAAAGCCCTTGTTTATGGTTCCTACGGCCTGTACTAATTATACGGTATAGGCCGTATTTTTTATATATTTAATCACTTTTAAAGGTGGTTATACCTATAGAATGTCCTCTGTAAAAGTACAATCAACTGGATATAGATAAGGGCGCTGTCTTACCCAGCTTTTATTTTATCCCGTTAACCTTTAATAGAAATATCCTTAAAACCCATCAAATTTTCATTTTAACCGCAACCTGGATGAATTATACCGGGAGAGCGTTAAAGCCCTTATTTGACCGTTTAACTATCTATTTCAGTTAAATTTAAGAGAAGAAGGCGCGCCGTCTATTTATTAATCCACTTTAAAAGAAGGTAAGAGTAGGCCACGTTTTCTATGATCCACTTTCCATAGACGAGAAATTGAAGGATGGTACGAACCGAAAAACAAAGTTTGCCATTCCATCTTTTAACTCTCCTTCAAACGATAAATAGAAGAGATTCCGGAAGCGCCCTTATTTTGGATACGAGATAGACGATGGATGGTACGAACCGAAGTAGAAGGGCAGCAGGTCATAAAGTCTGATGTTGCTCTGTTGTGGTTTGAGCGGACGAAGACGGAGCCACAGCCGCAACACATTAGACTTTTTTTGATCAGTTTCCTTATTTTTCCAGATAATTTTAAAATCAGCTGCGGCGCCTCTTTTCCTTCTTTTGAATTTTTAATCTTCTTTTATTTGGGTATACGAAATTTTAAATGCTAAACGGTTAACTTCTACGAAAAGCTGGTGCGGGCGGTCATCTATATTATATAACAGAAGGAGATACCCGCAACCAAAATCCTGATGGTTAGCATATCTAAGCCATCCATCGCCATTTTTTTAGTGCAAAAAATTGCACTTTTTACAGACTAAAAGTGCAGAAAATTGCACTTTTTTCTATCTGCAAGCATATTTCCAAGAACGAACTTGAACTTTGAAAGTACATTTTTCCGAATATTAACAGTAATGTTTATTTATAGATAGATATAATTTTTTAAAAATAAGTATTGACATAATACTACAATAGTAGTATACTATAACTATGGAAGAACTCCAGATGTGACAGCGTTACTGCTGTACGATCACAACATAAGAAAGACCCGGCGTCCGGGATGGCGTTCGAAATCAGAAACACAGATAGATATATGATAATTGCGAAGCGTGAAAGCCATGAACATTTTTCTTATATCTATGAAAACGAAACAGCAACAAAAAAATTGAATATCGAAAGTGAATAAAGAAAGCGAAAGCGTAATTATATATATGAAAGCTGAAATAATGATGACTATGAAGTCTGAGAGGACGAGGAATAATCTTCTTTTCTACATGATGCTTGCGACGTGTTAAAACTATGAACATGCTTCTTTAGACAGCTTGAACGGAAACATATATATAATGCGAAAGACAACTAAATATTAAAAATGAATAAAATGAATTATCGATGCTTGCGAAACGTAAAAGCTATGTACATGCTTCCTTAATTCAAAAAGACAAATAAATAAGCCCCCAGATAAATTATCCAGGAGCTTATCTTCTCTACCATTTCCAATTCATGTTGTAAACGGATTTCCATATAATTTTAGCTATTTTTACTTCTCTATTTTGTCTAGCGGTATTTCTTGAAGGTCTATCGTAGTAAGGCCCCAAAGAGCCACGCATACTGGAATCAACATAAATGGATCCGTCGTTGATATTATAAGTATAATGGCTCGTTTCTTCGTGGAGAATACCTTCATGGCCGTTATTCCAATTATAATAGATAATGTTAGCGGCTAATTTATAATATGGCGGGTTATAGTATTCGTTGACTATTGAAGTTTTATCTACATAAACTCCGACACCTTGTTGATAGTAAGCTAGTTGTATTTGGCTATTATTATATAAATGATCCGGAATATAAGTTGCTTGTCCAGATATTGGAATTAGGAATAAACAAAACAGAAAAGAAAACATTGCCAACCATTTTTTAAAATTTTGTTTCATAAAAAATCACGATCCTTTACATAACGAATAAACAAAATTGTTAATTTCATTATACAACATTCTTTTAAAATAGAAAATAAGCAAGAGAAAGCGGCGCGCACTTCCTTTTCTTATTTACAACTAAATATTGAAGAAGGGACTTTTAAAAAATGGACTCTATTCAGAAATTTGCTGACAGCTTTTTAAGTAAAAAGTATAAAGGTGAATGTATTCATGTAGATCAAGAATCCGGAATACGAGTAAATAATAACAAAGTCGTGGTAGACCCGGATATTTTATTGAAGACGTACGAAATTTTGAGATCACAGACTACAGCGCCGATAGCAGTACGCAACCTTGGATATTTGCTTTTAATAGCTATATTCAACTGCCAGAATAAAAGGACGAAAGTACGGGACTTGAGTTATTTGATCGATGTAAGTAACCCTACAATCTATATCGCTTTGAATCAGTTAAGACAAGCTGAACGCTGTATCTTAACTGATAACGACATCAAAGTTAAGAATGAATTTAAGAATTAAAAAAGAGGACGGAATAAAAAACTATGGATCTTACGGACAAAATTAAAAACACGGAAGTTGAACGGAACATCGGGAATAATAGAATAGTCAAGCGTGACGGAAACGATGTTACGTATTCTAAAAAATTTAATTTTTATAACGAAAACGCGAACAGATATTTAACTATTCTTTCAACTGTAAATTTTAATTTAGAACATAAAAGCGCGACAGAAACGTTAGCTAAATTGCTTGAATACGATAAATCTGCATTTTGTTGTGCTGTCACGCTAAAAAGTTACATCAACAATAAGAATATCATCTGTATTTTTGACAGCCATAAAAAAGCGTATTTCCCGGCGAGCCGTGAACAGATCATTAACGAAATCTTTTGCGGATGGGTAAAAGAGCGTCAAGCAAAAAGCATTTTCGCTTTATTAAAAAAGAAAGGCGTCATTTTTCAAACTTCCGAGCTTCACAAAGATAATAATAAAGCAGAAACACGTAAAATATACTACTTAAATCCAATATTCGGACAGCGGACCCGCAGTTTAGCTATGGATACGTATCACGTATTTAAAGACGTTTTGACGACTCCCTACCTTTCGACGATGGAGATCGCAGAAGGTATCAAAGAACTTGATAATAAACTTTACAATAAAAATGTAGTAAGCAAAGTAGATACATCGAAAGCAAACGAAATCTTTACTTCTTTAGAAGAACAGAAAGAAGAAAAAGACGGCATGGCTATTTTTGAAAAGTATTATTTACGTCGCTCTCTTTCAGAAGAACCAAAGTTTCAAAAGGTGAATGGCGGTATGTTTAGAGTAGAAAACGCAGATCTGAATAAGGATACGTATTTCGCCGCTAACTTTGTTTCTGAGAATGTTCAAAAGAAACCCGCGGCGAAGGATATTGTCGGATATCGGGGCTTGTACGTTGATATCGATGCTGGCCGGAATGAAGATAAAACGTATCTGAATAACGAAGACGTAGCGAAAGCAAAGAAAGACATGCTCAAAGTTATCGACACGTTGCCGACGCCGACAGCTGTTATTTCTACACGGAACGGTTATCAGCTTTACTGGGCTACGACAGATATTAATGACGCAGAAGTACATCGAACAGCAGAAAATCAGATCATCGACATTTTATCTATTGCTGATCACAATGTTAAAGATACAGCTCGCATCCTTCGTGTACCCGGAACTTTCTGGTGTAAAGATCCGGATAACAAGTTCAAATGCGAAATTGTAGAAGCGAATCCGGTCAACTACGCAGTAACAGATATTCTGCAAGCTTTCGAAGATAAAAGAGAAGCTATCGAAGCTGCTTGCAATCAGTTTATCGAAGAACACGATAGTATCAAGCGTGTTTTAACGAAACAAAAGTCTATTCAAAAAGTACAAAGCTATTATGTAAAAGATAACACGTCTGCTCGTTTGAAAGATATAGCATCGGGAACGACGCACACTTTCAAATTTTTAACGTGTTCTGCTGAATTTAATACAGAAAAAGAAGCTGTCGCATTCTTAATGCATAACGTAAATCTGATCGACTTTTTGCAGTTGCCAGTTTCGTCGACAAATCAGACTTTTAATTGTGTACTTCACGACGACGCGCATCCATCGGCTGTCATCTTTAAAAATAAAAAAAATGGGTATAGGTATTATTGTAATGCTTCGTCTTGTCCGGGTAACGGCGAAGATGGCAAAGGTATCTGCATCATCGACATTGTAGAAATTTTGCAAAATTGTAACTATCGACAAGCACTAAAATATTTATTTGAAGTATATAATATTAAAATTAAAAATGTAGCATAATAAAATTTAATATTGTGAATAACGAACACTGTCTAGTAATTATTTAGATAAATGAAATCTAAATAAAGAAAGGCAGTGTTTTTTTTTGAAATTCTTTTTGGATAACAAGCACGGCAAGATCGGAGAAGCCGCCGCAGTTTCTTTAATTACTTCGTGTGGCGGAACAGTTGAAGATGTAACGAATAACGAAGATCTACGAAAATTGGATATAGACTTTTTAGCTTGCTTAAACAATATTAATTTTAGTTTAGAATGTAAATACGCTTCGATAGATGGCGGCGCGGATGTTTTTGAAACTATTAAAAATACGAATACGAATGAACCCGGATGGGCTTACGGGACGAAAGCTGATTACGTCACGATCTACAAAGCTTCGATAAATCAAATTCATATTATCGATGTCAAAAAAATGCAGTCGTGGCTACCACAGGTCGAAGACAAATACAAGGTGTATTATGGCAAAACGTACAGCGAATTTTATAAAAATCAGATCTTATATAAAAGCAAAAACGTTCGCATCCCATACCGGGACTTGATAAGTAATAATGTGCTTACTAATATTTTTAAGTACAATACTTTAAAAAATTTTTGGCTTCGTGTGTTATAGCCAATCAGTCTAGTAATTATTTAAATGAAAGCACAGAGCTGCGTGGATAAATTTTTAAACGAGAAAGGAATAGATTATGTTTAACTTTGAAAAAGCAAAAGAAATACTGACGGATGACGACTACATCAAATTTATGGATAATTATTATACGCATAACCCGTTACCCGACAATATTCAAAATTATACTCTTTTATATTACGCGGTTCATATCGATAAAAAAATGGGCGCGCGCTCGGCTTTTTGAACTATTTTTGAATGACATCGGCGATATTACAACAAAAGAAGAAATGCAGGAGCTGTTGAAGCTGATCAACGTTTTAAAGAAATATATTAGCAAAAAAGATATAATCAACAGCTTATTGTTTTAGTTAAAAAGGGAGTTTGATATATATGTATAATATTATGTTGTTTTTGGCTATTGTTTGTTTAATTTTACTTTCAGTTATTTTAGTACTGAATATCTTCGGAAAAATCATTTCTTTGTACGAAGGCTATAAAGCAAGCAAAATTATAAGCAAAAACGAGTTTCAAGATGCATTCAGAGATCTGGTGAACTATCTAAAATGATACGACACTTAGTAAAAATTCTAGATATTCTGAGAGCAAGACGGGATGCTGGCGATATCGATGCCGCTACGACTATTCTTGACGTTTTAGACTTATGCGATAAAACGTTAACGAAGAGAGCAACCGACATTTTAATCAACGAATATATGTTCGGCATTGATGACGATATCCAGTGCAGAAAATATAATATTACACTGAACACGTTGCAAAGCATAAACGCAAGAAGCTTTCATAAGCTCGAAAAAGCAGAAAAAGAATTTTGGTAAAGAAAGGACGGCGCGCAACCGTCTTTTTTCTTTTTGGATATTTAATTTTAAAGGAGTGCAAAAGGTTAAATGAACAAGGATATATATAAAATAAAGACAGCAGATCATTATACAGACGAAGAGATCGTCGACATTTTGAATAAAACAGAAAGTCAAAAAGAATATGACATTGCTATCGACAGGCTTTATATACTTCGCGGTGACGGAAAGCGGCGAAGCAAATCAGATAACGTACGGACGCAACAGCAGATGCAACGTAGATCTGAAAAGGAATTGCGCTGGACAGACTTTAATGATCTGCCGGCCTCGGCTGTCGATAAAATTTTTAAATAATTCTAATTTAGATGCAAGTCTGGAAGGGGTGGTATAGCTATACTAATGAGAGATATAGATCAAAATTACTCTAATTCCTTTCCTCCTCCTTTTAGCCGTCCCATTTTCGGGGCGGCTTTTTTCATATCAAGAAGGTGATCGATATTAAAAAATTATTAAAGTGGTTTGGCAGTAAAACGAAATTGTTAGACACATTAATAAGTAAAATGCCAAAAGCATACAACGCGTTTTATGAACCCTTCGTCGGGTCGGGCGCCTTTATTTTTAACCAGGAGCCGCGCCACGGATATATCAACGATCTAAATTCAGCACTGGTCAACGTATATCGACAGCTTAAAGATGATCCAGACAAGCTAATAGATGAATTATTTGACTTGGATAGCTTCGTTTGCGATGGCGACAGGTATTATAAGTTGCGGCGGAAGTATAATCAAAAATTAAAAGCTAATAATTACGACGTAGAAACGGCGGCACTCTTGCTTTATTTAAATAAACATTGCTTTAGCGATTTGTATCGGGTTAATAAAAAAGGCGAGTTTAACGCGGCGTGGAACCACAGAATAAAACCGGATCCATTGGATACGGAGAATTTAAAAGCAATCGGGAAATACTTGAGTGATAACGATATAACTATCGCTAACGAAGACTTCGAACGTTTTGCTAATAAAGCAAAGCCGGGAGACTTCGTTTATTTTGACAGCCCTTACGTTCCCGAATCGGCTACAGCTAATTTTGTTGGATATACTTCTACTGGTTTTTCTCTCGAAGACCAAAAACGGCTTGCGGAACTTTTCAAGCGGCTGACAGAAAGAAAGGTTTTCTGTATGCTTTCGAACAGCGATACGGATATTACTAGAAGTTTGTATACTAACTATCGTATCGATAAAGTGTATGTTAGTAGAAACATCGGTGGAATATCCAACAAGAAAATTGGCTACGAAATTATCGTTAGAAATTATTAGCCAGAAAAAAATAGGCCCTAAATTTTTCGGCCCGAATTTTTTAGCGAAAGGAAAATACACGTATGTCACACGGAAAGCTTCACAATTTTTATTGTTCTGCAAAGTGGACAAGGTTGGCGGATCTCTATCGTAAGTCGCATTTCTATATTTGTGAAAAATGTGGCGCTCCGGATTCTTTCGAAGTTCATCACATAAGAGAACTGGATACGATAAACGTAGATGATCCAGCGGTCAGCTTGAACACAGATAATTTAATTTTGTTATGTCACGACTGCCACAACAAGATGCATCATCGCTTTACAAGTAAGCAGAGCAAGCGGGAGTATCGATACGACAAGTACGGGCATGTTGTAAGCGTAGATAACGAAAGCGATAAAGATAAGTAACAGAGTCAGTCAGTCAGAGCTGGTTATATTTGACTATCCATAAATTTTATCGGCTGGCAAACATCCCCCCGGGGTATCGGATTTTTTTAAAAAGTTCGGAGACCTGCGCCCCCTCTTCTTTTAGATAAATTCGGCGTACAGGACCGGTGGACACATGTATTTTATGTAAACTCATAGTGAACAAGGAGTGAATATACATCATGACGAAGAAAGAACAAGCGCGGACTGCATTAAAACAGCAGTATGTCGATGACTTGACGCCATTACTAGATACGATGACAGATGCACAGCGGCAGTGCGTGCTTCGTATTTTGATCGACAAGATCGCTTACTTGACGGTATATCTGGAAGAGTTACAGAAGGACACGCTAAAGACTGGTGTCGTCGTTAAATACGATAACGGCGGCGGGCAGACCGGATTGCGGATCCACCCCGCGGCTCAGGTCTATACGCAATACAGCAAGACACTGAACGCAGCATTAAAGCAGCTTCAATCTTTTTTACCAGCGGACACATCGACGCCGGACGCGCTAACGGATTTTCTGGGTACTCATACGGTTACTAAGAAGAAGTGATCTGATTGAACGCCATCACGGAATACAACAATTTAATCCAGAGCGGGAAAATTAACGCGTGTAAAAAACTAAAGGCTGTCTATAGCCATCTCGTGAAACAGATGCATGATACATCTTCTGGATACGTGTACGATCAAGAACGGGCAGACCGCGCGGTCGGCTTCATCGAACATTTTATCCACATCCCGAAAATGCGTGGATCCCCATTATTTAAATTGGAATTGTGGCAGAAAGTGCTTATTTCAGCTATTTTCGGCTTCGTAGACAAACAAACTGGATATCGAAAGTACCAGGAATGCTTTCTCTTCGTCGGTCGAAAGAATTCAAAATCAGTTTTAGGCGCCGCTATTGCTCTTTACATGCTACTGGCAGATGGCGAAGACGGGCCGGAAGTCTACAGCGCGGCGACGGACAGAAAACAAGCGCGGATCGTCTGGGAATACGCGAAGATCATGGTTGCACATGATCCGAATTTAAAGAAATACATCAAGACGAAGTTTAATTCACTGGAGTGCAAGACGAATTTTGGCAAATTTGTCCCTTTATCCAAAAATTCCGGTTCCATGGACGGCTTGAATATTTCTTGCTTATTGATAGATGAATTACACGCTATCAAGGACAGGAATATCTACGACGTTTTGAAAGGCGGCACGTATGCAAGGAAACAGCCGCTTACCATCATTATGTCAACAGGTGGATATTCAGAGCAGGACAGCATTTTCGACGTTAAATATGAAGAATACAGGAATATCATCGAAGGCTATACGCCAGGCAAATACACGGATGAAACGACACTCCCGATCATTTACGAATTAGATGATAAGAAGGAGATTGCAGACGAAGCGAACTGGATCAAGGCAAATCCGAACCTGGGTATTTCAAAAAGTTTGAAGCAGTTGCGGACAGAATTTAATAAAGCAACGCTTAACGAACGGACGATGCGCGACCTTCTGGTAAAGCAGTTCAACTTTAGGGAAGCGGCTAAAGAAGCCTTTTTCGATATGCAGGATGTAGTCAATAAAGATACGTTCAACATAGCTAATTTTAGCGGGGCTTACTACGTCGGCGGCGTCGATCTTTCTGAAACAACAGACTTAACATGCGCAACGGCTTTAATAGCAAGGGACGATAAATTATACGTAGAACAGATGTATTGGATACCGGAAGACACACTACAAGACCACATCGAACGCGATAAAGTGCCGTATGATATTTGGATAGCCGACGGCTGGTTGCGGACATGTCCGGGAAACGTGATAGACCAGAAAGTCGTCTGCAAATGGTTCGTAGATCTGCAAAACCAGTACGGCGTCTACGCTTATAAAATTGGTTATGATGCTTACAACGCGCAGTATTTAACGAGGGACTTGCAGGATACATTCGGTACGGCTTTATGTGTCAAGGTTCCACAGACATTTAAGGGGTTATCCAGCCAAATGTTTTTATCCAAGGCATATTTCAAGGCTAAAAAGATAAATTATAACTATAATCCGGTATTTTTGTGGTGCTTATTGAATACGGATGCCGTCACGGACACACAAGGGAACATCAAACCCTACAAAAACCGAAACTTGCGGAAGCGTATCGACGGCTATTCTTCGTTTTTGGATGCGTTTTGCGTCTATCTGGATAACAAGGATAATTTGTTCTAATTATGCAAGTATAGCTATGGTTTATAAGCTATACATATAGAGAGAGAAATATAAACAAAGGCTTTCCATCAAGGAAAGTAGGTGATTAGAAATAGAAATACGTAGCACATTCGCACGAATTTTTGGTAAAAAGCCAAAACAGGAGCAGCGCACGGTTACGTTGCAATACTTGAATGACTATCAGCAGGTATTCACAAGCCGTGGCGACTATACAAACGACATCATCATAAAGACCTGCATCGACGTCATCGCAAAGCATTGCGCAAAGTTGAAAGCGGTCCACGTTGTCAAAGATAAAGGGAACAAGAAACCGGTCACAGATAGCCGCCTGGTTACACTTTTGACGCTGGAACCTAACCCGTATATGACGGCGTATGACTTGCAGTATAAAGTGGCGGCACAGTGTTTTATGAATCAGAACGCTTATATTGAAATTCAGCGTGATCCCTCGGGTAGACCAATCGCTTTATGGGTACTCGACTATTCAACCGTTGAAGCCGTTGAAAACGACACGGATATTTATTTAAAATTCCAGTTCAAGAACGGGCAGTCGAAAACGATACCGTACGCAGACATTATCCATATCCGGAACAATTTTATTGACGGCGAACTGATAGCACATACGACCGACAATCTGAACGATAACCTGGCTACATTGGCTGTTTTACAGCAGTCATTCGAGAACGCGGCAGTTAATTCAGGCCGTATCAAAGGCGTGGCACAGGTTGCAGGACAGGTAGGGTCGGATGCATGGGCTAAAAAAGCGAAAATGCTGAACGATAACTTAAAAAATGTTGAAATGGGCGGTATCGTCGTGACCGACGCAACGGTTAATTTTACGCCATGCAACGGCGACCCTATTCCAGCGGATCACAGCCAGCTCGACTATATCCGGGAAAATATCTATAGATATTACGGCATTTCGGAGAATATCGTAAGCAATACGTATACGGAACCGGAATGGCAGGCGTTTTACGAAAGCACGATCGAACCGTTCGCAATCCGGCTCAGTCAGGAAATGACGCGGAAACTCTTCACGCCGGAAGAAAAGGCGGCTGGTAATGAAATTATTTATGATGCTAATCGGTTGACGTATGCTACGACGAAGACAAAGACAGAATTGATCGCGGCCTTGCGTCCATTGGGTATTTTAACCACAAACCAATGCTTAGAAATTATGAATTTACCGCCGGTCGAAGATGGCGACAAACGGGTACAGACGCTGAACGTAGCCAATACGGCTATTGTGGATGACTACCAGGCGAAAGGCGGTGATAACGATGGATAACGAGGAATTGCGTTATAACGAGAATATCGATACCGCCGACGGCCGTAAAGTCGTAGGGTATGCGGCTGTCGTGAATCAACCGACGGTCATATTTAAAGACGACGCCGGAAACGAATATAAAGAGGTCTTCGTTTCTGGATGCTTCGATAAGACTAATATGGACGACGTCGTTTTCCGGTATAACCACAATGATAGCTTTGAAATTCTGGCTAGGACCCAAAATAATACATTGCAGGTAAAGAGCGACGAAAAAGGCTTATACATCGAAGCGGATTTGGCGGATACGACACAGGGGAACGATATCTATAAATTAATCGGCCGGAAGGACATCATAGCGATGTCGATCGGTTTTGCAGTAAATAAGGACTATTACGATATCTCGACCCGGACCCGATATATCCAGTCAGTGGATACGCTGTTTGATGTATCGGCAGTTGATTTCCCGGCATACCAGGGAACTTCCTTGCAACAGTATAAGGAAGCCATGGATAAGGCAGAAGACGAAGATAAGCGGCGTCGCATTATTATTTTATCACAGGAGTAAATAATGGAACTGAAAGATATTGAAACACGAAAGGCACAGATCGCGGAAGAATGTAAAAAGGCTTCCGGTGCTGACCTGGATAAATTGTACAAAGAAATGAATGATCTGAAAGCGAAAGAAGAAGAAATCCGCAAACAGCAGGATGAAATGGAAAAACGTAAATACATCGCAGATCAGATTAACAAGAATGAAATTGTAACCAAAAAAATTGATGAAAAGAAGGAACCTAACAACATGTATACAGTAGATAGCAACGAATACCGTAAAGCTTTCATGGACTATGTATTGTCCGGCGAAATGATCCCGGAATTCCGTTCCGTGGCTACGACTGCTGATAACGGCGCTGTCATTCCGACGGCTGTCATGAATACCGTCGTTGAAAAAATGGAACAGTACGGCAACATTTTGCCGCTCGTCCGCAAGCTTTCTTATCCGGCTGGCGTCGTCGTACCGACTTCTGCACTGGCTACGGAAGCCAAATGGATGCAGGAAGGTGCCGCCGTCGACGTTAACGGTAAATCCACTGTTGCCGTAACTTTCGGTGCTTACGAATTGGCCGCAGCTATCGGCATTTCTTTTAAAGCTCATATCCAATCCCTTTCTGCTTTCGAAGCAGCTGTCGCAGAAAATGTATCCAGAGCCATGGTTAAAGCACTTGAAAAAGCTATTATTTCCGGCGACGGAGCCGCTAAACCGAAAGGCATCGTAACGGAAACCGTTCCGGAAGCGCAGAAAGTAACGCTTTCGGCCAAACTTGGCTATAAAGACATCGTTAACATGGTTAAAGCCATTCCGTCCGCTTATAAAGACGGCGCTGTTCTTACGATGAACGAAAATACCTTCCTCGACATGGCTACGGTCGTCGACAACAACGGTCAGCCGGTCGCACACGTCAATTATGGCGTAGACGGCGAACCCATCGCCGCTTTGCTGGGTAAGAAAGTTGTCTTTACGGATTATCTGCCGGATCTTACGTCTGCAAAAACTGGCGATGTCGTAGCTTTCGCTTTCCAGTACGACAAGTATATTTTGAATACGGCATATCAGATGGACTTGGTAACTTATACGGAAGACGCTACGAGAAATAAAGTATATCAGTCTATCGGCATGTACGACGGCAAAGTCGTCGACAACAACGGTCTGGTATTGGTCGTAGCACCGGCATCTAAATAAAGACTTAGGGTAAGGGGATAGGCCGGGCGCTTATCCCTTTCCTTATTAAAGGTGGTTTTTTATGGATGACTTATTAAAGCTCGTAAAGAATTACTTACGGCTC
>OLPH01000918.1_pt1 | contig 32419 bp, 31 predicted proteins | sample 1672951 | NCBI WGS metagenome assembly OLPH01 (sample SAMEA3136740, study PRJEB25190) | human gut metagenome | reverse complement strand
GGGATTTCCTGAACTTGGATAATGCCTTAACGCTTTACTATAAATCTTCTATTTTTAAAAGACTAATACAAATGTAATAAAAGAAATGAATTCTTTCAAAGGAAATATCTCCTTTTTTAAGGGGTGGCTTAATTTTTCTTCATTGAAAGTCTTAGAATTACTGCCTGCCAAAGCCCGTCACAATTTTTTTGAAATCCTCAAGCTGTACATTAAGCTCTATATAGTACAAGCAGAAAAACAGACCATGATGCCGCAGGCAGTATAGGCCATAACCCACTCTTCCGTGAGTATCTTATCTATTTGACAATAATAAAAATGTAAAGGAGGATAATGGCATGGACAATATTCGTATCCAAATACATATAGGTTAACATATGGCGGTCAGGCCCTTTTCCATGGCACGGTTATAGACAGCCCGCAGGTTGCGCATGTAGAACGACGAGCTGTTGGGGCTTATCCCGTCCGCCTTCAGGCGGGCCTCGTAAGCGGCCATCAGGTCGGAGTCCATCTCGTCCGGCTCCAGGTCCTTGTCCTCCCGGAAACGTCTGAAGCTGTTGAGCGTGTAGGTCTCGGAAAGGCGCGCCTTGCCCGTCCTTTTCAGGCCGGCGATCACGCCCTCCATGAACGTGAAGAAGCTGTTCCCGCTCCGGGCCGCCGTGAACTCCGCCATCACCCCGTCGACCGTGTAGCCGGCTCCCGCCCGTTCCAATGCCGCGATAATCCTGTCGAACCGCCGGATGTCGGACCTTATGCGCTCCCTTACTTCCGACAGGTAATGTTTCCTGCCCCCGTCCGATTGCGGCAGTATCACTTCCGACGAATGACTGTCCCACTCGCCTGCATAAAGGCGGTAACCCGTCTTTTGCTGGCGGGCTACACGGTTGTGGATCACCTGGTAGAATATCGTGCCTTGTCCTCTGTCAACCGTTGACGGGCGGAACTTGATCTTTACGCTTGCCATAGTTTTATCGGGATTTTAAAGGTTTGTTCCTGACCGAGTCCGCCTTGTTCTCCTGTTCCCTTGCCGCATGCTCTTTCAGGCGCGCCTGCTCGATAAGGGCGGCCTGCCTGCGTACCGCCTCTTCGTAGGTCTCCACGTCCTTGCGCATCCGGTTGATCTTCCCGTTGTCCCGGTTGAACTCAAAGAGGGTTTCCAGTCCGGCGATGCTTTCGGGCGAGGCTTCGCCCTTCATCCTGATGTAGCGGTACTTCAGGTCGTTGTCAATGCGGTCATAATTCGGCCTGGACGTGAAATAGAGTGCCGAGGCTAACGAACCTATCAGCAGGACGATGCCGGCCGCTATCGCCCAGTCCCAACGGGTTTCGAGCGCGAACGAGTGCCGGGTCTCGTTGATGTTGTGCCGGACATCCGCCCCGTCCGCCTTTTGGACGGTCCGCTCCAGCAGTTGCCTGATTTCCCCGAAATCCGGCTGCTCCCTCCGGGCAATCCCGTCTATCCGGTTGTTGATTGCATTCAGGCAGTCCACGATGCTGTGGGCGAATTTCGTCAGTTCGGCCTCCGTGCGTTCGTGGTTACGGCGGCCGGTTTCCTCGATTAAAGCCCTGATGGGAGTGATATCCATGTTGGCGGCATTGGTACTGCCGCTTTGCGATGCCTGCCGGCTCCTGCTGACGGTCAGCAGCTCTTCCAGCATGGCGATGATGGTTCCTGTATTTTCTTTCATCTCGATTACTTTTAAATTGTTGTTAAATTCTGAATCCCTTGTTCTTCTTCTTTTTCCTCTTCCGTTGCATCAGCCGACGGAACTCGGCTTCCTCCGGGGTCTCGGCGCAGGATGAGGGGGTGAGGTCCAGCAGCCCCGGAGAGCCGCTGATGAAGTCACCGCCACCGCCCGGGAACAGGCTTATACCTTCCCGGCGGGACTGTGCCTGCCGTTCCTCCCGGCTGTTCCGGTTCAGGGTTGCGGTGATCTTGGAGTAGCTGAACTGCCGGTCAATCTTCGAGCCGTTGAAGGAATAGCCGTTCTTGCCGAACACCACGCCCTGAATCTCGTCCGTCCGCCCCTTGTACTTGAAACGCACTTCCACCCCTTGTTTCCGCAGATTGGCGACAAGCCTGTCCCAGTTGCCGCACCTTCCCACTTCCGTTTTAAGGAGAGAATACAGCTCGTATTTCGTCCTGTCCGGTTCTTTCAGGCGGTTCGTGTTTACCTGCTCCTTGCCCTCCGCGAAATACAGCCCGTACTTGCGGGTAAGCTCCTTGCAGACGCGTTCGCTGCGGTAGCGGTCGTTCTTGTCGGAAATGGTCTTACCGTTATTGTCGATGCGGTTGAACGCAATATGCACGTGTGGATGCTCCTTGTCGTGGTGCCTTCCGATGATATACTGCGTGTCGCGGATGCCCATTTTCATCATGTATTCCCGGCTTATCTGTACCATCAGCTCATCTGTTAAGCGTGGCAGGTCCTCTTTGGAGAAACTGAGCGAGATATGCCCGATGAACTTCTCCACGTTCGGATTAAGCCGGGACTGGGCGATGAGACTGCGTGCTATCGAGCTGTTGTCGGAGACTAAAACGCCGTCGTGGTCGATAAGCGAAGCCCCTTTTTCCCTGTCGAGGATGTAATCGACAATTCCTTTGGCTCCCGCACCTTTGACAATCTTCGCCATCATAGGCTGATACGGTCTATGAGGGTTTCCAGCGACAGCAGCAGTTGCCGGCATTGAGCGGAATGCAGCCACACGCCCTCCCGGTGTGCCCTCCGGGTAAGCTGGTTCAGGTTGTTCGCCATGCCGCACAGCTTGCGGATGAAGTCCGCCTGCTCGGTGGTGAGCCGCTCCCTCACCACGCACCCGTCCACTGCCTGCCTCACCATCTCGCTTGCCGAGACTCCGGCCTGCCTCGCTTTCGACTTCAGGGCGTAATATTCCCCGGTTGCCATCTTTACCGTGATGCGGTACTTGCGTTTCTCGGACAGCCCTTTTGTCGGACGTCCGCCCCTGTTCTTGTTGGTATCATTCTTCTGTATCATCTGATTGCGTCTTTTGATTACGGTTCATACTTTGTTTACTTTATAGACCGGCGGGCTGTACCCCTTCGGCGACCTTCGGGAGTGGAAGCGGACGGTTTTGGTCAGACCAAAACATAAACTTGCTACCCCAAAAAATGAAAGTTTCCATTTTTTAGGTCTCCGAAAAGGAAATCCCGCCGGAATGCCTTTTAATTGAATGGAATTAAGGGCTTACAGTTTCTTCCAATGCTCGAAATCTTCGGCATAAAGTTCGACATGGTGCCGGACGATATTCTCCAGCAAGCCCGAAAGACTCATGCGGTTCTCGCCGATCTTGCAGGCGAAACGGTCAAGCGTGTCACGCAATTTCCGGCTGATGAATACCGGCTTGCGGTCTTCAATCTTGTAGGGCCGCATGAAGGTGTTTCGGTACTCCTCCAGCGAGAGCCTGCGCTGCCTGCCACTTATCCTGTGTTGGACGGCCGGTTCCGGTGGCTGCCCCGCAATGGAAGAAGGCTCTTCCGGCTGCCCGCGTTCCGCTTCCGGGACGGGGGTGGGCTGTCCCGTGCCTGCGGGTTCGTCAAAAATGGGGGGCGCGGGTTCTGCAACCGTTTCCTCCGGCACTTCTGTTCGGGACTCTGATGACGGCGTTCCTGTTCCCAACGCCAGCATCAGCTCCTCCTCACTGATTTCCTTTTTCTTTCTCATACTTGTCAGTCTTTGAGTGGTTAATACTGTGGTCAATGTATGCCTACATGACCTTCTGTCGCTTGCAAAGAAAGTATGCATTGTATTCAATCACAATAGATTGGATGCAGGTTGGCAATTATGTGCAGTGTTGCTTCCCGGATCACTCCGCGTATGGTGCCGCTTTCCCGGTTCTGCCGGTGTTGAACGGGCGGGCATGGGGACGGGGCGGAAGGAATAATGGTTCCAGCCATGGGAATGGAACGGTTGTCACCGGCTTTCCGACAGTGGAACGGTGATCATGTGGCCGGTCGCTTCCGACCGTTACCGGATGCACGGGATACCGGTCTGTCGTCCGGTCTGATGAATCCGGCAATGGAAGATACCACTGCCGGAAGGCCGGAAGGATGCGTTCATGGATGATGTAATCCCCCGGCGGTTACCTCATATTTTATCATTTTATTATGTTATTCTGAAATCGGGAATACAAAACCGGCAGGCGGTCTGAAAACGTTTCATTCCATGTCTTTATCGGTGCCGGAAAGCCATGCCGGGAACGTGCGGACCGGACATATGCTACCTTCCGGTGTCATAAGCTGCCACCCGCCCGGAAATGTTTGGAATATCGGTGGGAAGGGTCTTATATTAGCGGCATGAAAACGGATCATGTATAACCGAATGATGTAAGGCTTATGGAAATTGTTTGTTTTGAGAGGAAGGCGTTCGAGGAGTTCGCCATGAAAATCGAGCGGTTCATCCGGCTGGTGTCGGAGCTGCCGCACCTGAAGGAAGCGGGTAGGACGAAGGAGTGGCTTGACCACTGCGACGTCTGCCGGAAGTTGAAAATCAGCAAGCGCACCTTGCAGACCCTGCGTGACAACGGCACGCTCGCCTATACCAAGATAGGCAACCGTACCTATTACCTGCCGGAAGACGTGGAGCGTGTCGTCACCAAGGTCGAGGACAGGCGCAGGGAAGCCCGGTACAGGGGGCGGGAGATTTGAAGGAAAACGATTGTGTCACTAAAACCGAAAAACCATGTACAACGAATTGAAGACGGGGGACGACGCGTGGATGCGGTCCGTCCACGAGCGTATAGACCGGCTGTCGGTGATGCTTGACGGCATTTCCAAGGACGGGGCGGTCCTGCCAAAAGAGGACGGGTATCTGTGCGACAAGGAAGTGGCGTGCCTGCTGAAGGTCAGCCGCAGGACACTGGGCGAGTACCGGAGCAACGGCACGCTTCCCTACTATGTACTCGGCGGGAAGGTCCTGTACAGGCGGAGCGAGATCGAGCGGGTGCTGGACCGGGGCTACCGGGGCGCGTGCAGGACGAAGGACGGCTGAAATTCCCATTTTCTGTGAGGGTATTTTATTATGTTATTATGTTATTATGTTGCCATGTTATTCCGGGATTGGGTCATGTCACCCGTGTGCCGGTGGAACAATCCGTTCCCGTAATGGCGGTACGCACTGTTTTTATATCATTGCATGAACATGGCGGCGCATGAAAACGGGCGCATCCGACCGGACACCGGCCCGGCGGATGCGCCCGCTTCCATTATATATATGTATAGCCGGACTCTTCCGCCCTGCTCCCTTACCTGAGTATCGGGTTCGAGAGCAGTATCTTGTAATAGGCCACGCCTCCGACTTCCACCGGTGCCTTCGCCATCATGAACTGCACGCTCCTCCTTTCCACCCCGGCCTGCCGCATGAGCCTGTGTACGATGAATACCGCCGAGAACCTCGCGCATCTTTTGTCCTTCCATACGATGAAGCCATCGTCGCTGTCAGCCCGGCAGATGTACCAGTCACCCGTCTCGTCGTCGTGGGCGAAGTTCACCCTGCCGCCACCGAGTATCCCCATCTCGGTTGACATTGTTTTTGACAGGTAGATGGTTCCCCTGCTGTCCAGGTTGATGGTCCGCTTGCCCTTGTATGTGACTTCCTGCGGACGCGAGTTCTCCTTGTTATATACTATCAGTGCCATAGCTTTCCTGTTTTTCGTTGAATAATCCTTTTCAATACATGAAGCTCTCCACCGCCAGCATCTGGTTTCTCCATGCGAAACCGCTGTGGGTACGTACCGCGTCCATGATCCTGCATACCTTCTGCGATATGGCCGATGCCGATATGCCCATGCATTCCGCCAGTACCTTGAACGAGAACTGCGCCTCGTAGAACCGGAGCACGAACATCCGGTATTCCTCGTAGGAGAATTTCTGGCGGATGAAACGCAGGATGTCCTTCACCAGCCTCTCGCAGCCGTTCAGGTCGTCTTCCGAGATGAATTTCGCCTCCTCTCCGCATCTGAGGAAGAAGTCGTCCTCCGGATGGATGTACCGGTTTTCCTTTTTGATTTTCACCAGTGTCGTCTTTTTGTAGCATACGATGAAGTACGCCTCATAGTCCGTAATGTTCTTTCCCGGTGTCACGACCTGCTTTCTCACGGACAGGTAGGTGTCGTGGAAATTGTCCTCATCCAGCATGCCGTATTTACGGAGTGAGGTTCTCAACTTGTTGTAGGATTTCGTGAACCACTCGTTGAACAGTCTTTCCTTTTCTGCAATCTTGTCTGTCATGGCCTTGTAATTTTTTAGTTACACATCGCCTGCGTGTGCAGGCATTCTTATTTCTTGTGCTTCTTTCAGTTTGTTTTTCGGCGGTCTCCGGCAAGGCTTGCCGTTAAAAAATACTCTCACGCGTCAGCGTGAGGAAGATTTTTTAACGTGCAACCAGCCCGCAGGGCCGCCTTGCGGGACCGACCTGAAAAACAACTTTCTTTGCCCAAGAAATGAGGATGACGGATTTTGTCCGTTTTATTGCCGGCTATACCGTTCTATTGACGCTGTCATCATTGCCAGTTCCGATAACGGCACCTGATTACCGGTATTTTCATTTGTCCGATAAAAAATCAAAATTCCGTACATCCTTTTCAGGTTTTACAGGTATCTTTGAAAGGACATTTTAATTTTGGCTACACGGTCAAAGACGGAAGGCTATGGCAGAAACATTCAAGGATATGGAAACTGCGGTACGTGCTATCGCAGTAGAACTGGATATGGGAATGGTATGTTTCCTCAATTCCGACACGCTGGAAATGGAGAGCGTGCCCGGACCTTCATACGGTTCGTATGAGGACGGTGATTTTGGGGAGGGTTGCAGGGAGATATACGGGAGGGTGGCCTGTTGGAAAAAATGCGTGCGCATTGACCCGTCCGAAACATGGGAGTCCTTTGATATCATGGAGGGCTTCATCCGGGAGTGTGTCCCGGACAATGCCTCCTCCATCGGGAAACAGCTACGGTACGCAATATCGGGCCGAAAGCCCTTCCGCAACTTCAAACGGGTCATTGACAGGAGCGTTTACCGTCAGAACTGGTTTGATTTCAAACAGTCCCGGCTTGAAAGGATGGCGGCGGACGTGTTGGGGTATGCGGCAGACGGCATGTAGGCGGAAGCGGGAAGCACCGGTGCAGCCGCAAAGCATGAACCTCCCCCGCACATGCAATGCAGAGGAAGCAGGCGAGCCTTCCCCGCAGCCCCGAAAGGTACTCCGTACCGTATTTCATGACGGTTCCTGGCATGAAAGGGGCCCGGGACAGAGTCTTTCCTTTGCAGCACATGCACTACGTCAGTCGCAGTTTTCGCCTTCTGAATCCCTTCGCGTCCGTCCACGCGCCTTCGGAGCGTTTTTCCGGCAGAAAATTTCACCGTACGGAAATTTTCTGCCGGAAACCGAAGGGAAAACGCGGAGACCCACGCGGACGGACGAACTTTGATGAGGAAGGGGAAAAACGTCTCCGCTCTAGCTTTTTTCCCTGCCGACTTCCCGCGTTCTTTCCATGCTCACATCGCCACTGAAATCCCGTCGAAGGTCTGGTTGAGCCGGTTACCGAAAGCCGTCAGGTCCCTGTCGATTTTCTCGGTGGTGACCTTCGCGTATTTTTGCGTCGTGGTTATGTTCGTATGCCCCAGAACACGGCTCACGCTCTCGATAGGCATACCCTTGCTCAGGGCCAAGGTCGCGAATCCGTGGCGGCTGCAATGGAACGAGATTGATTTTGTGATGCCGCATTCCCTTATCATCCTTTTCAGAGGCTTGCAGAGTGACCAGTAGCTCAGGCCGGGGAACACGAGATTGTCTTCCCGGAACGGCTCGTAACGGCTGATGATTTGCAGGGGGATGTCCAGCAGCTTCACCTGGAAGGGCACCTTCGTCTTGTGACGCCTGGACAATATCCACTTCTCGCCGTTCACCTCCACGATTTCGTCGGCGGTCAGCTCCTTTATATCCACGAAGGACATGGCGGTGAAACTTGCGAACACGAACAGGTCACGGATGTATGCAAGCTTCCTGTCCGCAAACTCGTGCGTCATCACCGTCCTAATCTCGTCCTCAGTCAGGTATTCGCGTTCCTTGACATTCTGGTTGACGCGGTACTGCGCGAACGGGTTCCTCGGTGTCAGCCCGTTGTAATGGGCCTTGGTGACGATGGTCTTCAGCCACATGCAATTCGACCACACGCTGGCGTTGTGGAGTCCCGCATCCGTGGAGAGATAAATCTCATATTCCTTGATGAAGTCGGGGGTAAGTTCGAGCATGGCGATGTCGCTCCGTCTGTAGTTTCTTTTGATGAATGCGGCCAGATGGTTCCTTGCCCTCACCCTTACCTGATAGGAGCCTAAGGTGCGGTCTGTCCCGATACGTTTCCTGAAGCTCTCGTTATCCTTGTCGAACGCACCGAGCAAAGTCTCATACTCCGTGCCGATACCCTGATAAGCGTTACGTACCATTTCAGCCGTGACGAACGCCTCACGGTCCGACAAGTGTTGGTAGTGCTTTATTATCTGCGCCTTGATGTTGTCCAAAGCGAGGTTGGTATCCCGCGCCTCTTTGCCCTTTCCTTTCGCCCGGTTACCTTTAGCGTCCCACAGTTCTTTTGCGATGGCCAGCTTGCAGCTGAACTGTGCCACGGAACCGTTGATTGTCACCCGTCCCATGATGGGGACAATACCGTTTTTCTCCTTACTGCCATTCACGTAGAACAGCACCTTGAATGTACTTCGCATAATCGTTTTGTTTTTGGTTACAAAATTAATTATCAGCGGGTTATACATTGCTATGCAAAATGTGGCAGAAAGTAGAAACAGTCTCCAATGAACTCTGAATAAATCAGACCGGCGGGTAATGATTTGGCAACCATTCGGCTTCATTACCTCTCGTTTCCTTACCTCTCGTTTCCTTACGTTTGGGCGTGGCCAAAGATTTCATCGGATGACATCATAAGTCATTGAACAACAGTGCAACACTCATCATTTATTCGTTTTTGATTGATTATTTCAGAGATAAAGATTATTTGTTTCATACCACTTATCGTATAAACTGTAAAAACTGTAAAAACAAAAAAGTCAACACAATGGTTGACTTTTCCAAACAATATGTTTGCAACGATATCATCAGAAACTGAATTTCTCCAGTTTCATAGAGGCAATATCCTGTATTTTAGGAACTAAGGTTACAAAATGTGTAGCCTTTTCGTGCGCAGCCAAAGATTCCTCGTCTTTCCATGTTTCGCAAATCATAAGAACATCTTCACGGGTTGCACTTTCAAAAATATCATAGGCAATGCAGCCATTATCTTTCAAGGAACAAGCTACCAGTTCTTTTGCCATTTCCATTACAGCAGCACGGTTATCCGCACTTACTTGAATAAAAACATTCAGTCTAATCATACTCGTATCTATTTTAAATGCGCCGCAAATTTATATAGAATAAATAAGAAGTCCGTTACAATTCTGTGTAATGAATGTAAATCTCATAAAAAAGAATTCCGGTTCATAATGAATCTGAATTCTTATATTACAACAATGTATAGCGTGCTTATGACCTTACTTCTTCCCGTACTCCCCGCCGTTCCATAATATCCGCCATGTGCTCCAATGCCCAACCTACCAGTGATTCGATATGCGGCATCAAGCTATATCCCGTTTCCGTAAGGGAATATTCCACACGTGGAGGAACTTCCGCATACACTTTCCTGACTATCAGCCCATCCGTTTCCAACGAACGCAGCGTAACCGTAAGCATACGTTGTGAAATATCGCCGATTGTTTTCTGAATATCACAGAAACGCATTGTACCATTCGTCTTTAATGTAACCATGATAAGCATTGTCCACTTATCTCCCAACTTGCTCAAAACATCCCGTATCGGGCAACTACCTATATGATGAAAGTTTTCCATTTTTTAACTTTTACTAATTATCTGAACGTCAACAATGGTTACATCGCTGTAACTATCTAACATTCAAGTGCCTTCTTGTTTACAACCAATAGGAAACCTAACTTTGCAGCACAAAAGTAATAAACTTACTGAAAATAACTATTGTTTCACTTAATAATTAAGATTATGACAAAGAAAGTTGCGGTTTTGGCAGTAAATCCGGTAAACGGGTGCGGTTTGTTCCAGTACTTGGAAGCGTTTTTTGAGAATGGCATTGCTTATAAGGTATTTGCGGTGGCAGACAGCAAGGAAATCAAGACCAACTCCGGTATCGCTCTGACAGCAGACGATGTGGTAGCCAACCTGAAAGGACATGAAGATGAGTACGATGCGCTTGTATTCGCTTGCGGTGACGCTGTCCCCGTATTTCAACAGAATGCCGACAAACCGTATAACGTTACCATGCTGGAAATCATCAAAACATTCGGTGGAAAAGGTAAAATCATGATCGGACACTGTGCAGCCGCCATGATGTTCGATTTTACGGGTATCACCAAAGGCAAGAAAGTAGCCGTTCATCCATTGGCGAAACCCGCCATCCAAAACGGAGAAGCAACCGACAATCCTTCCGAAGCAGACGGGAACTTCTATACCGCTCAGGATGAAAACAAGATCCGGAGCATGATAGAAAAGGTAGTAGCAGCCCTAAAAGCATAAGCAATACGTGAAAGCCCTGTACGATGAGACATTCTAACGAATACGGGGCTTTCTTTTTATCTGTAAAACACATACGCACTCACAGAGATTATTTGTACATTTGTTGCATCGTACTTAGATGCAGTATCCTATGAAAGTCAAGATAGAAGAGAGCTGGCGGCAGCGTTTACAAGAAGAATTCGACAAGCCCTACTTTGAGAGATTGGTATCATTTGTGAAAAGCGAATACGGACGCGCCAATGTGCTTCCGCCGGGACATCTTATCTTTCATGTTTTCAACTCATGTCCTTTTGAGAAGGTAAAAGTGGTTATCTTAGGACAAGATCCTTACCCCACCCCCGGACAATATTACGGAATATGTTTTTCCGTACCGGAAGGAGTAGCTATACCGGGCTCACTCACCAATATCTTCAAGGAGATACATCAGGATTTGGGCAAACCGATTCCTACTTCCGGTAATCTGGACCGTTGGGTAGCTCAGGGAGTACTCTCCATGAATTCTGTCCTTACGGTACGCGCCCACGCAAGCGGTTCGCACCGTAACATGGGCTGGGAAACTTTCACAGACGCGGTAATCAAGAAATTAAGTGATGAACGGGAACATCTCGTATTCATGCTTTGGGGAGCGTATGCCAAAGAAAAGGCAACTTTGATAGACAGCAGTAAGCACCTTATACTGACAACCGTCCATCCTTCGCCCCGTTCCGCCGAATACGGTTTCTTCGGATGCAAACACTTTAGCAAAGCCAACGATTATTTACGAAGCAAAGGCATTGAGGAGATAGATTGGTAAGAAAAAGCCCGATTTTACAACGCTCCGTTCACCCCGCTACCGAACAATGCGAAATCTCCCAAACAAGGGTCATCCGGAAAGACCTCCGCCAAAGCCGCAGTTATGTTCCGCGCATTTTTAAGAGAGAATGTTTCCGCATCAGTAAGCCCTAAAAGATAAGCTACCCTACAAACATGGGTATCTAAGGGAATCAGCAAGTCACGACGGTCAAAGCTGTCCCAAATGCCGAAGTCCACTTCCGATTCTTTTCGTATCATCCAGCGCAGAAACATATTCAGCTTCTTTTGAGGGCTCTTGGCAGAAACTTCCAAAAATGCGCACAGCTTCTCCATCGGTGTACCCGAATAGCCCAACAAGGCGTTTTCCAAACTATCAAACTGAGAATAGGCAGCATGCAACCGGGCGAAGTAAGTATAAAAATCCGCATGAGAAAGCATACGGTAAAAACTGCTCTTATCTGTCGGTCGGAAATCTTCTTTCCATTGACAGGACAAGACATACCGATAAGGTGAAACTCCCATTAATTGATGCAGTTCATCCGCTTTTTTCAATATCTGTTTGCGGTTTCCAAAACTCATTATAGCTGTGAGCAAACCGCTAATCTCAACATCCTGTTTCTGCGTATACCGGTGTGGAAACTGAACAGGATCACCTTGTATAAAGGCGGCGCAATGGTATTCTCTTGCCCATGCCAAAAGTTGCAATCGTGTTTTCTCGGTCATGCCTTATAAGATTCAGCCGTTTGTAGTTTCTGTCTTTGCCTTTCTATCCAATTGCTGTAATCCCGCCACAATCCATACAGCGACAACAAAAGGTGCAGTGAGAGTTGTTATCCCCCATTCCATTCCGCCTATCTGAAGCAAAACGGACAGCAATACGGCCATTACAGCCCACACACCGCCTTTCCATGTTTTATCCCCCAAAGCAATGGCGCACAACACACCGTTATATCCCATCAATCCGGCATTCAGAGCGGCATAATCCACTCCAAGCAGCAGGGCAAAGGGAATGGGAAGCAATGCCCCCAGTATGGTATAAAGACCATTGATACGGGAATTCACCAAGATACCCAGCAGAAAGAACACCCCTGCCAACACAGTATTTCCCTGAAACATTACCTGACCGATATTCAGACAAAAAGCCTGTAAAAAAGAAAGCGTCTGAGCCGTCACAGCATCTCCGGAAGGCAGTAACAAAGACGGCATCATCCAATTGCAGGCAACCAACAATATCCACACAGAAATAATAAAGGGAGCGGTGAACCCAGATACCAGCCGCTGCAAACCAAAAAGACGGGCTATCCAGGTAGATAAGCACGAGCCTGCAACCAACAGTAATAGGGAAGCAACAGTTATCGGCATAAACACCCCGATTGCTATTCCCACCAAAGTTCCGTTAAACCCGTAAAGTCCGTTCCGTATATCTTCGCGACTATAACCGGAAAAATAAGCCGCCAATGTACTTACAACATTACCTGCAATCGCCAACAAGGCCATTTGCCAAGAATTCAGAAGAATACCTACCAACATTAATAACCCTGACAGTGCATTATTCTGAAACATCACCTGCCCTATACCGCGTCCTAAAATAAGTAAAGCTCCTTTCATATACTTTTTCAAAAGCTATTTATATAATATAATTCCATTGCAAAAGTACATATATTTTATCTTTACAGACAAACTAAACAATGATTATTAACAACCTTCCGTTCAATAAATATGTGATAAACCATATTTATAGCAACATCGGACAAGTCCTCTATCCCTTTTCCCCTTATTTTTGCATCGTGAACAAACCGATAGAATATATGGAAACCAAGAAGACAACCCGGGAAGAGTATCAAAAATGTGTGAATGCAGTGGTAGATTATATCAATCTCCACCTCGGAGAAGAAATCGACCTGAAATCACTGGCCAAGATTTCCCATTTCTCTCCTTTCTACTTTCACCGCATCATGAAAGCTTTTTTGGGCGAACCCATAGGTACGTTTATTGTCCGGACACGTACCGAAGCAGCTGCACGGTTGTTGCGTCATTCCGAACTGCCGATAGCCGACATCGCTTATCGCATCGGTTATTCGTCACCCTCGTCGTTGTCTAAAATATTCAAACAGTTCTATGGTATTTCACCTTTAGAATATCGTAACAATAAAAACTTTGTAATTATGAAACCAGCCATTATCCGTCCGGAACTCGAACTGAAACGAGAAATCAAAGAGCTCCCGGCCCGAAACGTGATTTATATCCGATTATTCGGAGACTATAAACTGAATGATTATTGCGGCACATGGATACGCCTTCAACAGTTTATCCAAGAGGAGAAACTGCCAATGGGAGAAGTGATGCCCTATTGTATTTATCATGATGACCCCAAAGTAACTCCGGTAGAAAAACTGCGTACCGATGTATGTATGGTTATGCCAGCTGCCGTAACACCTAAAGGTGATATCGGCTTCAAACAGCTTCCGGCAGGACGTTACGCCATATTCCTATATAAGGGGTCTTATGAGCACCTGCAAGCCGTGTACGATACAATCTATGGAAAATATATCCCTGAAATGGAATGTACTTTCAGAAATGAAGCCAGTGCCGAACGATATCTGAACAATCCTGCAGAAACAGCACCGGATGAACTGTTAACAGAGATTTATATTCCTATAGAATAAATTTCGATACCGAACTTTCATTATAATATTTATAAGTTTATGATTTAGTATTCGTACTTTTGTGAAGCACTAAACAAAAACAAAAATGAAGCAAGAAGTATTGTTTATAATATTAAATGAATATGCCGACTGGGAAGGCGCTTTCATAGCAGCCTGCCTGAACACGGGAGTAATGCCGGGCAGCGAAGTGATGTATACCCCAAAAGTCGTTGCCCCGACATTGGATGCTGTGCGTTCTATCGGCGGTTTCCGTACGCTACCCGATTATAGTTTCCGGACGATGCCCACAGATTATGCGGCATTGATACTGATAGGCGGCATGCAATGGAATTCTCCCGAAGCGGCACAAGTGGTTCCTTTGGTGAAGGATGCTCTACAACGTGGAAAAATCATTGGCGCCATCTGCAATGCCGCCTCTTTCATGGCAAAGCACGGCTTCCTTAATAACGTAAAACATACGGGAAATACCATACAACAGTTGAAGCTTTGGGGTGAACAGAACTATACCAACGAAACCGGTTATGAAGAGAAGCAGGCCGTCAGCGACCAAAATATCGTCACAGCCAACGGCACCGGGCAGCTGGAATTCTGTCGCGAGCTTCTTTTGTTGTTAAAAGCCGATACGCCGAAAAGAATTCATGAATCCTATGATTTCTATAAAAACGGATTTGTAAGATAAAGAACAACCTATATTTTTTCCTAAAATCGCTGAAAACAGGATATCAAAATCCCCATCCTTGAAAATAAGGATGGGGATTTTATAAATCAATTATGTCTTCCTATAGATATAAAAAGTATTTACAACGATAAACTCATAGACAGTGTTTGAAACTCATCAACAAACACATTTTCTAAATCAAGTTTTAATTTATCAACAGTCTTCTCCAGTTTTATATCAAGACTCCTATTAGGAGACAATAAAACCTTACTCTTTCCGTAGCTTAACAAAAAAGGAATATCATAACGATTGTCTATACGATATGTGATATGAGTATCATTCTGCGCAATCTGCGAAACAGACAAACAAGCTAAACAGAAATCCATCAGCAATTGCTTATCTCCTGCTAAATATCCATCAAAAAAAGCTAATGTACGCCTGCTAAACATAGCTTCTTTAATAGAAGCCTGCGAACGGTCTTTTGCAAAAATAATAGTCATAGGACGACGATAAGGAACAGCAACTGCACAACCCGCTCCATGTACTCCATCATTAGCATATATGGAAGTATGTACATCGGAATTACTAAATACAGTTAAATTTTTCTCATGCGCCCATCTCAAGGCCCGAGGATAAAACTCCGTATTATTAAAAACCTCAATGCCATGAATCATCTTATTTTTAAAAAGATTCTCCTGAAATTCATGAATACGACAAGTATCCACAGCCCAAGCCGGATGATTCCAAAGCACAAAAGCTCCTTGTGAAATAGCAGCCTCAATAGCGGCCTTAGGATCATCTACTTTTAGTTTGTTAGAATCTTTCACAAATAATGCATTAAAATGACCATAAATAGGTTGTTTACGAGTTATTTCTGTTCCCTTAATTAAGATAATACCACGCTCTACAGCACGTTTTTTAGCCAAATTATAAGATGTATTTTCATCTCCTGTAATGTATTCGCGATTAGTTTTATACTCAATATGATCAGTAATAGCCAAAACATCCAGCCCGGTCTTCCATGCTTCGTCTACGCGCATATCCGGCGATACCGAACCATCAGAAAAATATGTATGTGTATGCAAGTCTCCTTTAAGAGTAATAAAACCATTAATCTGATTTGGAATCCTCATCTCCATACGAGTATTTTCTGCATAGCGTGGAAAATTTATCTTATTTACATTTTGGGCACACAATCCCTCTATTGCCAAAATGCTTATTATCAACATTATTATTTTATTATGCATATCTTTTATTTTTAGTGAAATCCAAGAATGAACAGGATACATTTCATCCTGTTCATTTCTACTTTTAATTAACAATCATCAATATCCCTAGATCACATAGGGTTCTGTGTTATATATCCTTGGCTATTATCTATTTCTGATTGAGGAATAGGGAATAGCTCCGAATATCCGGGTCTAAAAACAGCATTAGGTTTAACAGCCTTAAAAGCTGGAGAACTTAAAACAGCCTCTGCCTTCCCTGTGCGAACTAAATCAAAATAACGATGTCCCTCCATAGCAAATTCATAGCGGTTTTCGTTTATGATAGCATCAAATAGAGCTTCGCCTGTAGCCGTCGTATTATCCAATAGACCTGCACGACGCCGCACTTTATTCAAATATTCACGAGCCAAAGCATCATCTGTACCCAACTTACAAACAGCTTCAGCATAAATTAAATATACTTCTGAAAGACGTATTATACGTAAGTTGTTTGGCATGGTAAAAATACTTTCCGTACCAATTCGTTCTGATGGCTTTATATATACTTTTTGATTATAATATCCCGTTCTATTAAATTCCAGTGAACTAAAATCTGCAGCTGTTTCCCAATTTTCTAAATCTTGAATTGTCAATAAGGTAGCGTCTTTGCGCTCATCTCCAGATTCAAAGGCATCTGCCAATAGTTGTAATGGCTGATTACCACCATACCCAGCAAAAGGACGAGGCCCTTGAGCATATGCACTATAATTTCCTGTTGTGGTTAATCCTTTGTCATCTGATTTATGACGGAAATTAATTTCAAAGATTGATTCTTTATTATGCTCATGCAGCATAGAAAAAATATCCTCATAATTCTCCATCAAATCGTATTCTGCCGGAACTAAAGGTAACAGGTTATCCTCTATAGCCTTTTTGGCTTCAGCATACTTTCCTTGATAAAGATATACTTTCGCAAGAAGCGCCCAAGCCGCATCTGACGTCGCTCGCCCTAAATCTTTTGAATCAAGCTCTTTTTTACGAGGTAAATTCTGAGTAGCGTAAGTTAAATCCGACTCTATTAAAGCATATACTTCTTCTTTAGGAGAACGTCTCTTATTTTTATCTGCCAGTACAGGTGTCGCTGTTATTAACGGTAAATCTCCCCAAGTTCGTACTGCCTCAAAATAAAAATAAGCTTTTGTAAAATACGCCTCTCCTATTAAATAATTTTGCTTATAATTTTTAAATATACCCGCCTCCATTTTCTCTATACCTTCAATAGCCTGCATAGCGCGATTGATAGCTCGAAAACAGGCGTTCCATCTATCACCTATACGACCGTAATCAGCATGAAAAGCCAAATTCTCCCAACGTCTTGCAGCCGAAACATCATTATCACTACCACTTGCTGTTGCATCGTCAGATGTAATATCGCCAAATGACCAGATGCTACGTGTATACCTATAATCTTTATAAATAGACGTTGCCCCTACTACTGCAGCAACCGCATCATCCTCTGTAACAAAGAATTCTTCATTCGTAAGTTGCCCTAATGCAGACTTATCCAAAAAATCATCACAACCGACAAAAGTCATAGCACTTAATGTCAATATTAATATCTTATTTAAAGTTTTCATAGCGTTTACTGTTACAAATAATTAATACTATCATTTTAGAATGTGAGACTTAACCCTCCCGTAATTGTACGAGACTGAGGATAAGTACCATAATCAAAACCACGGCTCAAATAATCGGTAGAAGACAACTGACCAATCTCCGGGTCTGCACCACTATAATCCGTAATTGTAAACAAATTTTGTCCACTAATATAAATACGAAGGTTTTGAATCTTAATTTTTTGTATCAATTGTTTTGGAAAAGTATATCCTAACTGAATATTTTTGAGACGAAAGTAAGAGCCATCTTCTACATAAAAATCGGAGATACGCATATTATCATTATTATCATCTCCATTAATACGAGGAATATTCGTATTTCTATTTTCAGGAGTCCAAGCATTCAAAACCGCACGATTTTTTTGGAATGTAGTCCCTGTAGAGTAAGTATATGCCCGATTTGCATTAAATATTTCATTACCATAAACACCCTCAAAAAAAGCTGCAAAATCAAAATTCTTATAAGTCAATGAAATATTTAAACCATAGGTAAAATCAGGAATAGGACTACCTATAAAGGTTTTATCCGCTTCATCCAATTTACCATCGGACTTTCCGGTCAAAGTTTTGCCATCCGCTGCGAAACTATCTAAATCTAAGAATACAAAATCTCCCAAACCTGCATTGCGTTGTATTTTTTTTACTTCGGCCAATTGTTCTTCCGTCTGTACTAATCCCCCCGTTTTATATCCCCAAAATTCACCAATAGCAGAACCAACCTGCGTTTTTGTAGCATTACCTCTACTATATACAGAGCCACCGACCAATGCATCACCTGTACCTAAACTTAATACTTTATTATTTACAGTAGCAATATTTCCACCAACAGTCATAAATAAATCTTTTGCCAATTTTCCTTGCCATTGCGCTGAGAACTCGAAACCACGATTACGCACACTACCCACATTTGTTACCGGGCCACTCTCAAAGCCTAAATGGGCAGGTATAGGTTCAGTAAGTAGCATGTCTTTCGTCGTCTTTGAATAATAATCTGCAGTCAATGTCAATGATTTAAAGAGAGTTATATCTAAACCTATATTCGTGGATTCCGTTGTTTCCCACTTAATATTAGGATTGGCAACTGAAATAGCTGTTACTCCTTGGTAAACTTCCTCCGGATTTCCATATAAGTATTGATATTGACGAGCGGAAGTCAAGATATTCTGATATAAATAATTACCTATATTCTGATTACCAATTTGTCCCCAACCACCACGTATCTTAATCATATCAATCCAATGAGCATTCAGATTCTTAAAAAACTTCTCATTAGAAAGTTTCCAAGCTAAAGAAAAAGAAGGAAAAGTTGCAAAACGGTTATCTTTTCCAAATTTAGAGGAGCCATCTACACGAAAACTTGCAGTAGCCAGATAACGATCGTCATATCCATAATTAATACGTCCCAAGAAAGAAAGCATAGAAGACTCCCAAGCTATGCCATTGGCTATTGCCGAATTTGCATTTTGCGCAGCATCAATATATTGCAAATTTGAAGAACTCCCAGGTACACCATTTTTACTTGCAGAGAAGCTTTCATTACGAGTACTTTCTAATGTATATCCAGCCATTACTTTCAAATCGTGCTTTCCTTTAAAAACTTTATCATAAGTCAAGATATTCTCCCATAACCAATTCAGATAATTAATATTCCCTCTGGAAACCGTACTTTCTGCAGTTTTCTGTGAAGGACTTACATCATATTTTGGTATAAAATCATAATCATCCATTCTACGAATATCCACTCCGAAACTAGTTTTAAAACTCAATCCTTTAGCAATATTTGCAAGTCCATATATAGAGCCGACCAAATCTAAACTTTTACGTTTGGTATTTGTATATTCAATTGCTGCCACCGGATTATAAATATCAGCATATGATGAATATCCCCAACTTCCATCGTCCTGTTTTACCGATACTACCGGTTCCATCTTCAAGGCTGTACTCATTATAGAAAAAGCTTCATCACCCTCCAATATAGTATGACGGGTAGAAAGCGAAGCTGACAAATTTGTTCCAATTGTAAAAATATTATTTATCTTATTGGCAGCATTTAAACGCAATGACAAACGTTCATAATCAGTACCCTGAATAGTACCCTCCTGACTAAAATAACCTGCACTGGCAGTATAGGTCAATCCACCTTGTCCACCACTCATATCTACATAATAATTTTGTACTGCAGCAGTGCGGGTTATTTCATCAATCCAATCAGTAGAGACATTACGATCGACTTTTGACAAGTCTATTGGACTCGTACGAGTTTCATTTATTTTCATTTGAAAATCATACCATTCCGGCCCACTCAATAAGTTTAAGTTATTTATTGCAGTTTGTACACCGTAATAACCATTGAAATTAACTATCGTTTTTCCAACCTCACCAGTCTTGGTAGTAATAAGTATTACACCATTAGCCCCTCTTGAACCATAAATGGCAGAAGCAGAAGCATCTTTCAATACTTCCAAAGAAGTTATATCATTAGGATTTAAATAAGAGATATTACTTACCGGCATTCCATCTACTACATAAAGAGGCTCAGAATCATTAACCGTACCGATACCACGAATACGAATTGTGGGTGTAGCACCCGGTGAACCAGACTGCGATGTGATTGATACACCTGCAATACGTCCTTGCAATGCTGTCCCGACATCTCCAACAGGTTGTTTTGCCAAAACATCTCCTTTAACAGAGGCTACGGCTCCCGTGATATCGCTCTTTTTAGATATGCCATAGCCTATCACTACTATTTCATCTAATAATTTGGTATCTTCTTTCAATACAACCCGCAAATATTTACCCTTAACCACTTGTTCAAGCGTCTGATACCCTACATAACTAACAACAATCACAGCATCAGAAGCAACATCATTTAATATAAAATTACCATCCACATCTGTTATGACTCCATTTGCGGTTCCTTTTATCAAAACGCTTGCTCCTATGATAGGGATATTATTACTATCAATCACTGTGCCTGTAATTTTTCTACTATTTTGAGAAAGAGCCGCACTTTTTATTATATTTATATTTCGACCATTAATAGAAAATGACAGCCCCGTCCCTTTCAATGCCAAATCCAAGACCTCATCCATTCTTTTGTCCTTTACATCAACAGTCACTTTTATATTGTTGACATCAGCATCAGCATAAAAAAATAAGTACTCGCTTTGTTGTTCCATATGTGAAAAAAAATCAGTCAGTAGAACACTCGTTTTATTAACAGATATTTTTTTATTCTGCAAATAATCATCCGCAGCAAACACATTGTCCGTTGAGGCAAATATGAAAGATAAAGTAATAGCAAAAGCAATTATACCTTGCTTTACATTCTTGCATAAAAAAGTAGTATATAAGTTGTTTTCCATATTTTTGACGTTGTTTTTCTAGTAAAATAATGTATACAAATAACACATGAAATACTGTTTCGGTCAACAAAAAGAGCCCAAGCCCTCATGTCATAATACAATTCTATTTATGTTTCATAAGCAAGTCATATTAGTTTAACACTCAATAAATGTAGTATATACCATTCTCTTCTTTCCATTTTATATGTATTGTACGATTGATTACATCCAACACATTATGAAATGCAATATTCTGTTCAAAACTACCTGTAAACTTTAATTCTGGATTAAGTAGCTTTTTATTATTGATAATTATTTTCACTCCATAATCGGCTTCCAATTTCTTCATCAATCTCTCAAATGGCAACGAGCGATATTTAAATAATCCTTCTTTCCATGCACTTTCCTGTTCCGAATCTATTTCAGTAAGCTCCAAATTGCGATTATTTTTATTAAATAAGAGTTTTTGATTGGGCTTCATTAACACACTCTGTTCACTACTTACAAAACGTATGGCCCCCTCTAATAATACAGTTTCAATTGTACCGGTTTCCTCTTTGTTACTTGCCGTAAATTTTGTACCTAGAACTTTTACTATTGTCCCATCCATATCCACAATAAATGGAGAAACTGTATTCTTTTTAACATCAAAATATGCCTCACCAATTAATCTGACACGTCTCTCTTTCTGACCATAATCATCGGTATAAGAAACTTTACTGTTTCTATTTAATATGATTCTGGTACTATCCTCCATAAAAAAGGTTGAGATACTATTTCCTGTCATATATATATATTGTTGAGAAATTCGTGGTGTGGTTTCTATCATCATAAAAAAACTCAACGTCAAGATAATAAGCAATGATGCAGCAACTCCACTGTAAACAACCATTCTTTTTCTCCTAGAATTCCTCATATCCAACTTTGCTATTTTCTGCTGAAGTTTCTTAAAAGAATTTTCAGCTGTCATTGGATAATCATATTTTAAATTTGCATTCCAATAACTTTCTATTTTTTGAAATTCTTCTCTGTTTTTCTCATCTGCATTTAACCATTGTGCAAATTCAACAATATCATCATAAGAATTTGTTTTGGTTAATATCCGCATTATTATTTCATCCATTTTCATATAATTCAGTTTGCTATTCATTTAGTTAGTCGCAAAAAAAAAGAATCCCCCTTAGTCATATTACTTATTTTTTCTATTTTCGCTTTAAAGACTAAGGGTATTTACCTATTTGCTGCGACTATTTAAGAAACAAGAAGAACCTATTTCGTGAAAAACGCTGAAGAAATAACTCACTGTATCCAAAGAATTGCACTGAATGATTCTCAGGTTGCATTAAAAGAGCTATACACCTATTATTTCTATGATCTTCTACGTTATAGCATGCTCTATACCTCCAACCCACGTGATGCAGAAGAAGTCGTATCAGATACTTTCTTCATGGTGTGGAATAACCGAAAACAACTTTTAGATATAAAAAACTTCAATTCATATATATATACTGTAGTTCGCAACAAATCAATAAGTCAGTTTCGTGCACTACATATAGAAAACCAAAGTATAGATAATATTGCTATTGATATTTTTGCTCATACTAATATTACTCCGGAAGATGAATTAATTTCCCAAGAAGAAATTTCCGAAATTAACTTAGCAATTAACAGTCTGCCTAATAAGTGTAAGATTGCTTTTAAACTCGTAAAAGAAAATCATTTAAAATATAAAGAAGCAGCAGAAATACTCAATATTTCAGTAAAAACATTGGAAGCCCATTTAACAACGGCTATGAAAAAGATTCGAGAAAAACTGAAAGACAGCATATGATTTCTAATCATTACTATCCAATTTATTAGTAAAGTTCATTATTTATAATAAAAAAGAGTACAGCTACACCACTTATGTAAAATATCACCTATATGTTAGTAATTGGGGTATTGGTATTCTGCATACAATTGTTCCCCTACTTACTAAAAGCAGGGAAACAATTACTTCCACACTCACAAGAAAAATCTATAAATACGAGCCGGATAAGATTTAACTCCCCCCCTTGTTCGTATACAATGAAGCGGTTGGAAAGGTATTCAAAAATGAGACAGCCTTAGTTCAGGCTCAGTCCATACGTACCTAAGGTCTCCATCTCGTCTGCCGTATAACTTCCCTGGGACTTGATATGCTGTACTTCCTTCATGAATGCCTCGGCATGAACCAGAAAGTCTCGGAAACTCTTCATCTCTCGAGGATGTCCTTCCACCGTCGGCAAACGTTCGGCAATGTCCAACTGAATAACCAACTTCATCATTTTCATATCCAGCCGGGCCATATCGGGAGAGGGTTTGCGCATACACAATTGCAGAATACTCTGCATCGTGGTAGACATCCTGTTCATGGCAAGTATCTGTTCCTTCATCGGGTTATCATTCAGCAATACCTTCTGCGCTTCTTCGGTAAAAGGAGACAGCATATCAAGAATATTCTCTTTATACTCCGCCATCTCGACGCTCAGCCGGTAATTAACAGGTAGCAGTTTATCGGCAGCAGACTTATCTTTTGCTTTCAGCGAGGAAAGATACCGATTGAAATTAGCATAAAATTGCTTTCTAACCTGAAACAACTGCATAAAGCTCTGTTTCAGATTGCGCCGGGTTTCTTCATTAAAATACGTACCGGGGTTGACGACCGATGCAGAATCTTTCTGAGAGAAAGCCGGCGGAACAACAGCCGTCAGTATCGGCGCATCCCCATTCTGTTCCATATATCCCAATACGGAATTCACATCCTTCTCCACCACCAGATTCTTCAATAGGGCGAGCGAGGCATTGTAGTACTTTATCACCTTATCCGCCTGTTCCACTTCCGCAGCAGAATATTTTTCGGAAGTTTTCCGCTGAACACCGCTACCGCAAGCAGTCAACATAAGAGTAACCGCAAACGCTCCCGCAAACATTAAATTCTTTCTCATAAGGTTTCCTTTCATTTTTTAATATGCACGTACCATTCGCATGTACGCTTTTATTCACTAATTTTGCAAATCATTATGCGGAACAAACAAACGATGAAAGAGATAGGTTCCGGTATATCGTTTAATTTTCAAGAAAAAGATGCAAAACACTACTATAAAAGGTTTTCTATATGCGGCACTCTCCTCGTCCACATTCGGACTGGCGCCTTTCTTCAGCATATCATTGTTGATAGCGGGATTCTCATCCTTTGAAGTGCTGACATACCGCTGGGGAATCGCTTCACTCATTTTGGCAATTGCCGGTATCATATTGGGAGAGCGGTTCCGAATCACCGGGAAAGACTGGCAGACCGTATTCATACTAAGCCTGTTCAGAGCCACCACCTCATTCAGCCTCGTGATAGCCTACCAAAATATTGCCAGCGGCGTAGCATCCACTATTCACTTCATGTACCCTTTGGCGGTAGCGCTCACCATGATGCTGTTTTTCAAGGAAAAGAAGTCTTTCTCCATCCTGTTTGCAGTGTTCATTTCATTGATAGGCGCGGCGTTACTGTCATCGGGCGAGATAGATTTCAAAGGCGGAGATACTGCAACAGGACTGATCGCCGCCGCCATTTCCATATTCTCGTACGGCGGATATATTATAGGTGTACGGAAAAGCCGCGCTGCCAGCATCCCGTCTACGGCACTGACCTGCTATGTCATGGGATTCGGAACCCTATTCTATATTATAGGCGGCTGTCTGACAGACGGCATCCGACCGGCAACAGACGGCCATGCATGGCTGAACATCCTCGGACTGGCAATACCGGCAACGGCCGTTTCCAATATCAGTCTGGTAAAGGCAATCAAACATGTAGGCCCCACGCTTACATCCATCTTCGGAGCATTGGAACCTCTGACCGCCATAGTCATCGGATGTTGCGTATTCAAAGAAAGCTTCACATGGAGCAGCGCTATCGGAATCGCCCTGATTGTGACGGCAGTGACAGTAGTCATCCTGCACGAAAACGGCACGGGCAAAGTGCGCAAGTAATCCTACTTCGTCCGCTTATAATCCGCGATAAATCCTTCCATCATCCACTTTGCCAAAGCCTGGCGGTTGGAGCTGATAACGAAACGACGTTGGTCGAACGTATTCTGGATATTGCCCAATTCCACAAAAACGGAAGTCGGCGCGGCTTTCAGCAATACATAAAGGTTGCGTGAACTGACAGTCCCCTCAAACCCGCGGTTCGGCTGGTGTTTGTCGTACTTCGACTCGAAAGTTTCTTTCATGGTAACCGCCAGCTTCTTTCCCAACACGCTTTTCGGGGCATGGTAAAAGAAGACATCCGTCTGCGCGCTCTTGCTACGGCTGTCTACGTGCAGAAAGATGGCCCGGCAATACTTATATTTCTGACGGTCTTTCCGATAGAGTTCATTGATTTTGGCACAACGCTGTTGCAGACGGGCTACCTGGTTCAGCGGAATAGCTTCTCCCATACAAGTTTCCCGCTTACTGTTGGATAGATAGCGGTCGTCACGAATCCCGTCTTTGGCATCCTGAATGATGATACGTACTTCCGCCCCTTCCTGCATCAGGTTACGGGCAAGGCGTAAGGCAACATCATAGGCATATTCATCCTCATGCAACTCCACCTTTCCTATTTTTCCGATAGCTCCCGGGTCGGGACCGCCATGCCCGCTGACTACATAGAAGCAAGCGCCCTGTAAGCGGTTGGAAGTCACTTTCACATCAGCCAGTTTCTTCCCGAACAACCGTTCCCGAACCGCTCCCTTTTTGCCGGCGGCAGATTTGGATGAAGCGGCGGCAGAAGTCCCCTTCTTCAAGGAAGGCAATATATACTTCACTCCCAATCGCAGTTCCTCTTTTCCACGCAGACGTTTCTCGTTCAGCTTCATAAACTCGTTATAGCAGGCTTTTCCGGGACGCTTGTTCCGCTCCAGAAAAGCGGAAATACCCTCACCCGCCTTGGGTGTGGCATATTCTCCCTGAGCAGAGACCTCAAAAACAAGAAAAGTACAAAAGAGGATAGCCAGCAAGCAAAATATACGTTTCATATTCCCGTTATTCGTCATTTATTCGTATCGGCAGTAAATTTTCAACTGCTAAATTATTGCATTTTACCATTCACGCGTACAAATTTATATTTTTTTCCCTACTTTTGCGACAACTTACGCGTTTTAAAGAAAAGAAACTCTAAAAACAGATAGCATTATGGCAAAGCAATTCAAGCCGGAGACACTGTGCGTACAGGCAGGGTGGACTCCTAAAAAGGGTGAACCCCGTGTACTCCCCATTTATCAAAGTACAACTTTCAAATATGACACCAGCGAACAAATGGCTCGTCTGTTCGACCTCGAAGACAGCGGTTACTTCTACACCCGTCTGCAGAATCCTACGAACGATGCCGTTGCCGCCAAGATAGCCGCTCTTGAAGGCGGTGTAGCCGCTATGCTGACATCGAGCGGACAGGCTGCGAATTTCTATGCTATCTTCAACATCTGTCAGGCAGGCGACCACTTCGTATGCTCATCCACTATCTATGGCGGAACATTCAACCTGTTTGGCGTAACAATGAAAAAACTGGGCGTCGACGTGACTTTTGTCAACCCGGATGCGCCCGAAGAGGAAATCTCCGCAGCTTTCCGTCCGAACACCAAAGCCTTGTTCGGCGAAACGATCTCCAACCCAACGCTGGAGGTTCTCGATATCGAAAAGTTTGCCCGCATCGCCCACAAGCATGGGGTGCCGTTGATTGTAGACAACACTTTCCCCACTCCTATCAACTGCCGCCCGTTTGAATGGGGAGCCGATATAGTAGTCCACTCCACCACCAAATACATGGACGGACACGCCACCAGCGTAGGCGGCGCAATTGTAGACAGCGGTAATTTCGACTGGGACGCGCATGCTGACAAATTCCCCGGCCTCTGCACTCCGGACGAATCGTATCACGGGCTCACTTATACAAAAGCTTTCGGCAAACTGGCTTACATCACGAAAGCTACGGCGCAGTTGATGCGCGACCTCGGCAGCATCCAGTCTCCACAGAATGCCTTCTTGCTGAACCTCGGTCTGGAAACGCTGCACCTGCGTATGCCTCAACATTGCGGCAATGCCCAGAAAGTCGCCGAATACCTTTCCAAGAATGATAAAGTGGCATGGGTAAACTATTGCGGTCTGCCCGACAATAAGTACTACGAGTTGGCACAGAAATACATGCCGGGCGGTTCGTGCGGCGTTATCTCCTTCGGGCTGAAAGGCGGTCGTGAGGTATCCATCAAATTTATGGATTCACTGAAGCTGGCTGCTATCGTAACCCACGTTGCCGATGCGCGTACCTGTGTGCTTCACCCTGCCAGCCATACACATCGTCAGCTTTCTGACGAGCAATTGTTGGAAGCCGGTATCCGTCCCGACCTTATCCGCTTCTCGGTGGGTATTGAAAACGCGGATGACATTATCGCTGATATAGAGCAAGCGCTGAACGCGTAACCAAATAAATTTCGCACCACAGCGAAAAAGAAATATCGCTGTGGTGCAAAACCTTTTTCAGATGATTTCGGCCTGATAAGCCGGAAGTCTTATTCCACTTTCAACGTAATCGGCAAACTCGCCTTACCCTGATAGAATGTCCCTGCCTTAACGACCGAAGCATCGCACTTCACCGGTATTTCCCACAAAGCGGAATTTACAGTCGGTTCTGAACCATCCATTGTATAACGTATTTCAGCGCCTCGAATGGCTGTATTGGCGTAAAGTGTACCGTCTTTCACCAGCAATCCCGGATGCGGCAGGCGGAAATTGATACCGTTCTTCGCCCAATAAGGCATTTCCATATCACTGATTTTTTCATAATACAGCGCCAGCGCTTTGTCGAAAGCTTGTTGTTCCTGTACGCCTCGCAGTTTTTCCCATGCCGGATAAGCATTCCAACCACGCTCTGCCAGTCCCATGATTTTCGGGAAAAGAAGATATTCCACACCGCTGAAGCTACGGATTGTTTCGGCAAACAGCTGACCTTGTACACCCAGAATATTCTTTCGGCCTTCTGCCGTCAGAACAGTTTTTCCTTTTTCCGCTTTATCCAAATCAACAGAATCCCCTACTCCGTCCGTACGCAATGAACGATAGATGCTGAAAGGAAGCATGGAAAAAGAGATTGCCTCATCCACATAGCCGCCCCAGTCGAGTCCGCGCTCATCAGGATGCCCGTTGTAAGCCATATCCATATAGAAATTGCCCACATTGCAGAGAATCACCGGATAACCGTTGTTGGCAATCTGATAAACCACTTCATCGTAGCCCGGAACCGTATTCCAGCAGTACACGCCTGCCGCCTGAGTCCGCAATTGCCGGTGAGCCTCTTCGGTATGCCCCAAAGCCACTTCCTGCCACCCGCTGAACTTCAGACCGTTCCTTTGCATGATGCCGGCCATTTGCGTGATGAAATACTCTGCCAAATCATGCGGTTTCGTCATACCTTCCTCTTTCATCAATGCCCGGCACTTGGGAGAACCCAGCCATACACCGCGCGCCACCTCATCACCGCCAAGATGCACCGTAGTCAGCGGTACTCCGGCTTCCTCATACATAGCCGCAAGTTCCTGAATCACTTTCTCCATAAAGCGGTAGGCAGAAGGCATGGCCACATTTATCACATTGTCTGTATAATACTGCACGGACGCATAGCGGGAAGTATCTTCCGGCTCACTCAACAGATATTCGGCGGCCTTTTCCATATCCGTATCCTTATACCTGTTGTAACGTGCTTTCATGGAAACGATAGCCGCACGGGCATGTCCGGGAGATTCTATTTCCGGTATGACGCGGATATGCCTTTCGGCGGCGTAACGTAGCAAACCGATGAAATCCTCGCGGGAGTAATGTCCGTTGCCTACCGTTGAGGCATCCGGGTCATAGCCGCCATCGTAACAGGGATAGAGGCATCGGCTCTCGTCAGTGGTATGTCCGCGACGGCTGCCTACGGCCGTCAGTTCTTCCAGTCCCGGAATTTCCAGACGCCATGCTTCGTCATCCGCAAAATGGAAATGAAGCACATTCATTTTGTAAGAAGCGAAAATATCCACCAGCTTTTTCAGATTGTCCGCGGTAGTGAAGTTACGGGCAATGTCTATCATCTGCCCGCGGTACAAAAGGTCGGGATAATCTTCCACGGACATGGCGTCCAGCCGGTACGGCGCTTTTTTATCTTTCAGCATCGCCAGCAAAGTCTGCGTACCGTTGAAAACTCCGTGCGGCGTGGCGGCGCTGATTTTTATCCGGTCGCTGCCTATAACCATATCATAGTATTCATCGTTCACAGCTTTCGCCTTGTCTGCCAAAGTTTCCAAAGCAATTGTGACGGGAGCTTGGCCAACTATCTCCAAACCATACAAGGCGGACAGTTTCTCTTTCAGCAGCTTCGCCTCGCCGGCATACTCGTCCGGATAAACCAAAGCCACCTTACCGTCCAGCACAACACCACCCTCGGCAGGCGTTACTTTCTTTACCGACGGCAATATATCCGACTGCTTCAAAGCCGGCGCATGCGCCAAACGGAGGTTCAATTCGTATATCTTAACCGCATCCGGATAGCCGGACAGTGATTCCGGCGAGGGCAGCCCAAGCGCATTCAGCGTTACGGGAAGCGGCTTGCCTTCCTTACCGTCTGTCGCAGCTACCCAATAAGTACCCTCGGGCACATGCGAGTTCCGGTCCAGCTTGTAAGAACACAGGAAAGTGATACGCATGGAATCGCCGGGTGCCAGCGAAGTGAAGCTTTCCGTCGGATACATCTTAAAGAAGTTTCCGTTCACCGACTCCACCTTAACGGCAGGATTCCCCGCCTGCTTCACATTGCGGGGAAGCTGTGAATAATAGATTGTCCAATCTTTGGGAAGAGGAGCATCGGAGATGTTTTTAAGAACAAAGGAGTTCTCATAATAGCCGGGAGCAATGTCGCTCGCCCCCATTTCCCAGGTCAGGGAAACCGGAGCTTCGGATTTGTCACTCGTTCCGCATCCCGCCCAAAACGGCACGGTGCAAAACAATAATCCTGCAAGAGGAAGTTTCAAAATTTTCATAAAATACTTGTGTTAAGTTAATAATCGGGGGTAATTACTTAAATCTACTGCCAAAAATAAGCATTTTTAGTTTATTTACTGATAAATCTAATAGAAATTATCAGTCACAAGCTACAATTTAGAACTTTTATCTCTAAATTTGCGACCAAATTATAACCATTTTAACTAATCTACCATGGCTAAGATAACCAAAGAAGCTGCCTTGCTTTATCACTCGCAAGGCAAACCGGGAAAAATTGAGGTAGTGCCGACCAAGCCCTACAGTACACAAACCGATCTTTCACTCGCTTATTCTCCGGGCGTTGCGGAACCTTGTCTCGAAATCGAGAAGAATCCGCAAGACGCGTACAAATATACAGCAAAAGGTAATCTGGTAGCTGTAATTTCCAACGGAACCGCCGTTCTCGGTTTGGGCGACATAGGCGCGCTCAGCGGCAAGCCCGTTATGGAAGGAAAAGGGCTGTTATTCAAAATTTATGCCGGTATCGATGTATTCGATATTGAAGTGAACGAAAAAGACCCCGATAAGTTTATCGAAGCGGTCAAGGCAATCGCCCCCACTTTCGGCGGTATCAATCTGGAAGATATCAAAGCTCCTGAATGTTTTGAAATAGAACGCCGTCTGAAAGAAGAGCTCGACATCCCCGTGATGCACGACGACCAGCACGGTACAGCCATCATCTCCAGCGCCGGACTGCTGAACGCCCTGGAAGTGGCAGGCAAGAAGATTGAAGATGTAAGAATCGTGGTGAACGGCGCAGGCGCTTCCGCCACCTCTTGCACCAAGCTATACGAGTCGCTCGGCGCGCGCCGTGAAAACATCCTGATGCTGGACAGCAAAGGCGTCATCACCAGCGACCGCGAAAACCTGACCGAACAGAAACGTTACTTTGCAACCGACCGTCGCGACGTGCATACCCTTGCCGAAGCCATCAAAGGCGCCGACGTATTCCTCGGCCTGTCCAAAGGCAATGTATTGACACAGGATATGGTACGCAGCATGGCCGACCATCCCATTGTGTTCGCCCTTGCCAACCCTACTCCGGAAATATCTTACGAGGACGCCATGGCCGCACGCCCGGATGTATTGATGTCTACCGGCCGTTCCGACTATCCGAACCAGATTAACAACGTCATCGGCTTCCCCTACATCTTCCGCGGCGCGCTCGACACGCAAGCCAAAGCCATCAACGAGGAAATGAAGATTGCCGCGGTACACGCCATCGCCAACCTCGCCAAGCAACCCGTACCCGATGTAGTGAACGAGGCCTACCATGTAAACAACTTCACTTTCGGTCCTGAATACTTCATCCCGAAACCGGTAGACCCGCGCCTCATCACCGAAGTATCTTGCGCGGTAGCCAAAGCTGCCATGGACAGCGGCGTAGCCGGCAAGAGCATCGAAGATTGGGATGCCTACAAACTGCAACTGCGCGAACTGATGGGCTACGAAAGCAAACTCACCCGCCAGCTCTACGACACTGCCCGCCGCAACCCGCAGCGCGTAGTCTTTGCCGAAGGCATTCACCCGAATATGCTGAAAGCTGCCGTTGAAGCCAAAGCCGAAGGTATCTGCCACCCTATTATATTAGGTAATGACGAAGCAATCGAGAAATTGGCGAAAGAACTCGACCTCAGCCTCGAAGGCATCGAAATCGTAAACCTGCGCCATCCTGACGAATCGGAACGCCGCGAGCGTTATGCACGTATCCTTTCCGAAAAGCGTGCCCGCGAAGGCGTTACCTACGAAGAAGCCAACGACAAGATGTTCGAGCGCAACTACTTCGGTATGATGATGGTGGAAACCGGCGAGGCCGACGCTTTCATCACCGGATTGTACACCAAATACAGCAATACCATCAAGGTAGCCAAAGAAGTAATCGGCATCCGTCCGGAATACAAGCATTTCGGTACCATGCACATCCTTAACTCCAAAAAAGGTACGTACTTCCTTGCCGACACGCTCATCAACCGCCATCCCAACGCGGAAACACTGATTGATATCGCCAAACTGTCGGAATATACCGTACGTTTCTTCAACCATACGCCCGTTATGGCCATGTTGAGCTACTCCAACTTCGGAACAGACAAAGAAGGAAGTCCGGTAAGCGTGCACGAAGCCGTGGACTATATGCAGCAAAACTATCCCGACCTTGCCATTGACGGCGAAATGCAAGTGAACTTTGCCATGAACCGCGAACTGCGCGATGCCAAATACCCCTTCACCCGTCTGAAAGGAAAGGATGTGAATACGCTTATCTTCCCGAACCTGAGCTCCGCCAACTCCGCATACAAATTGTTGCAGACAATGGATATGGATTCCGAGCTTATCGGCCCGATACAAATGGGGTTGAACAAGCCTATCCACTTCACCGACTTTGAAAGCTCCGTACGCGATATAGTAA
>OLPH01000880.1_pt1 | contig 33248 bp, 46 predicted proteins | sample 1672951 | NCBI WGS metagenome assembly OLPH01 (sample SAMEA3136740, study PRJEB25190) | human gut metagenome | reverse complement strand
CCTTTTTTCTATCATTCTTCCGGATGGAGCAGTTTGTGGATAGCTGTACTGGTCGGCAACGTTTCTGTTTCTTCGCCGTCTGTCGTGTAGAGCAGGGGCGCGCCGAAGGTGTCGCCGCGAAGCATGGCTTCCTTGGCAATTTTGCCGATAGGATGGGGGATGACCGTTGCGTCATGATGGGCTTCGTGGAAGGCTTTGGCCGCATCTTCCAGGGCCTGGATGTCTTCCTGAGTCTGGACGGGGACGGCCAGTTCAAAGGTCTTGGCTTCCAAATCCCAGCGGCTTTCCATCTTCTGGACTAATTCATCGGCCTTTGCGCCTTGGTCGGCACGGATGACGATGATGGGGACACTGCCCAGGTCGACGGCCTGGCCGGCGATATCGTCGATATCATCTTCGTCGAGGCTGCCTTCGATTTTGACCGCGTCGATGAGGGCCGAGCGGATGGCAAAGCGCAGAATCGTAGCATAATCGTTGTCGGTCTGATACATTTCCGGCAGCTTGCTCTTATCGCAGGAAAAGAGCACCGACGGCTGTTCCGCATCACGGGCGATGAATAACAAGGCGTTCCAAAGCTGGGACAAATTGATGGTGCCGTTGAAGAGGCCGGCATCAAAAGCAATCATGTCATAAGGTTTCTTCAAAATTTCGTCGATCCGGTCCTGCAAATCCTCAATAGTTTCACATTCCAAAGGAACGGCGATAAAAGGATGATCCGATTCAAAATGAATACTCATTGCACTAGGCATAACGTATATTACCTCCTAAGTCGTATTACCTTTATTGTACTCGGAATATGACATATTTGCAATGGCTCCGGGCGGGACCAGCCTCTCATCACAAATCCCTCTAAAATGGTTGCCAAATAGGTGTAAATCACGGTATAATGTGGTATTGAATCTATTTTGCCTATTAGGCCGCATGGTTAAGCCATTCTTACTTAAAACGGCAAAAATTCGTCAAAAATTTCTACGCAAAAATTTTTTCAATTGACTGCGCGGCTTTCCGTCTCATGTCGTCTGTATAATCCACGTAGACATTTAAAACCGTGGTAACCGTGTCGCCGAGGAGCGCTGCCACGGTCTTGATGTCGGTGCCATTGGCCAGCAGCATCGTTGCATAGGTATGACGTAAACTATGGATAGATGCATCAGGGACAATCTTCTTTATGTATCCATCTAGTGATTTATAGAACTGGCTATGCGGGAATAGCTGCCCATTTATTTGCCGCGGCTCGGAACGGCGATAGGCCAATAGGATTTGCTGCAGTTTGACGGGAATGGGGATGACACGATGCCCGGCGGCCTTGTTTTTGATGTTCATGATCCCGCGCTTCTTATGGGCAATACGGCCGTATTGCTTGGTAACACTAATCTGTCGCTCTTTTAGATCTACGTCATCCCAAGTGAGGGCCATAATTTCGCCTACTCGCATTCCGGTATATCCAGCAATGGCACACATGGCATAGTATTTCATCGGACGGGTCTCCATGCTTCCCATAAGCTGGTCAAATTCGGTCTGCGTCAGCGCCCGGATCTTGTGCCGGCGGTTCAGCTTCCTGGGCTTCAAGTGGATGGCTGGGTTATCCTGCCGGAGATGGTAGGGCTCGACAGCGTAGGACAGGACCATCTTGAGGCAGGTTACATAGAGCTGGTAGCTGGCATCAGCACATTGCCAGGCGCTCATCGCCTGCTGGATGTCTAGATAGGTGATTTTACGGACCGGCATGGCCAGAAGCTTCGGGCCGTAATTCTTCAGCGCGTAGCGATAGGCCAGGACGGAGTTATACGTCAGGTTGCGGCTGCGGAAAACGTATTCTGCAAATTCTGCCAGGGAGATGTCGACGAGCTCCGGCGCAATTGGCTGGCTCTTCATTGCATCGAGTACGTCGACCAGGAGCTTTTCGCCGGCGGCTTTGGCAGCCTTTTTGGTGGCCAGACCCTGGCGTGACTTCTGCTTCCAGCGTCCCGCCTGGTCTTTGTACGATAAGATGACCTGCCAGCCGCGATCCTTTTCTCTGAAAGAGAAGTGATAGGTTAAATCGGTCATAAAAATAACCTCCTTTGCGTAAAGGGAGGCTGATGTGATATACTGATAGCGTAAATCAGCCCCCGTAGTCGTGTGTGTAGATTTACAGCGCCGTAGGTGTTCCAGCACCTGCGGCATATCCCGGTATCGTGTTCCAGCACGGTACCGGGATTTTTTTATAGACAAATACGCAATCAAAAAAGGCGCTCTGCATAGAGCGCCTTTCTTTTTGCCTCCGAATGGAGACAATAATGGAAAATATTTTTTGGGATTCACAGCCCAATTTGTAGTTCCATTATATACGCTCTTCATCAGGTTTGTCAATAATATCTATGACAATATTTTTCATTATTTTCCACTTAATGATAGACAAGTCTTGCTTATCAACTTTAATATCATAAAGTGGATGTAATTTTTTCGTTGGGAATATTATCCTGGACTTACTGATTGTGCGGATTTGATTTGTTTCAACGATACTCCCTTGCTTCATTTTTTCTCTAAAACTCATAATGTCATAGTTGTTATTGTATATAGCCTGTACGCCTCTTTCGATAAGCTCATGATGCCTTTTGTCAAATTCCTCTTTAGTGGTATTTTGTAAAAATAACTGGATAACATCATTTCGCAAATCCTTGTACTCAGGTTTTTGTAAGTCAAATTCAGACATGGCTTTCATAGCTAATAAATCAGGAACTGTACACTGTAATTCATGTTCCCATGGCTTTAATATTTTGTGTTTGGGCTTTTTTGATGTCATAGGTACTACAGTAAGCAAGTTGCTTTTCTTGCGATCATGCAAGTTTAAAACAACTGCATAATGAGGATAGCTAAATTCATGAGATATACCGCAGCCGAAATCAACAAAAATAATTTGTCCTTCTTCATATTTTGGTAAAAAGGTTGATTTGAATTCTTTTTCATTAAACTTCAGCTGTATATAGTGTTGAATCCACAACATAAATCGCTGGAAATTTTTGTTACTCGTCATTTTGAGAAAATTTGCAAATTTTCTATAGCGTTTTACAAGTATATGGGATTTAGGTAAAGGATGGCTCATATCTTTCATTACTTCCTTTCTAAAACTTCCGCCGCATCTCCACCACTTTGACGATTATCTGGATGGGAAGAGACTCTATGTCATGGTTGGAGTAGAAGTGGGGCGTATATACGGCGACGTTATGGCCGATGAGAGTGATGCCGGCCGGGCTTTCTTTTATCTCTTTGACCGTGGCGTCGTTGCCGTTGACGAGGACGATGGCAATGTCACCAGAGTCTACGGTTGGCTGCTTTTTGACGATGACGACGTCGCAGCACGGTGCCGGTACTTTTTCTATTTTTATCTTGTTTGGTCAAGAACAGGTGTCATAAAATAAATAGTTGCATTTTCCCGTTTTTTTGATATAATGACTATAAAGTCAACTTGTGAAGGATAAGGCTGGGTTCCCGAATGGGAGTAGGCGATTACGCTTAGAATTCCTTTGCCCCTGGGGGTGGCTTATTTTTTTGCAATATTATTTTTGAGATCCTGAATAATATGTTCAGGATCTTTTTTTATTTCTGAAACAAGTGAACGTACTCCCACCTATAGAGGCGGGAGACTTCTTGCAGAATCAGGTTAAAATTTGAGAAATTCGTTCGTTTTGCATTGAGTTAGGCCGCCGTTAATTTTTGGAGATTTTCAGGCTTCAATCGTTCGGAAAAAAGAATATAGTCTGTACCTTTAGCGATCAATGCATCCAAATATTTTCTGTCAACTTCCTTTTCGTCGTTAATGATTGCTAAGCCTTTCACTTTCTTACGGGACCTTTTCTGTCGTTCATCACGTATATCCTGCCAATCAAATAGGAACGCCGCAAGATTCCCTCGGTTGATAGAATTAAATGAATTGATAAGTATTTCTGACGTTCGTCCAGCAATCTGGAAGTTGAAATTAAATTCCAGGCCTGTACTGCCTTTAGCCAAAAAGTTTGGAGTATAGATAAGGCCTTGTTGGTCAAAATAATTAGCGACATCATCCAAGAAAATGGTTTTTATTGTAGCATTGTTTAACATAAACATATCATTTACGGCAAGCATAGCTTGAATAAACATATGCATACTTACAGCATAGTTTTTGGGGGTAGTACGCATCACCATTTCATTGTCTTGGTTTTCGACGCCATAAGAAAAAAGGAGACCGTTTAAAAAAGCGGCTCGCTTAGAACCGCGTAAGGAAACGCCGTCAGCAATCAAGTCGTTAATAATATATCCATCATCAGATAAAGTGATGCTGTCCCCATCCCTCTTAGCGTAGATTACCAGCCCATCATTATGACGGTCCATAAACGGTGTGCCGATTTCTGTCCATCCATTTTTTAACCGTCTGGCAGATAAATTCTTTTTTATCCATTGGTAATATTCAGCAATCCAATCGAAATTAGTATCCATCAAAAAGCACCTCCGGTTCTACAAGATGCACTTGGTCCCTGTTGATAACATGTGAGTATGCTAAGAAATCCATAAACAAATCAATAATATCATTAGTATGACTAAATTCTTCTGGCAAGGGGTAAGCAAATTTATCGCCATAGCCTTCTTTATAAATGTGAATATGCGGCTCCAACGGTGCTATTCTTGTTCCATCTGGATTTGTGTGTGGCGTAGGATCCTGGGTATCGATCCTTACCAATATTATACATTGAGAATATAATAAGCGGAAAGAGACTTTTTTGGGGTTTTTATTGCCCCGGAAGGCCGAAAGGGTCATATCATCCTTGTTCCGGCCATTATATTGATACCATAGTGGATACAATTTAGTTTCTCGTCGTTGAGGAAGTCGGACACTAGTTGGACTGGCTAAACATTTTTCTATTTCTCGCAATGTGTCTGCTTCATGTTGAGTTAATATCATGATAAAATTATCCTTTCCTATATTACATCTTCCCCCGAAGCTCAACGACTCTACCAAGAATACGGACCGGGAGCTCTGCGATTTCTTTATTTGAATAAAAATGGGGCTCGTACACGCTGGTATTGGTAGCAATGAGCGTGATACCTTCTTCCTGCTTTTTTACGCGTTTCACGGTGGCCTCGTTGCCATTGACCAAAACGATGGCGATATCTCCTGACTCTACGTCATCCTGCCGGCGGACAATAACGACGTCGCCTTCCATCATCCGCGGTTCCATCGAGTGGCCGCGGATTTTTAATGCAAAAAATTTGCCACTTGCCGCAAGCTCCGGGGTGATTTCTTCATAGTCTAATATCTCTTCCACGGCTTCGATGGGGATGCCCGCCACGACGCGGCCTAAGACAGGGATGCGGACGCCGCGGCCTGCGGGTTTTTGCTGGGCGGCTTTGGCTGGTTCGTTTCCGAGCAGGTAGTCAATGGAGACGCCCAAACATTTTGAAATGGCTATCAGCTCGTCATCTCTAATTGGACGAATCCCTTTTTCAATCCGATTCATAACGCTATTATTGATATTTACTTTATGCGCAAATTCTAGTTGGCTTAGCCCTTTTTCTTCTCGCAACTGAGCGATTCTTCTTCCTGCATTCATAAATCTCACCCCTTAAATTTCTCTTTTAGAAAATATATTATATTCACATTGTAAATGTTTCTAAAATAGAAAACAATGCAAATTTCTAAAATAGAAAAATTTTTCTCAAAAACTATTGACTTTTCTATTTTAGAAAAGTATAATGACAGCATAAGAGATTTCTAAAACAGCAATGAAAGGTGGTGATAATATTGAAAGAGAAAAATAAGGTCAACCTCAATTTTATTAAAGAAAGACGATTACAGTTGGGGCTGACATTATTGGAAGTAGCACATGCACTTGGCTTAAAGAATGCCGGTAATTACTATAAGTATGAAAATGGCGAATATCAATTAAGTGCTGCAATGCTACCACCATTAGCAAAAATGCTTAACTGTAAAATCGACGATTTTTTTTACAAACGAGATTGCTATTTTAGCAAAGAAGGGAACAACCATGAAGGAACTACAGATTTTCAAGAACCCTGAATTCGGGCAGGTAAGAACAGTAACAATAGACGGAGAACCGTGGTTCATTGCAAAAGACGTGGCTACAGCTTTGGGCTATAGTAACACTCGTGATGCTATAGCAAAACATGTTGATGACGATGATAAGAATACCGTCGTGATTCGCGACGGTAAAGGAAATCCAAACCAAACCGTTATCAATGAATCCGGCCTTTACAGTCTGGCCCTTTCCAGCAAGCTTCCGACAGCCAAAAAGTTCAAGCACTGGGTCACGTCGGACGTCTTGCCGACGATACGAAAAACCGGCAAATATGCCGTCCCCAAGATCACCCCGAACCCGCATTACCGGACACGGATGATTAAGACAGCGGTAAAGGATGCGGCCGACACGGCAACCATGATTGCCGATACCTTCGGCGTCAAGAAGCCAATGGCCATGACAGCAGCCATGCAGATGGTCGGGAAGGCTTACGGCGTCGATATGACCCCGCTGAAACAGTTCATCCCGGCAGAAACTAACCCGTCGACACTGACGCCGACGATGATTGCCAAGGAACTGGGCATCTTGAACAGTAAAGGGAATCCCAGCCCGCAACGGGTCAACGCCATGCTGAATGGCAAAGGCTTGCAAGAAAAAGTGGGTACTGACTGGGTGCCTACCGCGATCGGAAAGCCGTACTGCGAGCGTGTTCCGTATACCCGCGGCAACGGGCACAGCGGGTATCGACTTCTCTGGAATCATCACATTCTTGAACTACTAAAAGACGACCAAGAAGCGGGACACTAAGGAGGCGCGAGCATGGACACAAAAAGAAAAGAGCCATGCGGGGGCACGGCTCAGGAAGAACTGACGAATCAAGTAAAAGCACTAGAAGACATAATGGTTCAGGTCATAGCTTATCAAATTGCCATAATAGCCATGCTTCAACAGAAGGAGATAACTACTTATGACGCCATAGATCAATTAGCAAATTCCAACAAACAGGAACAAAAGAAACTGATGGAACAAGCTATAAGCAAGTGGAAAGAAATTTATGGCCAAAAATAGTGGGCGTGAATGAACCTTCTTTTACTGTTATTTTTCCATGTTCTAACTGCAAATGTTCCTTTTCAAATTTTTGTTGTAATTCACGAATAGAAGCGAATACATCAGAATCATAAATTTTTTGGAATGGATCATCTTCGTTAGGCCGAACTAACGGCGGTGATTTACGGATTAATCCCAGACGTTGCAGATTTATGAGGCCCGCTGAAACATTGGCATAATCATTTTCATGGCCAGAAATCAGACAAAAGGCTTCAACAGCATATAATGGCAAATCCTCATCGGGAGCAATACTAATGTCACAAGCCATAAAGGGCAGGAAAGCGTTATCTTCAAATCCGCTCATTATATGTGCTTCGAGAGAATCCATTTGTGCAATGATTTCTGCAAACGCAGGATGTGCTTTGTCAGATTTACTTTTGTCAGAAGCTGATGCCAACAAGTTACTAAAGAGTTCGCATAAATCGTCCTTATCAAAAACTTGAGGCACTTTCTGAAGAACTGGGACCGAAACTGCAGGATCAGGAATGGTTAAATTTTCACGAGGCACTTTTTGGAATGTAGAATCCAAAAAAGTTTTATATTTATTTAACAAAGAATCAGCGGTATATCCGGCTATTGCGAAAGGTAATGTAGTAATGCGAACAGCAGAAGCCATTTGTCCTAGTGCGATACCCAGCTGTTCAGCTGGAGGATGTATTAAATCTTGGTAAAAATTTTGAGCTATAGAATTAAAAATTGACATAAGGTTAGAATCAATAGAATTATCTTTCAAATTAATCATCTCCCTTCATGGTCATTATAGCATGCTGGGAGATGCGAAAAGAAAAAGGAGTGATGCGTATGATTCCAGAAGACGGATACCTATTGTCAGAACTGCTTTCGCTGGTGGGATTACTGATTTTCCTGAAAGCGGCCATCCACCACGGGCTCTTCTTCGGAGCGGTGGTCTTCGGGGCGGGTATCCTGCTCAAGATCTATTGCCTGATTCTGGTCATGAGCCAGACGCTTTGAAGAGCGGAACGGACTTCTTCCGATAGGGAAGCCTAACGATGAACTTTACCTGCCCCAGGTCATCGGTTGGGAGGGATTTCCCGTCGAATACGAAACGGGCCTTGACTGTTTCGTAAGGCTTCAGAAAGACCGGAAGTTCCAGCAGTTCCCCCGAACGGGCTACCAAAGGGAAGGATTCTTTATCCTGATGGAGAGCAATGAATTCGTTGAGGTTCAGGTCCCAGGATGTTTCGGAGACCTTGATTTCCCTAAGGACGGCTTCGGACAGCGGCATCAGCCGCGTATTATCCGGCAGGCCCAGGTATACAGTTTTCACTTTATCGGCGCTCTGGGAATCATTGACGATGGTTACCCGGACGTCCAGATAGCGGTGATCCAGCCAGACGTACCGGAAATGAACCAATTCTACATCCGGCAGGAAACGCCGGTAATAGAAGATAGACAGACAGGCCAGCAGGAACGTCACGACGCTGTTCAGCGTCAAGCCGGAATCAGAAAGCAAAAAAGATTGGATGCTGGCCGCAGCATTTACGATATAGGTCCACATAAACAACACCTCCCTTCATGCTAATCATAGCATGACTGAGGGATAAGGCGAAAGGAGGGAATCATATGAAACCGGTTATATCGATGAGCGAGCTCATGGATCGCTGGGACTTGAGTCGGACCGCTATCACCAAGATGGAGCAGGACGGCCTGCTGAAGCGGCTTAAGCTTCCAGGGGTCAGATACAGCATGAAAGCCGTATTAGCTCTAGAAGGAATCGATTCGAAGGACTGGACGCACAGCCCCTTTGAATGGAGACGGCTCAATGACGAGCTGGCACGGACCCAGCAGGAACTGGAGCGGTGCCGGACCTTCATCAGCCAGCTGTCGGCGAATATGAGCCAATTTGAATACGAAGAAAGGAGAAAGTCGAATGAAGACCATGAAGATTTACGAACATGGGTTGACCAGGCCAAAGCGTAAACCGCGCTTCCGGATGATCCGGACGGGGCTGGCTATCGCCATGGCCTTTGGTATCGGGCTGTACATCGGTAGCACGACGCCCTGGGCCAAAGCAGAGACCATTGCCGCGGATACGGCCATTATCCATGTTGTTGACCAAGGAGAAACTCTATGGCAGATTGCCGGCCCCGTTGCGGATCGGAGCGGGCAAGACATCCGCGAAGTGATTTATGAAATCCAAATCAATAATGATTTGGGTCCGGATCCGACACTGAAGCCGGGACAGCAACTGGTTATCCGCTACTAAAAAAAATTGGCTGCTGCCGGCAACCGCCGACAACAGCCACATACCAAAATACTCAAGTTTATTATACCAGATGGAGGTAACTTATGGAACTGCAAAATCAGAATAAAGAAAAAATTATCCATGCATTTGAAGAACTGACATTATTTTTAATACAGGATGCAATGCATAGTTCTGCAGCGACAATAAACCCTGATACTCTTAAGGAAATCAGAGAGAATGTGATGATAATTACCGCATGAGTGTGATTATACCATAGAAAGGATGAGATATATGTCAGTAAAAATCAGACAACTGGAAATTGAAAATGTGAAGCGCGTCAAAGCCGTTACGCTGACGCCGACGGAAAACGGGTTGACCGTCATCGGCGGCCGGAATGGCCAGGGCAAGACTTCTGTATTGGATGCCATCGCCTGGGCACTGGGCGGCAACAAGCTCAAGCCGTCCGAATCACAGCGCATCGGCAGTGCGGCTCCGCCGTCTATCCACATCGAACTCAGTAACGGCCTGGTAGTGGAACGCAAAGGCAAATCATCTGCACTTCATGTCATCGACCCGTCGGGGCAGAAAGCCGGCCAGCAGCTCTTAGACAGCTTCATTGAAAAGCTGGCCCTGAACCTTCCGAAATTCATGGAAGCCCGGAACGATGAAAAGGCAGAAACACTGTTGCAGATCATCGGCGTCGGCGACCAGCTGGCCGTTTTAGACCGTCAGGAAAAGTCGCTGTATAACCAGCGCTTGGAAGTCGGCCGTATTGCCGACCGCAAGAAGAAACACGCGGAAGAACTGGTCTGGTATCCCGATGCGCCGGCAGAACCGGTCAGCGCGTCTGACCTCATCAAGCGTCAGCAGGCCATCCTGGCCAAGAATGCCGACAACCAGCGCAAGCGGGATATGCTGGAAAGTTTAAAAGATCAGCAGACCTGCATTGATGTTGAACTGGATGAGATTGATGAAAAAATGGATGAACTGGCAGCCAAGAAGAAAGCGCTTATCAATGAACGTACCGCCGTCACGGCTGACATCAACAGCGCTGAAACGGCTTCAGCGAACTGGCAGGATGAAAGCACGGCCGAACTGGAACAGGATATCGCCAACATTGACGCCATCAATACCAAGGTCCGGGCGAATGCCGAAAAGAACCGGGTCCAGGCCGAAGCCGATGAGCTGGCCGGCCAATATGGCGACCTGACTCAGCAGATTGAATCCGTGAAAGAACAGCGGATGAAACTGTTGGATTCGGCAGACATGCCCCTGCCAGGGCTGTCGGTTCAGGATGGAGAGCTGACGTATAACGGTCAGAAGTGGGACTGCATGAGCGGCGCAGAACAACTGCAGGTGGCTACGGCCATCGTCCGCAAACTCAACCCGGACTGCGGTTTTGTCCTCATGGATAAGTTAGAGCAGATGGACCCGGAAACGCTGGCCGCCTTCGGCAAATGGCTGGAAGGGGAAGGATTGCAGGTCATCGCTACCCGCGTCGGGACCGACGACATCTGCAGTATCATCATCGAAGATGGATACATCAAAGAAGATTGCCCGCAAGAAGTCCCGCAGTCGGCACCGAAAGCAGAAATGCCGAAATGGACACCCGGCACGTTTTAGAAAGGAGTAAATCATGAAGATCATCTCAGGGAAAATCATAAAGCCCCAGAAAGTCGTCATCTACGGCCCGGAAGGTATCGGCAAATCAACGTTTGCTGCGCAGTTCCCCAAGCCCCTATTCATCGACACCGAAGGCAGCACGTCGCACCTTGAAGTAGACCGCCTGCCCAGGCCGACGTCCTGGCAGATGCTCAGGCAGTACATTAAAGACCTTAAAGGCGATACGATGGGCTACCACACCCTGGTCATCGATACGGCGGACTGGGCTGAACGGCTCTGTGAAGAAGCTATCTGCCAGTCAAATGGGAAGGTAGGCATTGAAGATTTTGGGTATGGCAAGGGCTACACCTACGTCAAGGAAGAATTCGGTCGGCTCTTAGACAGCCTGTCGGATCTAATCGACGCCGGCATGAATGTCGTCCTGACGGCTCACAGTATCATCCGCAAGTTCGAGCTTCCAGAAGAAACGGGGGCCTACGATCGGTATGAGCTGAAACTGGGGCAAAAGGCCGGCAACCAGTGCGCCGCCCTGGCCAAAGAATGGGCGGACATGGTTCTCTTCGTGAATTACAAGGAAATCGTCATCACGACGAAGGACAACAAGAAGAAAGTCAGCGGCGGCAAGCGGGTCATGTACACTGCACACAACCCGTGCTGGGATGCCAAGAACCGGCACGGCCTGGCCGAAGAACTGCCCTTTGATTACCAGGAAATCGCCAACTGCATCCCGGTCATGAACCAAGTGCCCCCGCAGCCAACGCCTGCTGAACCGGAACCAGCTCCCAATGCACCGGATCCGCCAAAAGAATCGCCGCAGCCACCTGTTCGAGCAGAAGCCGAACAATCCGACGTCCAGGCGAACAAAGAAGACATTCCCCAGGCCCTGTCGGACCTCATGGCCGCCAATAACGTTACAGCCCAGGATATTCAACAGGCCGTAGCGTACAAAGGTTATTTCCCGGCAGACATGCCGATTGCAGATTATCCGGAAGACTTCGTCATGGGATGCCTGGTAGCGGCTTTTCCGCAGATGCTGCAGGTCATCAATCAGTTAAAGAAAGTTCCGTTTTAATGTTTTGATTAGGAGGTAATGACAATGACAGAAGAACGCGCATTTAGTTGGGATGATGAATTCACCGAAGTGGAGGACTCGTTTCAAATCGTCCCTCCCGGTGACTATGATTTTACGATCGTTGATTTTGAACGGGCCCACTTCGACGGCAGCGACAAGATGCCGCCTTGCCCGATGGCCAAGCTGACTTATGAAGTGCAGACGCCGGACGGTACGAAAGGGCGCATCCGCCAGAATCTCTTCCTGCACTCTAAAAGCGAATGGCAGCTGACGAACTTCGCCTGCGCTGTCGGTATGATGCAGCGTGGCGATGGCCATTTCCGAATTGCCTGGAATCAGCTCATCGGAGCCACAGGCCGTATGCAAGTCAGCGTCCGCAAATACAACGGGAAAGACTACAACGATGTGAAACGCTTCTACGACAAGACGGCAGCTCCTAAGGCTTCACAGCCGCAGAGTCAGCCGGCACAGCGTCCCACTTACACACAGGGGGCGTTCTAAATGAGCAGCGACGTCACGCTGCGTCCCTATCAGCAGGAGGCCGAACAGGCCGTCCTGCATGAATGGGACAGCGGCCATACCAAAACACTCCTGGTCCTTCCCACAGGGACCGGCAAGACCATTGTTTTCGCCAAAATTGCTGAAGACCGGGTCCGGGTCGGCGAACGGGTCCTTATCATGGCCCATCGCGGCGAACTGCTGGAGCAGGCCAGCGATAAGATTGAGAAAGCCACGGGGCTGAAAAGCGCCGTAGAAAAAGCCGAACAGACCTGCATCGGGTCCTGGCGGCGCATCGTCGTCGGCAGTGTCCAGACACTGACGCGGGAAAAGCGGCTGCATCAATTTGCGGCGGACTACTTCGACACGATCATCATTGACGAAGCCCATCACAGCGTCTCAGACAGCTACCAGCGCGTCTTGCAGTACTTCGCCGATGCCAAGGTCTTAGGCGTCACGGCCACGCCGGACAGGGCCGATATGCGCAATCTGGGAAGCTATTACGATAGCCTGGCCTACGAATACAGTTTAGTCCAGGCCATCAAAGAAGGCTACCTCTGCCGTATCGTGGCCCAGACGATCCCGTTACAGATCGATATTTCCGGCGTCGGTTTTTCGGCCGGCGACTATAAAGCCGGTGAATTGGGGACGGCACTGGACCCATATCTTGGCCAGATTGCCAGGGAAATGCAGACCTACTGCAAGGACCGCAAGACCGTCGTCTTCCTGCCGCTCGTTGCGACAAGCCAGAAATTCTGTGACATCCTGAATGAAGCCGGCTTCCGGGCCGCCGAAGTCAATGGCAACAGCGAAGACCGGGCGCAGGTCCTGGCCGACTTCGATGCCGGTAAATACAACGTCCTCTGTAATTCGATGCTGCTGACGGAAGGCTGGGACTGCCCATCTGTAGACTGCGTCATCGTCCTGCGGGCTACGAAGAGCCGCAGCCTGTACAGTCAGATGGTCGGACGCGGCACGCGGCTCTTCCCAGGCAAGAAAGAAGTGCTGCTCCTCGACTTCCTCTGGAACACGGAAAAGCATGAGCTGTGCCGCCCGGCCTGCCTCATCGCCGAAACGGAAGACGTGGCCAAGAAGATGACGGAAAAGCTCAACGAGTCCGGCGAGCCGGCAGACCTGGAAGTCCTGGAAAAGGAAGCGGCAGAAGACGTCGTCGCCGATCGCGAAGCCGCCCTGACCGAAAAGCTGGCAGCCATGAAGAAGCGCAAGCGGAAACTGGTAGATCCCCTGCAGTTTGAAATGTCCATCCAGGCACAAGACCTGGCAGATTACGTGCCTTCTTTTGGCTGGGAAATGATGCCGGCGTCGGACAAGCAACTCAAAGCCCTGGAAAAGTTCGGTATCTTCCCCGATGAAATCGAAAACGCCGGCAAGGCCAAGCTGTTACTGGACCGGCTCATCAAGCGCAAGGAGCTGGGACTTGCGACGGCTCGGCAGATACGGCTGTTGGAGGCCCGCGGCTTCCGGCATGTCGGCACCTGGTCTTTTGATGCAGCGTCTAAGCTCATCGGCCGTATTGCTGCTTCTGGCTGGCGGATGCCGGCCGGTATCATCCCGGCGACGTACCAGCCAGAATAAAGGAGGGCGGGCATATTGGAAAACATCAATCTCATACCCCTCCTGGACTATATTGACCCGTCGTTCTGCACTTATCAGGAGTGGGTAAATGTAGGCATGGCATTGAAGCTGGAAGGCTACAGCGTCGCCGACTGGGACACCTGGAGCCTTCGCGATGCCGACCGGTATCATCCCGGCGAATGTGTCCGGAAGTGGAACACTTTTGACAATAACGCTACGTCTTTAGTCACCGGCGCTACGATTGTCGACATGGCGAAGCGGGGCGGCTGGACCGCATCAGCCGGCCCCGACATCGCCTATGACTGGGATGACCTGATCCCCGAACGGGACGACCAGGTCGTCGTCGACAAGAACTGGGTAGAAGGCCGTGAACTGGAAGCCCCCGGCGATAACTGGGACCCGGTCAAAGACCTCATCAAGTACCTGTCGACGCTGTTTGATAGTGCCGACTATGTCGGATATGTAACGAGTTCCTGGGAGAAAGACGGGAAGTTCCTGCCGAATAAAGGGAACTATGGGCGCACCGCAGGTGAACTCATCGAAGAGCTGACAGTTTGTGACGGGGACTTGGGTGCTGTTCTGGGCGACTATAATCCCAAAGCTGGCGCGTGGATCCGGTTCAACCCGCTGGACGGCAAAGGCGTCCGCAACGAAAACGTGACGGACTTCCGCTATGCCCTGGTAGAATCCGATTCGATGGAACTGGAGAAGCAGAACGAAATCATCCGGCAGCTGGAACTGCCAGTTGCCTGCCTGGTCTATAGCGGCGGGAAAAGCGTGCATGCCATCGTCCACATCGATGCCGGCAACTATGAAGAATATCGGAAGCGCGTTGACTACCTTTATGCCATCTGCCGCAAAAACGGCTTGGCCATCGATACGCAGAACCGAAACCCGTCCCGGTTGTCCCGGATGCCTGGCGTCCTGCGGGATGGTAAGAAACAGTTTCTCATCGATACCAACCTGGGAAAGGAAACTTTCCAGGAATGGCGCGAGTGGATCGAGGCCGTCAACGACGACCTTCCAGAGCCGGAAAGCCTGAAAGATGTATGGAACGACCTGCCGCCGCTATCGCCTTCACTTATTGAGGGCGTGCTGCGGAAAGGACACAAGATGATGCTGGCAGGACCTTCGAAAGCCGGCAAGTCCTTCGCCCTCATCGAGATGGCCATCGCCATCGCCGAGGGCCGGAAGTGGCTCAACTGGTACTGCTCCCAGGGGCGCGTCCTGTACGTCAACCTGGAACTGGACCGGCCGAGTTGTCTGCACCGCTTTAAAGACGTATACAACGCCTTGGGATGGCCGGCCAACAACATTGCCAATATCGACATTTGGGAACTGCGCGGCAAATCCATCCCTATGGACAAGCTGGCGCCGAAGCTCATCCGCCGGGCAGCCAAGAAGAACTACACGGCCATCATCATCGACCCGATTTATAAGATCATCACAGGCGACGAAAACAGCGCCGACCAGATGGCCCACTTCTGCAACCAGTTCGACAAGGTCTGCACCGAGTTGAACTGCGCCGTCATCTACTGTCACCATCACAGCAAGGGCGCCCAGGGTAGCAAACGGTCCATGGACCGGGCCAGCGGGTCCGGCGTCTTCGCCCGCGATGCCGACGCCCTGCTGGACATGATCCAGCTGAACACGTCGGACCAGGTCGGCCTGCCTGGCACGGCCTGGCGCATCGAAGGCACGCTCCGCGAGTTCGAACCCTTCAAGCCATTAAACATATGGTTCGAGTACCCCATCCATCGCATTGACGACAGCGGGGAGCTGGAAAAGCTCACTCCAGACTGCGACAAAGACCCGCGGCAGAAGGGACGGGAAACGCAAACGAAAAGAAAAGAAGCGCAGAAAGCTCAGATTGAAAGCGCCTATAATGCTTGTCTGATTAATGGTCAAGTTACAATTAGTGATTTGGCAGAATATATGAACAAGACTGAAAGAACTATTAGGGCTTACATAAAAGAAAGACCTGACTTTGAAGTAAAAAATAGTATTGTTGAAAAAAAACAATAGTGAAATCCGTACGGTTTTCATAATTTCCCTATTATGTATAGTGCCGAATAATTAAGCGAAAATGGTACAAATTCCCGTATAAAAATCCGGAAATCGTGAAGGAAATCCGTTATATATATAAGAGATTTCCTTCTGCATAAAATCCGTGTGGGTCCTGGGGAAAATAGTACTAAAAAAATGGTGCTGAAAGCCACCATTTTCTTTTAACGTACTATTTCCCCTTACAGGACCATGCGGTGACGAAAGGAGTAGAAAAAATGATGAATCAAGAAATTGAATATTTAGATTCGGCTGGCCGTCGTATTTTGCCGAAAGGTTTCGATGTAAAAAAAGCGGAGCGGATTATGGAAAACTTCCTGAACTTCCATAGCTTACGGCATACAACATTTTCAGAAGTCGTGTCTTCCTTAATTTTATTCAACACGGGATACGACGGCGGGACGTCGTCAAATTATTTGTGCCGTTTGCTGGGCGTAAACAGCGGAGACGTCGCCACGCTCAAAAACTGGAAGACAAGGAAAGGAGTAGGGAATAATGACAGATAAAGACATGATTCATTTCTTCGTGCCCATGCAGCGGATTCCGTCGGCGACGCATCAGATGAAGAAGCTCGTCGTCGGACGTGATGGCAAGCCCCATACGTACGAGCCGCCGGCGGTCAAGGAAACGCGGGCCCTGTTCATGGCCAGCTTTACGAGGTTCCGCCCGGAACAGCCTATCATGGGGCCCGTAGCCTTGACGACGAAATGGATGTACCCGCCGACGAAACTGCACCCGGAAGGGACCTGGAAGGCGACCAAGCCCGATACGGACAACCTGGTCAAGATGCTCAAGGACGTTCTGACGTCGCTGGGCTTCTGGCGGGATGATGCCCAGGTCCCAGGTCGCGTCGGAATGTATCCAAAAGTTCTATGTCTCCCAATCTCTATCCGGCATCTACGTCCAGATCGAACCGCTGGACGACGATTAGGAGGCGCCTATGGGACGGAATGAAATGATTGCCCGGGCCCGGTCCGTGTTCCGTGAAGTCCTGGAAGCCATGGAAACCCCTCATGCCCAGCTCTTGCAGCGGGATCCGGACATCAAGGGACTGGTGGAAAACATCGTGCAGCATGTGGAAAATGCCAGGAAGCCGGAAAACTGGCCCGTCGAGGAATATCCTGACGACTTCGAGAAATACCACCCGTCGGACCGGTGGCAGTGGGCCTGGCTGCTTTTACAGGCGGCCGTCCTGGACAGTGATTTTGCAACTATCCTTTGTGCACTGCGTGCCAATGGCTGTGAGTTGGTCAAGGATGATGACTATGGCTATGTCATTCGGCCCATCATCGGCGGACATGGCTGGGAAAATCTCGACCAGTACAACGAAACGAAGGAGCCGTTGAACGATTATGTGAATTTATTATTACCTCTGCTGAAACGGCTGCGGGAAGAAGATCAGAAAGGTCATGTCGTCCCACAGCGTGAATTGCAACAGGGGAAGTTAGGAGGGAGAGGATGATTGAAATCAATCGAACGAAAGTTATTACGTGGAAGTTGATTGTGGGATACTGCGTAGTGTTCTGGATTGCCTTCGCGGTTGCTCTCATTTATTGCTTACGATAGGAGAGATTTATGATGGAAGATAATTGGTACGCACCTGGTCCGGTCCACTGCCGGCAGATGATGAAAGAAGAACGGCAGTTTTACCAGAAACAGCGGCAGAAGCGACAATTCCCCTGGAGCTCGAAACAAGGCCAGCGGGATTTAAATGGGCATCAGTGGGGCAAGCATTGCCCGCCAGTATTGCGGTTTAAACGAAAGGCAGGTCATGGACATGAAGATTGAAGTAAAAGTGAATGGGGAGCGCGTCGAACCAGCAGCGCTCATTAAACGACTCAACTCGATATGTAAAAGCATATGGGGCATTATTCCAGGTGGGGTGAAACGCTACTATGGTGTAAGGGGCTGGCAGCGTTCCTGCCGGAATCATGCCGTAAAAAGCCGGGTCCGCCATGCAAAACGAAAAGCGGCCCGCGGGTATCGTTACAAAGGTGGCAAATAAAACGTTTTAGTTTTGCCACTACGACATTTAGATTCTATTTACGGTAAATTACACATAGACGGAAGGAGTAAGGGCGTGGGACGCAAAAACAGACGACGAAAGAAAGAGCCGTCACTCGCGTCATGGACTTACCGGCCAGAGTCGTCCCAGGAAGTCCGGAGCCGCTGCGCATTCTGCGGGCGGCTCTTGGATGACGGGGACTTTTACTGGTTTCCGGATGAGTTCGGGCAGTTTGTGCGGAAGTGCAAGAACGAGCGGGATTGCTCCGCTCATCGTAAAGACGAAGCCGAAGAGGCGTTCCGTCGTGCTTTTAAAGGGAGGTAGTTCAATGTCAATTGCTCAAGGCCATAATGACTATGTTCTGATTATTACTAATTATCTGCTAAACTATGTCGCTTTTACGGATTACGTCAAAGACATGGAAATGCGCATTTATGATATTACCTGGATACTTGATGAAGAGCCGGTCCCGAAAGTGCCGGCGTTGTCGGGGGCCGGCGGTTGTGGCGGCGGCGACGGGACGAGTCCGCAAGAATCGGAATACCTGCGCCATGAACAACTCAAGGACGAACGGAAACGCTTGCAGCAGAACATCAAGGACATCAAGACACGCATGGACCGACTTGCGAAATGCTTCCACGAATTAGATGAAACAGATCAGAAGATTTTAGAAATCTACTACATCAACGGCGCGAAGAGCTGGGAATGGACGGCCAAAATGGTCAATGCCAGTATGTCGTTCTGCTTCAAACACGGCAAAGACGCCTTACAGGAACTGGCCACCCGTTACTTCGGACTGCGGGCCATGCCTGTCCAAACACGATTTATTTTTATTGACTAGGCGTTTTGTGGATAAATTGTGGATAACTTTTATTTGGGAAATATCCTGCGAATGAAAAAGGCGAAAAAGTACGGTATAATGAAATCGTGAAAAGAGGGGCCGAAGGAATACAGCCTGATGGCGGTCATGCTGTGTTCTCGGCCCACACACTGTTGAGAAGAACTTCGCTGGAAGGTGGCCTCCCATCCGGCAAGGTTCTTTTTTTCATGCCTGAAAAGAGGATGGTGGTGAGCATGTAGTGAAGCTGACAGAGAAACAGAAGCGATTTATTGACTATTATATCGAAACCGGGAATGCCAGCGAAGCGGCACGGCGGGCTGGGTATAGCGAGAAAATAGCGAATCGGATAGGTACTGAAAACCTGTCAAAACCTGTCATCAAGGAAGCCATCACCGTCAGGCTCAAAGCGTTGGAAGACAAGCGTATCGCGAAAGCCGACGAGGTTATGCAGTTCCTCACATCGACACTGCGCGGCGAAGTCAAGGAAGAGCGGGTTGTCGTCGAGGGGACAGGTGACGGAAGGAGCGATGCTCGCATCATCACGGTGCAAGTATCCGCCCGGGACCGTCTCGAGGCGGCAAAGAGCCTGCTCAAGCGCTACCCGATGCAGCTCGATGCCAAAGAGCAGAAACTACGGCTGCAGAAGCTTGAGGCCGAGACACGGGCGGCCGAGCTGGTGGACGACGGTGCCGTGACGATTGTGGATGATCTGGAGGATAGTGAAAATGGCAATTAAAAAGCCGCGCAGTGGTATTGCGCGGCTAGTCTGTTGGGGAGTATTCAATTATCCCTTGGGTGGATACGGATCATGCCCATGAGAATCTTTCTGGCTGATTTGCCCATTTCGGTTATGGATGACTAGCTCAGTCCCCTGATTCTTGGAGATTTCACGTGCACGGTCAATGGCTTCCTGCTTTGTGTTTGTTACAACGGTCACGCGGGAATTGCCTTCACCTTTAACGGCCCATTCGGACCCACGCGGAATAACATGCTGATTCGGCATAAGAATCACCTCCTTTCCATATCTAATTATAGCAGGAGTGAATATGAAAAATAAAGTGACAGCCCTGTTCCGATGGGAAGTAATCAGGTTCTCATGGGGCGTTGCAGTGAGGGAAAAACGAACAGGTAAATGGACATTGGCCATCTTGAACTTCAATGGCCAGGAAATAGACTTGAATGGAGCAGAAGTTGAACTTCACGAAAATGGTATCGAATTTTTCTAAGGGGGCTGGTGAAGACGAATGGTAATCGTAAGACTCAGTGATGTGGTAGCACCGCATTTCTATGCGCTGCATCGTGACATCGTGCGCCATGGCCATACTTACTACTGGCTGGAGGGCGGCCGAGGCTCGACGAAATCCTCGGAGATAAGCCTCGAGATCCCGCAGCTTATCATCAAGAATCCTGAATGTCATGCTGTTGTATTACGGAAGATTGGCAATACCATCAAGAACAGCGTCTATCCTCAAATGCAGTGGGGGATTGATGCCCTGGGGTTGACAGATAAGTTTCGCTTCAAGACGTCGCCTCATGAGATTACGTATAAGAAGACCGGCCAGAAGATTCTGTTCTTTGGTGTCGATGACCCACAGAAAATCAAGTCCATCAAACTGCCGTTCGGTTATGTCGGTGTTTGCTGGATTGAAGAGCTGGACCAGTTTGCGGGGATGGAAGAAATCCGCAACCTCAACCAGTCACTGCTACGCGGCGGCCCTGTCTTCTGGGAGTTCTGCTCTTTCAACCCGCCGAAGTCGCAAAACAACTGGGTCAACGAAGAAAAGCTCTTTGATGATCCAGACAGACTTGTTCATCATTCGACATATCTGGGAGTGCCCAGGGAATGGCTGGGGGACCGCTTCTTTGAAGACGCGGAGAAGCTCAAAATCAAGAATGAAATGGCTTACCGTCATGAGTACCTGGGCGAAGTCACGGGAACCGGCGGTGCTGTCTTTGAGAACGTCGAAGACATGGCCATGAGCGACGAACTTGTCGGAAATTTTGACAGGTTGTACTACGGACTGGACTTCGGTTTTGCTGTGGATCCACTGGCATACGTTGCCATGTACTACGACGCAAAACGGGAAGATCTGTATATCTTCGACGAGATTTATCAGCAGAAACTGACGAACAGCCAGGCGGCTGGACGGATAGCACAGCGAACCGGCGGCAGGCTGGTTATTGCTGATAGTGCAGAACCGAAATCTATAAAAGAAATGAAAGATTACGGACTGCACATTACAGGTGCACGTAAGGGCCCGGACAGCGTAGAGCATGGCATCAAGTGGCTGCAGGACCGGGCGCATATTTATATCGATAAACGGCGATGCCCGAATACATTCCGTGAATTTATCAGTTATGAATACGAGCGGAACCGGGAAGGGCAGTTCATCAGTGCCTACCCGGACAAAAACAACCATGCTATTGATGCAGTACGATACGGCATGGGACCGGCAATGCCGCGGGCAGGTATCCATATTTTGAGGTGATTACATGGATTTAGAGACAGCAAAAAAAGTAATCAAACGATACACGGCAGGGCATGGAGAGTTCCAGGCACATGCGTGGACAGCTGAACGGTATTATCGTGTGCAGAATGACATCTTATTCCCTCCATCAAAAAGGGAAAAGGAAGAAAAGGAAAATCCGCTCCGCCATGCAGATAACCGTCTGCCACACAGCTTCTATAAACTGCTGGTCAATCAGAAAGTAGCGTATATGTTTACGACGCCGCCTACATTTGATGTAAAGAACGATGATCAGAACCAGCTGATTACGCGGTCATTGGGAGATTACTACGAAAAACGTTGTAAGGATTTGGCCGTTAATGCATCAAATGCAGGGATTGCATGGGCCCATTACTGGATGGACAGCGAAAACGGTTTCACCTGGGGCGTCGTCCCATCGGGGGAAGTGATTCCGGTCTGGTCTCCTAAACTGGATCATCAGCTTTTGGCTGTGCTCCGGGTATATCGCGATTTTGATGACAACGGGGATGTATACGACGTTTATGAATACTGGAATGATACAGAGTGCCAGGCATTCCGTAAACGGGCCAGTGATGATATTGCTACAGGACTGATGCCATGGCCATGTTTTACGGAATTTTATGATGCCGGCATATCGTCTGCGGATAACCAGTTTATCCACCAGTTGGGAGATGTCCCTTTTATCCCATTCTGCAATAATAATCTGACAAGCAGTGATTTGGATGACGTAAAGCCCCTGATTGATGCATACGACAAAACTTACAGCGGATTCATGAATGACCTGGAAGATGTACAGGAAGTTATTTTTGTCCTTACCAACTATGGCAGTGAAGATCTAGCGCCTTTCCTGAAGAATCTGAAATATTACAAGGCAATCAATATCGAGAATAATGGCAACGGGGACGCTTCCGGGGTTTCTACATTGACTATTGAAATACCTGTCGAGGCAAGGGATAAAATGCTGGAGCTGACCCGAAAATCTATTTTCGATATGGGACAGGGAATAGATCCACAGCAGCAGGGACTGGATAAGACGTCCGGGGAAGCAATGAAATTCCTGTATGCTCTGTTGGAACTCAAAGCGGGGATGATAGAAACGGAATTCCGGTTGGGATTCAACAAGCTGATACGGGCTATTTTACGTGTCCATGGACAGCAGTGCCAGAACATCATACAGACCTGGACTCGTACCAGTATCCGAAATGACGCGGAACTGGTTGATATGTGCAGTAAATCCAATGGCATCATCAGTCGTAAGACCATTCTCAAGAATCATCCTTTTGTCGAAAACGTGGATGATGAAGAAAAAGAGCTGGATGAGGAAGAAAAGAATCAAGCTGATAAAGACGATATCTATGGCGATTTGGACGGTAAGGGAGGTGATGGCGATGTATAAATGGCTCAAACAATATGCAGAGCAGTTCGGCGAGGATTTCCCGTTTAAATCTGTTATGGATAAGACGGAATATGAAATCTGCCGGATTATTCAGGAATGTTGTGAAAGGAATACAAAGTATGGGGCATCTGGGACTGGCTCCACAGGAACGACTATGTAAATAGGCTTGTATTACATTGGCGCGGGTCGGTAACCGCGGTAAAAACCGGAAAGGAGATATAAAATGACGATTGAAGAATTAATCCAGAAATTAGGGATTGCTGATGATAAAAGGGAAGAAGCTTCCCAAACTCTTCATGATTATCTGGATGGCAATTATGTAACAAAATCTCGTTTCAATGAGGTCAACGAGGAAAAGAAGACCTTGAAGACAACAGTTGCAGAACGAGACAAGCAACTGGAAACCCTGAAGAATAGCAAAGGCGATACAGAAGCCTTGAAAGCGCAAATCAAACAGCTTCAGACAGAAAATAATCAGGCAAAAGAAAAATATGAAGACCAGATGAAGAATCTGAAACTGACTACGGCCATTCAACTGGCTATAGGTGATAGTGCGCAGGATATCGGGATTGTTTCCGGATTATTTGACAGGGATAAGCTCATCCTTGGTGAAGATGGAAAAGTCACTGGCCTTGATGAACAGCTTAAGGCACTCAAGGAAAGTAAACCATTTTTGTTTAAAGCAGCACCTGGTAATCCGCCGAAATATAGCCCTAATGGTGGCGGCGGAAATAATTTGAAGAATCCCTTTGCTAAAGAGACATTCAATATGACAGAACAGGGCAAGCTATTGCGTGAAAATCCAGAACAGGCTAAAGCTCTCGCGGCGGCCGCTGGAGTCACTCTCAATGTAAATGTATAGGAGGTAATGAATTATGGCGGGAACAACTTTGACAGACGTCATTGTACCGGAACTCTTTAATCCGTATGTCATTCAGCGGACAATGGAAAAATCGGCGTTTTTCAGTAGCGGTATCATTACACGGAATGCAGCTTTCGATGCATTAGCCAGCGAAGCGGCCCGTACACATAATATGCCTTTCTTCGAAGATTTGTCTGGTGATGCCCAGAATATCGTAGAAGGAAAGTCAATCGAATTCCAGAAAATCACGTCTAATAAAGACGTATCGACAACTATCATGCGTCAGCAGAAATGGAGTGCTACGTCTCTTTCGGCTGCACTGGCAGGCAGTGACCCGATGCGTGCCATCGGCGACCTGGTTGCTGATTACTGGGCCCGTCAGTATCAGAAAGAACTGATTAATATTTTGACTGGCGTCTTTGGAGCCGATACGATGACAGACCATGTACTGGATATTTCTAAAAAGACAGGCAATGCCGCCAATATCAGCGCATCTGCTGTCATTGATACTCTGCAACTTCTGGGTGATGCTCAGGACCAGCTGACAGCGGTTGTTATGCATTCCGCAACAAAAGCGTACCTTAAGAAACAGAATCTCATTACGACGGAACGGGACAGCACTTCCGTGGAATTTGATACGTATCAGGGGCGCCGCGTCATTGTGGATGATGGATGCCCGTTCGCTGGCGGTGTTTATACGACGTACTTCTTCGGGTCGGGAGCAGTAGCTTATGGGGAAGGGAATCCGGTAGGTTTCGTACAGACAGAAACGAAACGTGACCCGGACCTTGGCGCCGGTATCAACATGCTTTACAATCGCCGCTGCTTCATCATGCACCCCCGTGGAATCGCATGGCAGAATGCTGTACGTGCCAACGTAGAATCTCCATCCAGGGATGAACTGGCAACGGCAACGAACTGGAAACGCGTGTATGAACCGAAAGCCATCCGTATCGTAGCATTGAAACATAAAGTAGGCTGATAAGGTCAGGTGATGGATGTGGACAGCGAAGAGTATTGGGCACAGAGAGCCATAGAGCGGGAAAAAGAATGGCACAAGAAATGCCAGGAAACCATTGAAAAGGAACTGGCCCGGTACTATCTTGCCTCGCTGGGCCATATCCAGACCGATATAGCGGCACTGTATGGCCGGTTTGCCAAAGATAATGTGCTGTCAGTCGAAGAAGCGCGCAGGCTGATTACAGGAAGTGAATATCGGCAGTGGCGTATGACGATTGAGGAATACATCAAGCAGATAAAGGAAAACGGGGACAAAGGTCTTGAACGGGAACTGAATGTCCTGGCCATGCGCAGCCGTATCAGCCGGCTGGATAAGCTGTACAGTGAAACCTTGATGGAACTGGATGCGTTAGGACATAAGGTTTCTGAAACCATGACGGATTTCCTCACAGATGCATACAAAGACAATTATTATCATGGGCTGTTTGATATTGGGAAGGAAATCGGATTGCCGGCCTCCTTCGCTAAAGTCAACCGTGATGATCTGACGCAGGTGCTCCGGAATCGATGGAGTGGGATGAATTACAGCCAGCGAATCTGGAAAAATCAGCGGCTGCTGGTACGAACACTAAAGTCTGAGATGATGACAGCCGTTCATCGAGGGGAAAGCATAGATGCTATCTCCAAGAGGGTATCCCAGCGGATGGATGTCGGAATCAGTAATGCACGACGCCTGGTCCGGACAGAACTGAATTACGTTGAAAATCAAAGTGCCATGGACAGTATCAAAGAAGCAGGGATGAAGTATTACCGCTTTTCTGCGACACTGGACCGCCGGACGTCAGCGACCTGCCGGGAACACGATGGCCATGTTTATCCCATCGACGAATATCAGCCAGGCAGTACGGCTCCACCACTTCACCCGAACTGCCGTTCCACAATTGCCGGCAGCCTGTACGGGCCGGATAAAAAGAAGACCGGGACACGCATTGCCAGGAATGATAAGGGCAAGACGTATTATGTGCCGGCTGAATTACAATATGTTGATTGGAAACTTATCTATATTGATAAACAAATATCGTATAAAACTTGGAAACAAGGAAAAGGAAACTTTACTCATCATAATTTATCAAATATAATAAAGGTAAATCGTACGGAATTGCATGAAACTCCATATGCAATAACTCAGAAGATTTCTAAAAAAGGCAATGTAGAATACAATTTTTATGATGCTAAAGGGAATCAGTATCTTCAAGTTGCCGATAGTGACCATGGGCATAAAAATGAAGCAAATTATGGATTACATGGTGAACATGCCCATTGGTATGATAAACGCACGGGGGATGGGATTCCTATTCATGGCAAAGCTGGTGAAATTCCTAGTTTCATTAGAGAAAAGATGGGAGATAAATTATGATTACACGCAATGACATAGAGCGAGATATTGATACTAGCCAATCCTGCGCTACCTGGACCTACAAAGGTAAGGGATGTGGAATCGATCCTGTCGATGGGAATTATGTCATGTGGTATGGGTACGGGCAGCAGCCAGACCTGGTAACCAAAGATTGGAATACGATTTTCAATACTATTTTTTTTGATGGGAAGACATTACAGGAAATCCTTCCGGATATTACTGATTATGAAGCACCTTAATGTTTTTTAGCACTCACGATGTGGGTGCTTTTTTCATGCCTAAATGGAGGTGGCAGGTATGCAATGTGTAACGGCAGATGAAGCGGTAACGCTCATTATCGCCAATGTGCAAAGTATCCGTGATGAGCCGGCAGAGGATGCAGCTCTTACGATGTATGCAAATAAATTTGTCGGTTTTGTTCTGGATTATTGCAACCGGGAAGATTTCCCTAAAACGCTGATCTATACAGCAACGGATTACATATCACAATGGCTGGAAGATAAAGCGAATGGCGGGCGTCAGGGTGCATTGAAGAGCCTGGAGCAGAACGATACAAAATTCCAATTTGCTGTGTCAGATATGACGCAATCGGGAAGCCAGACCGATGCGGATCTGCAATCTTTTACAGCCCATCTTGCGCCGTATCGAAAAGTCAGGTGGCCCGTATGACGATGCCATGGAACCGATGCAAGAATCTGCTCATGAAATACATGTATAAAGACCGCGTCACCGTGTACCGGCAGCAGTCAGTAAAGGACGACGAAGGTGCCGATGATTATACGATGCAGGCCGTCTACCAGGAACTCCCGTGCCATCTGACGCAATACGGCAAAGAGCTGCAGAGCGGACAGAATCCGAGGGAATTCTTCACGAAGACGGATCTGCGGATTTGTCTGGACCCAGCGTATGATATCCTGCCGAACGACATATTGACGATTACCCATGATGGGCAGACGTTCCAGCTCAATGCCGCAAAGGCCTTCAAGTATCCGACGCATCAGGAAATCAGCGTCCGAAGAGAGGGTGAGGCGTAATGGCGATGCTCTTTTATGGTGGGTTCTCGGCCTTTGATGACCGCCTGGCGGCCATTGAAGAAAAGGGAGCCTCGAAAATGAACAAATTCGTTGCCCAGGAAGCGGAGGTTATCATTGGGAAAATCAAGGATAACACGCCGACCCGGACGGGCCGTCTCAAGAACGGCTGGAAACATTCCCGGGCCATACAGGGGAAGACAACGATTTACAACAACGTCAAATATGCCGCCCACGTCGAATATGGCCATCGACAGACGCCGGGGCGGTATGTACCGGCCATCGGGAAGCGGCTGAAGAAAGATTTCGTCCCTGGCAAGAAGATGATGCATAAAGGGATGATGGAGGCCGGACAGACCTTCGAGGCAGATTCTGAGGCCATCTTCAGGGCGGTGTTGGACGAATGATGACGCTCCGCGATATAAAAGCGGCCATCGTGGCCGTACTCAATCAAAACTTCAAAGATTATAAGGTGCATTTCGATAATGTCGAGAAATCGGATGCACCTTATTTTTATGTCGAGTTCATGCCGACGGCCACGACCGTGGACGACTTGTTCAGCGATCGGCTGATTCAGGTGGACATTACCTATATCCACCCGAAAGACGCTATGGGACGCGTGAGCCGCACGGCTGTCTTCGAGGTAGCCGATGCCCTGGACAAGGTTTTCCGCCCTGTTCTGGCCGTCAAGGACCGGCATATTACGATTCTCGACGCAGAGATGACCATTGTCGATGACATCCTGCATTACATTTTCAATCTTGATTTCCGTGACAACTTCGAGGATGCCGGCCGCATCCAGTATGAACTGGCCCAGCACCTTGAACTGGAAATCAACAAGCTCAATCAAACGGAAGGGGAATAGCATATGGCAAATGAACAGGAATTGTTCGGCATGCCGCAGATTATCATCAATTTCCGTACCAAGGGGACGACGGCTATCAAGCGCAGTGCTCGTGGTATTGTAGCGATGATCCTGCACAACGAAACCAAAGACGAAATCCATAATTACACTATCCGCGACGTTTCCGACATCCCGGAAACAGGCCTGACGGATGAAAACGTAGACCTCATCAAGAAGTGTCTGCTTGGTACGCCGCTTCGTATCCTGGTCTACACGTTGCCGAATACCAATGTCGACGGCGCTACGAAGACCCAGGCCAATGCCCTCAAGATGCTGACCAACATCAAGTGGAACTGGCTCTGCGCACCGACAGCCTCGGTGCAGGAACAGCAGGACCTGGCCTCGTGGATTAAGGCACAGCGTGACAATAAGCATAAGACCTTTAAGGCCGTATTATCGGGCCAGGCCGCAGACCATGAAGGCATCGTTAACTTCTGCACGAACGATATCAAAGTACAGACCGATACAGACAGCTCCGGCAATCCGGTCTATACGACGTACACGGCCTTGCAGTATACAGCCCGTATTGCGGGTATTTTGGCCGGTTTGGCCCTGGACCGCAGCGCCACGTACTTCAAGCTGACGGAAGTCGAAAGCGTTGAAGTCTATGAAGACATCGATACACTGATTGACAAGGGTGAACTACTCCTCATTGACGAACAGGATGGTGACGGCGTCAAGATTGCCCGCGCCTGCAACAGCCTGACGACCTTCACCACGGATAAAGGCGAAGAGTTCCGGAAAATCAAGATCATCGAAGGCATCGACCTGGTCACCGACGACATCCGCGATACCTTCAAGAAGTATTACGTGGGCAAGGTCATCAACGACTACAACCACAAAATGCTCTTCATTTCGGCCATCCTGGTCTATTTCTCGGAAATCAAGGGCAATGTGCTGGATGCCGATGCGCCTAATACGGTCGACATCGACACGACCTGGCAGAGCAATTACGCAAAACTCCATGGTGATGACCCGACGACCATGTCGGTCATGGAAATCCGCCAGTACAATACCGGCGATACGCTGGCCCTGGTCGGTGACATCCGCCTCGTGGATGCCATGGAAAACTTGAAGATTGATTTCACGCTGTAAGGAGGCCTGACAAATGGCAAGAAGCGAATATGACGTAAAATATCGCGGCAACCGGCGCTGGAACGGCTCCCACGGGAAATTATGGTGGGAAGGCGAGCTCATCTTTGAAATTGAATCGTTCGAAGTCGACGTCGAACCGAACCGTGAAGATGTGCTTATCGGTAACAGTGTAGACAGTAAGATCGTATCCCTCAAGGGTACGGGAACGCTCAAAATCAAGAGCGTCATCAACCGGAATCTGAATAAATATTTGGAAGACTGGAAGAGTGGCCATGACCCGCGCACGACGCTGGTCGGCCTGGTCGAAGACCCGGACATGATTGATGCCCAGAAAGAGCGTATCACGCTTGATAACGTCTGGTTCAACAAGTTGTCGCTCATGAATTTTGAAAAGGGGAAAGTCATCGAAAAAGAATACCCCCTTCGGCTTCACGCCGGAAGACGCTGCATTTACGGAAACCGTTGAATAGGAGGAGAACATACCATGGCAGTTAGCATTCAGGAATTGATTAACCAGAAAGACAAAATCGCACAGAAGAAACAGGAAACCTTTGACCTCGATACCAGCGTCGGCAAGCTGACGGTCAAGAAAATCACGAAAGGCCTCATGGCCGAAATCATGGCCATCACCGACGGCTCCGACGAATACTGCATCTTGCAGACCGTCGTCGAACCGAACTTGAGGGACGCCACCCTGCAGCAGTCCTATGGCTGCGTCGAACCGACGGACATCATCGACAAATTGTTCGATGCCGGCGAGATTCCGGCCATTGCCCGTAAGATTTCCCAGCTGTCCGGCTATGGGAAAAACATCGAATCGAAGGTCCATGAAGACGTAAAAAACTAATTCAAGAGGACTGGGAAGCGGCCACGGCGGCCGCCCTGGTCCTCCGTGGTCATCGATTAGACTATTTCTTCGGCTTGAACCGGCTGGAAAAGATATTCTGCTACGAGGCTGTCTGCCTGGAGCAGCAGCGTGAATTGGATTTGGCGACGCTGCCATTGAAGAAAGGGGGCCGTTAGGCTGTGAGCAACTATGTTTTGAGCGCTACGCTGGAACTCAAGGACCAGTTTACGGCGCAGGTCAATAAAGCAAGGTCCGGCTTCAAGGGTTTGACGGAAACCATGAAAAACACGGGGAGCGCCTCGGATGCGGCCGCCGCGGGGATGGGAAAAGCCGGTACAGCGGCTGTCAAAGCAGCCGGCCAGGCAGACCGTGCTAAACGGTCCTTCCAGGGCATCCGTGGCATCTATGAAGCGACTATCCGCGCTAAGGACGACGCCACGGCGAAAATCCAGAAGGTCAAGACGGAGCTGAACGGGCTCAAAGGGAAGGCCTATACTATAGCCCTCAACGTCAAACAAAACGGTGATATTGGTGGCATGAAGGATAAGCTATCCGGAATGGCTGCTGGGGCCATGGTCGGTCTTCCTGTACAGGCTGCCGGTTTTGCTGGCCTTGGATATGGCGTCTTTGATGCCGTCAAGAATTATTCTGACTTCACGGCTCAGCTGTCGCAAATCAAGGCAGTTACTGGGTTAGATGCGGAAGCCATGGACGCCGTTAAGGAAAAGGCGCTGGAACTCGGCGCAGATACGCAGTTTAGCTCGACGGAAGCGGCCCAGGGGATGACAGAGCTCTTGAAAGCCGGCGTCAGTGTCAAGGACGTTCTCGGCGATGCTTCGCAGGCCGCTCTCGATTTAGCCGCAGCCGGCCAGTTATCCCTTCCGGAAGCGGCGGAAATCATGAGTACGGCCATGAACGCCTTCCATATGGATGATGCCACTCATGCAGCGGACGTATTGGTCGGTGCGGCCAATGCCAGTGCAACGGGCGTCCAAGAATTAAAGTACTCCCTCTCTGCTGTCTCAGCTGTCGCAGCCGGGGTCGGTATGAGCTTCGACGATACCAATACGGCCCTGGCAGTCTTCGCCAATAACGGCCTGAAGGGGTCTGACGCAGGTACGTCTTTAAAGACGATGCTCATGAACCTCTCCCCCCAGACGAAGCAGGCAACAGAAGAAATGCAAAGACTCGGTCTCTTGACCGACGAAGGAACATCTAAATTCTTCGACCAGGAAGGCCACCTGCGGTCCCTCTCAGACATCGCCGGTCTTTTGCAGGAGCATCTATCCGGTTTAACGGATGAAGAAAAGATGAACGCCTTGTCGACCATGTTTGGCTCGGACGCTATCCGAGGCGGCATGATCATGCTGCGTGAAGGTGCCAAGGGCGTCAAAGACATGAACGCAGCCATGAAAGACATCACGGCCCATGAAACGGCCAAGGTAGCCATGGATAACCTGCGTGGCTCTCTGCTCCGTTTGAAGAGCGCCTGGGAAAATCTGACCATCAAGCTCTTAGACCATGGCGTTGGCGATGGTTTGCGGGGCTTTACCGAAGAATTTGGCAAGCTGACGTCGCATTTTTCCGGCCTCATTGATGACGGCTTACAGGTGACGGACGTCATCAAGATTGTGGGCGAGGGCATCAACGACCTGAAAAACAAATTCCTGGCCTTTGACGGTATCGGATCGGTACTGGCAGGCGGGGCCTTAGCCGTTGGTTTGAAAAAGATTTACAACCTGGCCATGAAGGTCAAAGACGTCATTCAGGGCATCCCGAAGAATCTTCCGGGCGGCACGCCGACCGGCGGGAACGGGCTTCCCAGCACGTCGTCCGTGAAAGATATGGTCGTCACGGCGACGAACGTCATTATCAACAGCAAAGGGGCTCCGACCACGGCGCCTACTTCAGCGCCACCGACAAACGCACCGGTTCCGGTCCCAGAAGGGACTCCCAAAGGGACCCCGAAACCAGGATGGGGCGCACGGCTCAGCAGCTGGGCGAAAAGGGTGCCATGGATTGGGTCGGCTATCGCATTAGGTGGAACCGCTCTTGATGTGGCTTATGCCCCGGAAGGAGAAAAGCTGTCTACGGCTGGACGGGATGCAGCTGGCCTTGCCGGTAGTTTTGCCGGTATGAAAGCCGGGGCCGCATTTGGTGCCTCGGCAGGTTCTATGGTTCCCGGGATCGGTACGGCGGCCGGCGCAATCGTGGGGGGTATTGCTGGGGGTATCGGCGGTCAAAAGCTGGCCGAAGCCTTCCAGAGCATCGACTGGGATTCCTTTAGCCAGGTCATCAACGAAAAGAATGCGGAATGGAGCCAGACCTTTGCTCAACTAGGACCGACTATAGCCAGTACCTTTGAAGGCATCCGCCAATCAATGAGTGACACAGCTGACTGGCTGGACGCTAAACAGGCCGAACTGCACCAGCATATGTCGGACTCCTGGGAAGGCATCAAACAGTCCGGCGTCGACTCCTGGAATATGATTTGTCAGGTAGCCGATGAAAAGAACGCCGAGTGGAGCCAGACCTTTGCCGATGCAAAAGACGCGGCTGGCGGCTATCTGGCCGAACTGGAAGAATCGGCCAGCACAACCTGGGAAGAAATCAGCAGCGGCGCTTCGTCCGTGAAAAGCAACATTGCCAGTGCCTTCCAATCGGCCAAAGATGACGCTGAGGCGGCCTGGGACGGCGTAACGGGATGGTTTGAAGAGAATGTATGGGGCCCGCTTTCAGAACGTGCAAAGAGCGCCTGGGGAAATTTACAGAGCACTATAGCGGATATACGTTCCTCGTCCAGCTCTTTTTCATTTAGCATCCCTAGTATCATCTCCGGCCATGCGACTGGCTCGTCATTTTACGCCGGCGGCTGGACGGAAATCAACGAACGGGGCGGCGAAATCGTCGACCTGCCGCAGGGAAGCCGTATCTATCCACATGCCACAACGGAGCGGATGATTCAAGCCGAACTAGAAAACAGCCATTCGTCCGGCGGCGGCCCGGTCGTGGTTAAGGGCAATACCTTCTACGTCCGCGAAGAAGCGGATATTGACCGGATTGCCTATAAGCTGGCGAAACTGATTTCACAGGGCCATATCAACTACGGAGGTGGTTATTGATGAGCTTGGGAGGTTTAGGCAATACCATACAGGTCCTTTCGGCCATCTTTTCTAATGGTGGAGGGGCCGGACTGAAGCGGGAAATCATCATCGAAGGGCCGACGGGGAAACTCATCCTGC
>OLPH01000867.1_pt1 | contig 33664 bp, 30 predicted proteins | sample 1672951 | NCBI WGS metagenome assembly OLPH01 (sample SAMEA3136740, study PRJEB25190) | human gut metagenome | reverse complement strand
GGTGGCGCAATTTTCAACTGGAATATTGGCGCACTTTTCAATTAGTATCTACAGGCTAAAGCAGGAGATTTTTTATTTCTAAGTTTTAATCTATAAGATTTTTACTTTTGCAATTCTATTTTGAGACAGCCTCTTGTCGTTAGTTGGCCAGACGAAACGTGTTGCCGATTCTGCCGCATATCTTGTCGGTGTCTTCCTTGATTTTCGGGTTTACCAGTTCAGCATACACCTGCGTGGAGATTATGCTCTTGTGGCCGAGAACTTTCTGTAAGGTATCCAAGGGCATTCCCTGGTTCAATGCGAGGGTTGCAAACGTATGACGTGACTGGAGTTTTTCAAATAATCAAATATTGAGAGTAGCTTATCAGCAAAAATCATTTCATAATCTATGTGTATTTAGTCTCCATATAGTAGTGTTAAAAATACTGAAATAAAATGGCCATAATTATCTTATCTGTGATAAAATTTTATGCATAGCAGCTTTATAAATATTCCTATCATTGATTATTGCCGAGACAGCTTTTACTTCGTGTCCCAAAGAATCTAATCTACGCTTAATTTCTTCTGCCTCCTGCTGGTTCCGAGTTTGCGATAGAAGTAGTGCCTTCAAACTCTCAACTACTTTGTCAATTTGCTGTTCAGGTGTCTTATTAATATTGTCCATTGATAATTTGAAAATTACGTTCTTTACTTACAAAGGTAAGTATTCTCCATTGGATATGAAAGATTAGAGAAAATGTCTTTATCTTTGTGGAAGATAATATTAGTCCTCAAATGTTTAATTTATAGTGCAGATTATGTCATTTAAAGCTAAAGTTTCTATAGATGTAAACGGTGTGAAAGAAGAACGTTCGGTACTATTTATACAGACTCTTTTACTTGGCCGAACTAAAAATAATATTGATAAAGGGACTACACAATCTAATATTGACGGTTATATTGAGTTGCTTGATTCATCAAATAGAATTAATGGCAAAATTACTGTTCAGGTAAAAACTGTATCTCAAAGGGATGAAGGACATAACAAGTTCCCTTGTCCTACATCTTTATTTGCATATGCTGAAGCAACAACTGATAATGTCTTTCTTTTAGCAGTAGACCATTCTCAGAATAAAGTCTTATATAAACATATTTCACCAAAACTTTTAAATGAGAATCGTGACAAAGAGCAACAAGATACTATTACATTACATTTCAGCCAAAACGAGGAACTGCGTGAAGATAATATTGACACCGTATTAAAAGATTGGTTAAGTATATGCAGTAGCCGTGTATATTGCTTAACTCATGGCGAAGCCATTTTAGAGGAGAATAGTGAATTTAAGTCATATCTTCTAAACATGCCTAAAATGGCAACAGATTTAAGGCCTTGTGATATTCAGGAGATTCAAAACTTCATGGATGCATATAATGGATTATTAGAATCTGATTTCAGGTACATTAAAAGTGTTCTTTTCCCTAATGTGTGGAAACGTGGGATTGCAATATATACATATTCGGATAGTTCATTAGAATATTCTCTATACAATGTAAATGTAGGAGAACTTGTCGCACCAATAGTAAAAATGCCCAAGTGTTCAATTTTTGAGATTAAACACAACCATGACTATGCTTCATTTTCTTATGCCGAAAATAAGCTTAAAGAAAATCCCAATTTATATTCTATTTCTATCATTAAGAAGCACGTAGAGGACTTTATCAAAAAGCAGAGAATTATTCCATTAGATGAGAGCTTTTTGGTAGAATATATTCATGAGTTTATTGAAGCAAATTGGAGACATCTACATTTAAAAAAGTATTCTGAATTGAATGTGTATTCGTTGATTCAACACTTTCAATCAAAATACCCGTACATTGACAAAATGCCAGTACACTTAGTGTCAGGAGGGAAATCTCTATATGTAAACACTGTATATGATGCTATTAAGTTTTTATCCGAGATTGGGTATACGACCATACCATATCCCTATCCCGCTAAAGGTTCTTATGGAAATACGGGGATGGTATATGATTTTTACTCTCCAATAACAGCATTGGATAAATCTCGAATAGTAATTTTAAATACAATACGAGCATATCAGAATTTTATACAGTCAGAGTTCCCTTTATTAGCTAATGACCTTGATGCTTTTTATGGTGGAAATCTTATCTCTGTCTTGGTAGACTATTCTGATCCAGGACATAAATTTATATTTCACATTCATTATTTTAGAAGCATAATACCATCTAATGAAAAGGTTATTATAATTGAAGATATTAGTGATTCGAAGATAATGAAAGAAAATAATTTATCTTCTACATCGGATTTGTTCGGGAAAGAATCAGTGATGTTCAATGGCCGAGAGTTCTCTTGTTTCAAGGGAGGAGGGCTTAATGATATGACAATATTATTCGGGAAATATAATTGTTTAACCTATTTTTATGAGTTATTAAGAACTCATTTTGATGATTATTTTAATCAGCATGGCTATATGTAATTACAACAAACAAAAATTCCACTTGATATAGTATCATAATTAGAAAAAGTATTATCTTTGTATTTAGAATAAAGCGTTCTTATTAATAATGCAAAATAAGGTAGATAAGGGAACTTTACTCGTTTCTAAATCGTTACCTATCAAGATTTTCAATTCTGTAAATTGCTTGTTTTCAGAGAGAAATAGAAACTGCTATGTCTTGCTACATGCGTGGTCAGATTCTTTTTGATGCCGCAGAAGTCCGCAATCTCCTTCAGGTAGCTGTTTGCCTTCTGATTGCAGACAACAGGAAGGCAAGTCCCTTGTTTAAGACATATCGGATGTGATTCGTATTTCTTCAGGATTGCCAATGGAACAGGAAGAAGCGGAACATTTGCTATGGAACTTGACTTTCTTCTTCTCTCCAGCTTTACACGTCCTTTTCTTATCCACCAGTCACCGTTATTGTCCTGCTCCAGATGTTCCGGTCTCAATGTGGATACATCAGCGAACGCCAGACCGGTGAAGCACGCAAACAAAAAGATGTCCTTGACAAGCTCCAGCCTCGGAATATCAAATTCCCTGTTCATTATAGCCTGAAGCTCGTTGTTTGTCAGGAATACCGGATCAGTCTCGTCCTGTTCCATCTTATATCCGTAAAACGGGTCTTTCCGCATCCATTCTTTGGCTATTGCCATATTGGTGATTTTCTTCAGGCATTTCATGTAGCGGACTATTGTGTTGCGGCACAGTCCGGCTTCTGTCTTCAGGAAAACATCAAAAGCCTTGATGAAATCAGGGGAAAGTTCATGGAATGTAATATCATCCTTCTCATAAAAACGCGGCACAAACGTTTCAAGTTTTCTGAGCACATTCTTATAACGGTTGATGGTGACGGGAGAATAGTCTATGTCAACAACCTTCTTCATAGAGGAAATTTCTTCTTTGACTGTTCCAAGCAACGTCCGGACAGTCTCATCCTTTCCGAACACACGCTTTAATATCGTCTTTGGAGTTATCAGTGCCGATTCAAAGGTCAGTTCCTTGTGCTTTTCGTATGCGCGTGTAGTGAGGGCGGAAATATAGTTGTTCAATTCGATGGAAGCCCTGTCTTTTCCTTTACTGCATCCCTTGGCCGGATTCCAGTTCTTTAATGGAACGCTTCTCTGTATTCTTATTTCTTCATATTGCCCGTTGATGGTAATCCTCATTAGGATTGGAGCCTCGCCATTTTTCAGCAGTTTTGTTTTCAGAACGAAAAATAGAATGTTCATTGTTCCTTGTTTCATGATCATTTTCTTTTTGAAGTTGCACATTCGGTTATTTCGTCAATCCTGAATGGAGCGGATGGCTGGAGAGAAATGTTAAATTCGGTGGCTTTTATTATTGCCGGCTCTAAAAAACCACCGATTTTTGTTTCTCTTACTATTATCCGCCTGTAGGTACAATCATTATCATCGGATAAGAAAGCCTGTAGCAGACGTTGTATTTCATCCGTCATTCAGTAGGGTATGCAAATGTAGAATTTCATCCCTGAAAATGATTCACGCAAATCGTTGAGAATAAGTGAAGTATGGTACATATCGGTGGTTTTTTCATGGGACTCAAAAAAAGCCACCGAATCAGCAATTTTTTATTGCACCAAATTGCATATTTTTGCGGACAGTACATAAAGAAAAAACCGCTGAAATACAGTTATTTCAGCGGTTTTCATGATTTTTCGTTTTGTAAAAGTGGTGCCACCAGAACCACTTTTTAATTAATCTTATTTTCTTTTACTTTATCATATTTTACTCATATATCTAATATTCAATCATATATCCAATTTGCACAGCCAAGCAAGATAAAATAAAATTAAAATATGCAGTATCAATGTAGCATCAACTGAAAGTTTGTTACATTTGTCATGTAATTGATAAACGTACAAATATCATGGGCAACTATTTTTTACGGACAAAAAAAGAAAAAGGGACGGCAAGCGTCTATCTTCGGGTACAAAAAAGGAATCCTAAGCTGAACATCTTAGTTTGTAGCAAGGTTTCCGTAGATATCCAACAATGGGACAAGGTAACGCAAGACGTTGCCAAATGGAATGATTACTGCAAAACACAAGACGGAAGAAAAGTCAAAGAAACACTGGATTCGATTTCTTCGGCAATAGACAATCTCATTTCGCAGGGTATTTATGACAAGGCAAGGATTGATGAAGTGGTTGAGGATGTCGTTTTCAGGGAAGAAAGAGAGCGACAACGCATTCAAGAAGAAGAAGAGCGACAAGAGCAAGAAAGGCTAAGACTAATCAAGGAACAGGAGGAAGAAGCCAGAAAGGCTGATGTCATTCTTTTCTTGGAAAACTTTCTGGAAGGCATAAAAAATGGCAGGATCAAAAACGGAGCGGAAAACTACACCCCCAATACCTGTAAAGTATGGAGCAACTTTCTTGGCATCCTAAAACGTTTTATCCAAATATATCCTTTTACATGGAAAGATATAAACAAGGCTTTGGCCGACCATTTCGTTTCTTTCATGGAGAAAAACGGCTATATGGTAACATCTATTAATAAATACATTATCTGTTTTAAGGCAATGATTCAAAATGCAATGGACCAGGAACTACATAACAATCTTATTGCATTGAGAGCGTTCAGTAAAAAAAAGATACAGGAAACGGATAAAGCCAAAGAAATCTATCTGACCAAAGCAGAGTTACAAGCACTGTATGAAATGCCGTTGGAAGGATTAAAAGACAAGGTACGCGATGTTTTTCTTGTTGGATGCTATACTTGTCAGCGCTTCAGTGATTATGCCCGTTTAGAAAAGGAAAATTTCACCAAGACAGCCAAAGGTACCAAAGTAGTTCGTATCGTTCAGGAAAAGACCGGCAATGATGTCGTGATACCTATTTTGAACGATAATCTACTGCATATAGCGGAAAAATACGGGTATGACATACCAAAAGTTAATGATGTCATATTAAATCGCTATATCAAACAAATATTGAAAGAGCTATCCTCTACCGTTCCATCTTTAGCCAGAAAGGAACGTACTCTCTTGACAATGAAAGAACGTGAAAAGGAAAAACAAGGGCTTGTCTCTTTTGAACGGGATAACAAAGGAAATGTTATCAAACCGCGATACGAATTAGTGAGCAGTCATACGGCAAGACGTAGCGGAATAACGAATCTGTATCTTAGTGGGAATTTTGATACATACCAGATGATGAGCATATCCGGTCACAGAGATGAAAAAACGTTCTATGAGTATATAAAGCTAAGTTCGGATGAGGTGGCAGATAGTATCGCCAAGAAAATGGATGAACGAAAAGAGGCCATAAGCAATGAGAGACTATTCTAATAATATTAACATCAAAAATATACGATATCATGTCAGCACTAAAAAATTATTGTGATAAAATCCATGAGTATATACGCCTATATGGAGAAGACTATATTTGGCATATTGGATGGCAAATTGAACCTATACCCTCAAAACAGGATTATCGACGCGATCACAAACAGGAAACGAAAGAACACAAAGTTTTTAAAGGGGATCCTAAGCGACTTGAACAGATCGGCCAGAAATGTTTTGACGCACGTCAAGAATGTTTCAATGAAATAGGAAAAGACCTCATATTGTGTGGAACCCCTGAGGCTAAAGAAAGATATGCAAAATTGGTCATAGAAGATATGTCGTATATAACACTAAATCATCCAATCGCACAGTATGACAAATTTAAAAGTGTGGTACAACATGATGTATTTGGTCCAATTCTCGGTCTATTTAAGAATGAAAACATAAACATTTCTCCATTTCTTGATATGCACAGGGAATTGGGCAAGGACCTGCTTTTATTTTTTATGTCTGATGAGAATGAGATAATAGATTCTGAAAAAAAGCGTGAGCAAACAAACTTTGAGAATATTTTCTTTCCCGAACATAAAGAGCATATTCCAGACTTCATCAAAAAGTTAGAAGATAAGACAATCATTAAAGACGGCATATTCAATCATCGTAAGAAGAACCATTTAGCCAAGTTAATCTGCTATATGCAAGACAAAAAGATCATTAAGAAAGACTGCGATCACATTTCTCTTGCAAGATGCTTCTATGGATTCTTTGGAAAGGAAATAGAGGAAAAGGCAGGGAAGAACATAGTAACAATAAGCAATGTGCGAAAAACCTTAATTAGAGGCATAGAGGGACTTTCTGAGGAAGAGAAAAGCGATTTTGACCTTATTTGTTCTATTTTTATTTCCCGAAGGGAATAACGGGAAAAACGGGAATCACGAACTCATGATCTTTGTGCCATAACTTTTTAATTATTTAAATTATGGCACAAGAAGTATTTTTATGGGGTTTAACCCCTCAAGAGTTTCAAAAAATGCTCATCAATGCATTGGAGCAAGTCATTGAACCTTTAAAGCCTGCTAAAGAGAGTAGATCAATAGAACTACTCACACGCGAGGAGACAGCAAAACTTTTGCGTATATCCTTGCCTACCTTAGCTAAATGGAGCGAACAAGGCATCATCCATGCTATCTCTATGGGAAGACGGATATATTACTCTGTATCTGAAATTCAGAATATTCTGGAAAAGAAAGGAGGCAAGCATGTATGATACTGTAAAGTTTCGTTTAAATTGTTTGGAGAAGGAGATAAGATATCTCCTCTCCAAATTTGATTCCCAACGAGATACAAATGTTCACGATAAATGCAGGTTCTATCAATTGGATAATTTGGGAATTAATATCTACAATTCATTCATTACCATAGAAGGGAGCCTCGCCAAATTCTATTATGGGAATAACTTACATTTATTGGGAAGAGAAGAGATCAAACAAGTCATAGACTTACTTAGTGACATTTTACAGTTGGATATAAACTCTGCTCATGTTACACGTATAGATATAGCAGCAGATTTTGAGATGTCTCATAATACCAAAGAATATTTTCCATTTTTAGGTAACTATCCACGGCATAAGAGAGATTTATGTAAGGGAACTACACTTTATTATAAATCCAAAAGTCATACTTGTGCCTTTTACGACAAAGGGATGGAGTCACAAGGTAAAGAAGGAGCAGAAAGTTGTTTGTTAAGATTCGAGAGTAGATGGTTTAAATCCTCATCTAAGCAGTTGGACTGGGAAAACATAACAGGTGAGACTCTATTGACCCCCCATTTTTACCAATATATCATTCAGTTATGGGGAAATAAATATTTTGATATCGAAAAAAGGAATATCCCGATCAGTAATCCTAGCATCCCCATAAATACCCCAAAGAAGGCAACAAAGTATCTTCTCAATGCCTTGTTATACTTACCTTCGTTTTTGCCTCCATCTACAAAGTTCATAGAAGAAACGAAGAGGTTCTTAATAGAACAGTTAGATACTCAAAGCAGGAGCCGATTTAACAAGATGCTAAGTGAACTCAATGAGAATTTTTCTCTAAACGAAAGATCTTCATTGATGGAAGAACTTGATTGTAAGATAAGAGATCGTATCTCATTAGAATTAGGTAATCTCTGATAATAAGGTAAACTTATAATCAAATATTGATATATAGGAGTATGTAAACAATACTATTCTATACATCTCATATCCCCACATAGGGACTATTTTAAGCTATATCAAAGTCATATTGGATAAGTTGCAAGGCAACTCGACACATATGCTTAAAACAGCCCAAAACAAGGGAAAAATCCAATGTCGGTATATGGAGATCGGTTCTGATGTTGCAGGCAAGTAACGGCGGAAGAGACAGCAGGAGCACCCAGCCATAGAGGGAACAGGCGGTCGGCGAAGGCTGCCCCCTCTGGGTGCCGGGACTGCCTGTTTCTTTCTGGAACGCATGTCGGCTGTTAACGGTACCAGACAAGAACATACTTTCATTGTTTGATCATCTTGCATATAACCAAAAGTCAATCCAAAGAGCCAAGCTATAGCTGAACTGTTTTAGCTTGTATTTGCAGGATGTTTGTTTATTTGGGCTTTTGGAATACGATCAGGAGAAAATTTATTGTTATTGGTACCCCTTTGTCCCGTTTTGAACATAAAAAATCCAGCCAAAAGCCCATAGATTTCGCTTACAGAAAGGGCACAACCGACATTCTTTACCGATTTTTCTTACCGATCAAAAATGTTTTTATTTTTCCCTTATTTTTACGCTCTTGTATAGAGAAAAAACGACTTTTCGTGCAAAAAACAGGGGTAAGTAACCCCAAAAACGGGTAATGGGCAGGGGTGGTTCATGGAAGGTAGGTATACACGGACCTTACATATCCCAAAATACTTACCCAATATCCAGACTATCGTGCCTAAATGCAGATAGAAGCATTATAAGGCTATTTCTTATGCCAGAGAAGAAAGGTACCACCAAAGAGACAAAAGCCGTCAGAAGCAATTAAAACAATAAAATATAAGGTTTTGCATTGCACAGATAATATTAATGTTTTACCTTTGCAGCGTATTGGAAATAACGTAGAAGCGTTTCGATATTATCTTGTTCTGAAATCTCGACAATTTCAACTAACCAAGATAGTAACAAAATGACTTCCTGCGCTTATGTTGTTATATATCTGCCTGTAAACAGGTGGACTATATACGTGCATAAAGCGTGGGATCATTTTCTATTATTGGTTAGTGGGCAGTCGAGAGCCTCAGAACAGTAGTAGACGATGGTTCCCACGCTTTTTTATTGACACCCCTGTAGGGAACAAGGGGAAAAATAGAAATTATGAAATGCTTAGTTAATCTTTTATGTACTCTCTTAATTGCCTCAGTAAACATAGAAAGTAACGTTGCTCAAACATCTTCAAGAACGACATACGAAGATGTAGCAAGACAGAGGGAAATAGCCGAGAAAGAAAATTATCTCCCTGCAACATTACCAGAAACAACGACACCTCTGGTCCCAGATTACATGCCGGGAGAAGGCGTGTATGCTCAACCTGAACTACCAGATTATAATGCAAGTTTAAAAGCAGCCCAATACGAAGAGCCGTATATTGCCAAAGAAAGAAGTAATTCCTACTCTGAGGCATTGTCCAAAAATAGCTATCGGGGACAAACACCGCCTCCTCCCCCTCTTGACCCGTATGGTCCAAAAGTCAATATAAGGGAAACTCATACAATGGGATCCGATGGAGTATGGAGACCTCGTCAGATAGCATCACTGTTTACCGCTGAAAATATATTTGTTTTTCTTGTTATTGAGGCAGTGTTGTTCTATGTACTTTTTATAATGGGTGACAAACGCGCAAGAAGAAAAAGTCCCCCTACAGAAACTGAAAAAAAATGGATATCTTGTGATAGTACCATAAGTACCAATACAAATAATTCACGTACTATACAAGATATGCACCAAATAGCATCTCCTATTAATATATTGGGAAAACAAACGGGTGATTTGGAAAAAGTCATAACATTTATATCTACTCTCATAGAAGAAGGTATAAAGAATTTTTCCTCTGAAGGTCTTTCAAAAGCTCAACAATTAGAGATTTTTTTGTTCGATGCGTGTATGGCTAAAAATCTTCTTTTAGCAAAAGAAAAGATACCAAACGTTTATGTTCCAGAAATAGACAAAAAGATTAATGCAGCATATCGAAACTTCAAAGATAAGCCAGAAACTAAAATGGATGAATTTCTTGACACAAAAGCTCTGATCGAAATCAGAACTCCATTTTATTTGAATGATCTACAAGGTTTAATAGAGAGCAGCACTGAGATGTATATGCCATATAGTCTGTATTTCTTTATTTGTGAGGCACCTTTGGAATCTATCCTAAATAAAGAGAAAGTTTTCGAAGAAATAAAGAGAATCCAATCAGATACAAGGATATTAGAGAAAATGGTTCTTTTCATGAAAAATTTTGAGCCTCATTATAATTGGCTGTTAGGTAGAATAAATTCTTTTTGAACATAAATTTTTAAAATAAATATAGTAATGTTTTCCTAACATAGATATTGTTAAAGAAAGGAGAAAAGAAAGATGATAAACACGATTGGGAATATATGGAATAATCTTATCGAGTGGTTTAAAGATCGTTCAGATCGTAATCAATTGGTATATAATTTCAATTATATGGCACGAGAGGCTTTCGTTCAAGGAATAGCACCAACCATGTTAAAAGCCAGTATAACAAAAGGAGTTCGTGAATATAGGCACGTATTTTCAAATTGGATGTACACAGGTTTCCGTATTCAAGCTTTAGCTGGACGGGCATTGAGCAAAGACGAGATGATGCAGATAGGTCAAGTCGTACTTGCAGATTCCTTATTAGTCAGGCGGCTGGTTGCTTTAGGTTGGGATACGTTAGAAGTTTGTGATGATATTGGAGTTTATGGGTGCCGATGGAAACTAATAGATCATGCACATATAGGGTTAATGTTGAATCAAAATAATATGTAAAATGGATAATTTAGTTGTAGACAGTATGTCAGTCAGTAATCAAGCAGTCCATACTGGAAATATCTGGTTTTGGATTGCTATCATAGAAGTATTCGTAATTCTATATTTAGCAAGTAGGCTTATATTTCATCCTCAAAAGGGACATATAAAAGTAAAAGAGCAACTGAAATCGGCCCCTATCAACTTAGGTAATACGATAAATAGCGCTTTCAATTCGAAACCATTGTATGATAAACTGAAAGTAAAATGTCATCCTGACAGGTTTGCCAACACACCTTTGCAGGATAAAGCGAATGAACTATTTCAAGAAATACAGGCTAATAAGTACAACTACGACAAGTTGAAAGAGTTGGAAGAGAAGGCAATCATGGTTCTAAATATAAACTTTTAAATAATGATTAAATATGGAAAAAATAGGATGGATTATCTTACAGGCAAATCAAGTGGATGTAGCATCTAAGGTTTTTATTCTTTTATTAATGGCTATAATTAGTTATGGCATAGGCAGCATTGGCAGTAAGCGAAAAATTGGGTTTGGCTGGGCTTTTGCCTTTTCATTTTTTTTAAGTCCAATAATAGGTCTTATCATCGTTCTTTGTTCTAAGAAGAAAGATGTAGAGTTTATTGATATCGATAAAAAATAATCAGCTATGAAGATCATTGGAATTGTATTATTAGTGATTGGTATTTTAAATATCCCTGTTGCTTTTCTAAGTGGATATAATCCTATAGGAGGAATAATGTGGACTCTAATCGGGGGATACCTTATCTCACGAGCCAACAAGAAGCAACAAGATAAAGAGGACCGAGATAAATGGATGAACGGGGAGGCGTAATCACCTTAGGATAAGCCACGTATATTCTGATAATAATCATATAAATATACTATTTTATGAAAAATAAGAAGAATGTAAAAATCGTTTTTGCCTTAATAGGAATTACGCTTTCTGTATTTGCTTATTACATATATACGGAAAAGCAAATAGTACAATCATACAATCATGCAAAATTGATAAACACCATTGAAGAGTATCAATATTTCCTCAACAAATACAAGGATTCCGAAACAAAATATAAAGATTCTTGTCGTGTAAATATGTCTATATTGTATGAACGCGAGTTGAATCAATGCAGTACTGTTAAAGACTATGAAATGTTTGTTGAGCGATACACAACAAAACAAAATACTTACGCTACCCCTGGCAGTCATGGTTTCGTAGAATTAGCAAAGAGTCGAATAATAGAAATGAAAGACAGTATTCAATATGTTGACCTGCAAAAGCAATTAAGAAAAGAGTTGCAAGATCCGATTTTATTGTTACAAGACTTTATTATTCAAAATCCAGAGTCGAACTACTTGGATAGATGTGAAACTCTTATTAAAGATATATATCAAGTTGAACTAAATAAATCATCTGGTGAAATAGATTCATTAGATGCTTATATTAAAAAATATAAAAGCTCCATGTTTTACGAAAAATATAAAGATAAATATATTGATATTGCTCAAGAAACAATAAAATCATTAGAATGGGATACTGATGAAAACGCCTGGAAAACAGCTAAAAAAATGGGAGATATTTTCTCTTTTAGAAAATATCTATTTTTATATCCTACTGGTAAGTATAGTAATGAAGCTAATAAGATAATAATAGATTTAGAAGTTGATAACATATTTAGTGGGAGTCATGGAAAATTACCTAAAATGGATAGAGGGTTCAGCGATCAAAAAAGCTCTCGAACTACTATCACAGCGGAAAACAGAACATCCTATATATTAACTCTTTTATACAGTGGCCCAGAAAGTAAAAGGCTGACTATAAATCCATTTAGTACACAGTCGATAACATTGATCAATGGACATTACAGAATAGCAGCATCTGTGAATGCCGCAAATGTTAGTTCTTTTGCAGGAAGTGAAAATTTGTCAGGAGGGAATTACAGTGCCAGCTATTATATTAAAACTTCTTATAGGAACAATAATACCTATTGGTAAAGAGCATAAGGATAATAAAAAATGAAATGAGTTAAAGGTTATAATCGAAGATATATACAAGTTCTTAATTACAAGTCAGCAATATGGGATTGATGAAATTTTATTATCAACACAAGAAAGCAACAGCCTATCTATTGGGCCTGTTACTATTAGCTAGTTTTTGCTATTTAACAAAAGGCTATAGCGGAAACGAAGAAGACGTTTCAAACGAGTCTTCATTTTCAGGGAAGAAGGATACAGCAACCATTCTCACTTTTATCGAAGAAGGTAAAAAGGGGAATTTGCCAGCTATCGCCAATCTGTTTGTATATCCGATTGAACGTCCATACCCTCTACCTCCCATCAAAGACTCGGCAGAATTTGTTCAATATGGAAAAATCATATTCGATGATTCTATCCGCCAAGTATTATCTGAAACAACCATTGAAGATTGGGAAGAACGGGGTTGGAGAGGTTTTTTTTTGTATAATTACTTTGTTGAAAGTAGTTTTGATGATGGTAAAATGACTTATATCATGTATAAATCCGAAGAAGAAAAAAAACTAAGAAAACAATATATCATAGAAGAGATAAAAAGCCTGCATCCTTCGTTACAGAGAGATATCGATATCCCGATAGGGACTTACCTATCGGCTGATTCGCAATGGATCGGACGACTTGATTTATTAAAATCAGGCATCCATCGTTTTTCGATGTATAAGCAAGGGAGTGATTTATCTGCCTTGCCCTATTTTACAGAAACAGAAAGTATCTATCGAATTGAAGGTTCGCAAGCAAACAAGTATTTTGAATTTGAGAATGACTCGCTAAAAATAGAACTTTTACTCACTTCTTACAGTTCTTCTTCTTGGGGAATTTGGAGAAGAGAAAGGAGTGACATATGTCCGGCTCTTTGGAGAAGTCTTATAAAAGACAGTATCCCAAAGAATCAGCAATTATCGGAATGATGAGAATAATGTTCAATTTATTTAAAGACAGGAGCATACAGAGAATAGAGATAGCCAGTTGGCTAATATGTATATTTTGCTTGGTTGTAGCTAATAGCAGCAATAATAAAATTAGAGGCCTAATTTCCCCTATTTGAGCTATCTTTATGCCTCTTATATCAAGTAGCTATAGGACATTATACGGTCTTATGCCGCCAAAAAACAAGGATTTGGAAAGAGAAATAATGGTTTGGGGGATTATAAGATAGTCGGGGTATAGGAAAGATTACGCAAACAGATTTCCCTAAATTTATAATTGTAGAATATGAAAAAGTTAGTTCAGTGGATTATAATATTGGTTTGTTGGTTTACTTTATCACCGCTTTTTTATTACTTGGCTAAGAAATGGAAATTGTTGAGAACTTTATGGCGAGTGGTATTATTGTTGATCTCGCCTTTATTTTGGCTTCTACACATAATTCTTCTTTCAGTATTGATAAACTTGGCAGATGATATGTACCGTCGTTTTCAATTTAGGGATCATGAAACAATAGCAGAGATAACAAAATCTCCATTTCCTTCTTATATGGTTTTGTATCACTATCCGGAGTACGGTAATTATCGGGTATATGCAGACTCCAAAGATTTTATGTTTTATCGTCTTCCCTCTGATTCTTTTTATCAAGCTATAGATAGTCTAACACTCATAGAGAATTCGGGATGGAGGCTAGAAATTAATAACAAATACACATATGAGAAGTCCCTGCATTGGAATATTGGAATGCCTTTTATAGAGAAATACTTTTATTGTGATGCTTACGTTTTCTATTTGGTAATTAAAATAGAAAAAGGAAATAGATTTGGACATATGCACTATAGAGTTTGTAGAAATTGGTGAGCCTAATCCTCCCCCAGCAGAGAATCCCTTACACGATTCTTTTGTCTAATCGAAGATTTTTACTTATATTTGTACATCCTCATGACTCATGAGGTTTATCAATTACATATAAAGCCTTATTCCCTGAATCGGGTAATAAGGCTTTTATTTTGCAAAATATCAAAGTAGTATCAACTTCCAAAAATCCAGACAAATCCTCATCAATAACCACCGCATTTATCCTCACAATCAGCATTTTCATCAAGTGATGCCAATAGAAATCAACCGGGAACACAAGGATTTTTGCTCTTCTTCAGCTTCTAAAAGTTCGCTTGCGCTCATTCTTGAAAGTAACCAACTGAACTATAATATTTATAAATTAATAGAGTCACTGATTTTACTCGTAGTCCTATCGTTTACTTATCTTAGTTTACACTTCGTTTTTTACACAAACTTGTAATTGTTAATACAGATAATAAGTGTTGTTTATCTCTAATATTTATTTCTTATGCAAATAGCCGTTCTCCTTTATATCAATATTCCTGTTTTCAGAATATCGGCATAGAGAGGATTACTTATATCCTCCGTAAGTAAAACAGGCTCTATAAGATTGCTTACCTTGCGTTTCAATTTCCATAATAAAGGAGTGTCCTCAAAATAGTTGTCGCTCATGCGTTCCACAACTACGGCAATATCTATGTCGCTGTCTGCGGTATAATTACCTTTGCTAAACGAACCATAAAGGTAAAGAGCCTTTAATGGCAATCGTTCTGCGACTGCTGCTTTGTAGCGTTGTGCCAATTTTATAGCCTGCTCTTTATCCATATTCTTAGCTCATCAGTTTGTTTAATCAACTCTTTACAACGGTCTGCGGTTAAACTATTCAATAGACGTTCTTTATAAGAAGGGTAACGTGCTTCTATATTCAACGGTTCAAGTTCATCTATAAAGTCTAACTGCTCTTCTGACATATCTTTATCCAAACCACTTTTCTCAGCAAGTCTTGATAAGCTATGAATCTTCAAAGGAGGCTCTTCTAAGACGTTACTCCAATATGCTTTAAGTATCTTCTCTATCACTTGGTGGCACATGAAGCCAACATAAAGATAACGCTTGGTTGCAAGCATAGCACTTGCTGTGTCAAAATCATAATCTGACATTTCAATCCAATATGTTACTTTGTCATTCATTGCCATTATAATATCTTGATCCAATGCAAAGATAATGAAGATCTTTAAAAGATAAGTGTTTAAAGTTGAAAAACAGCTATTATTTTGTTAGAATTTCAATAAACTCTTTTGGTAAACTCACATTAGCCAAACCAATAGCTTCTTGAAACAGAGGTGCAATATCTTTATCACGAAAACCTGCAATACCGCAACCTATTCTTGTAACCAAGAAATGTAGGTCGGTGTGAGCCCTAGTAAATTCTATAAATTCATCTGTATATGGCTTTATCGTTTTCACTCCACCTTGCATAGTCGGTATAGCATAAGATTGTCCTTGTAATCCTACTCCTCGCCCCATGATTGCACCAAAACATTCTCTTGCTACTCGTGCAGCACCACTACCGTGTATACCTTGTAAGTTACTACCAAATACAAAGACTTCGTTTGCGTTCAGTTCTTCTATATATGTTGGAGTTATGCCGCATCTAACAATAGTATGCTGCTTTTCTCCTTTAAGCTCTGTTTCTTTCTTATTAAACCATTTGAACATAATCTAAAAGTGTTAATTAACACCTATAAAGATAGATGACTTTTTTGTTTTCTCATATCGCTACAGTGATTTAAATTCGTTTCTACTTGATATTTTTTAAGAATTTCAAATTCTGCAATTTCTTTGCTTTCATTCTCAAACATCATTATTTATGGTTAAAATTTGTGCAGATATAATTTATTTGCTTCATAACGCAAAAACACCTATATTTGTACAACCTCATGGTCCATGAGGTTTATCAATTACGAATAAGGCCTTATTTCCGGGATCGGATAATAAGGCCTTTATTTTGTGCAGTATCAAAGTAGTATCAATTTCCAATAGCCGAGATAAAGCAAAAATGCTAACCACGTCATTATCAGCGATTAGCATTTTCACCAAGTGGTGCCACCAGGAATCGAACCGGGGACACAAGGATTTTCAGTCCTTTGCTCTACCAACTGAGCTATGGCACCGTTGTTTTGTTTAACGGGTGCAAAGATATGAATCTTTTTTGAGTCTTGCAATAGGCAGAGCTACTTTTTACTGATTTTTATTCTTCCAAAGAATTCCAGCCTTGTGCTTTTAGTTCGACTTCGCCTCCATCACGACCTACCAAGTAATTACCGAGATCGGGTTTTGTAATATGACCGATTACTTTAACACCTTTCATTTCAGATACTTTATCATGATCAGTGAGAGGAACAGTGAAAAGTAATTCATAGTCTTCACCGCCATTTAAAGCTGCAGTTACCAAATTCATATTAAATTGTTCAGCCATTGCAGCCGTCTGATAATCGATAGGAATTCTATCTTCATATACGCGACATCCGACATTACTTTCTTTTGAAATATGCAAAAGTTCGGAAGACAGACCGTCTGATATGTCCATCATTGCTGTAGGGATAATCCCCGCATGACGAAGCATCTCTATAATATCTTTACGAGCTTCCGGCTTCAATTGACGTTCCAACAGATATTCTTTGCCTGTAAAATCCGGTGTGAAATCTTTTTCACCTTTAAATATCCTTTTTTCGCGTTCTAATAATTGCAATCCCATATAAGCAGCTCCTAAATCCCCGGAAACACATATCAAATCCGTTTCTTGGGCTCCACTGCGAAGAACAACTTTGTCTCTTTCTCCTTCCCCAATACAAGTGATACTGATACAAAGCCCTGTTAAAGAAGCAGAAGTGTCTCCTCCGACAATATCGACTCCATACACATCACAGGCCAACTTTAGCCCAGCATAAAAATCTTCTACATCCTCAACAGAAAAACGTTTGGAAATACCAAGTGATACAGTGATCTGCTTAGGCTGGCCGTTCATGGCATAAATATCGGAGAAATTTACAACAGCCGATTTATATCCGAGATGTTTTAAAGGTACATAAGTCAAGTCGAAATGAATACCTTCCAATAATAGATCGGTGGTGACAAGCACTTGTCTATCCTCATAGGAGAGGATTGCCGCATCATCGCCTACGCCCTTTATCGTACTATTATTCTTTATTTCAATCCTGTCAGTTAGGTGGCGAATCAAACCAAATTCGCCTAATGTTGATATTTCTGTCCTGTTACTCATATTTGTTTTGTAATATATTATTTTTGGGAAATGTGATAATATGTTTTTTTATTGTCTCATTAAAACTCTGCTCATTGTAAAACCTGATTACAATCGGTAGATAATATAAATATTTCTTCCAACTTTCCGGAACAAGAAGACTGTTTTTTAAACGTGCTGCATCTTTTTCTGTTACTAAAATCAATTTTCCAGGTGAAGTCATCTTTTCGAATATCACATCCAATTTCTTGAAATCTGACTTGCTAAACGTATGATGATCAGGAAAAACGACCGGCAACACTTTATTTGAATACTTTTCTGCCTCACGAATAAATGGAGTGGGAACTGCAATACCTGATATCAACAATATATCATCTTCTTTTCCAATATTTTTATGGTTTAAGAAACGAGCTTCCGAGGGGAATACAGGTTTGACTTCTCCATAAACGATGCTGGTAAAAAAAAGTAACTGGTGAGCCCGCAACTTCATATTTTCTTCAATAATACGAAAATCGATCGGCTTCATATCTTCGTCGCATTTAGTAACAACCACGATATCTGTTCGGTTTATATTACTTATCGGTTCTCTCAGGTGTCCGGTAGGCATTAGTTTATCATTATAAAATAAACGATGGTAGTCACTCAACACGATCGAAAGGGAAGGGTGCACATATCTATGTTGATATGCATCATCTAACAGAATTACTTCAGGTCTGTCTTTTTCAGGGAGGGATAAAAGATTTTGAATCCCCCGGCGGCGATTAGCGTCGACAGCGACAAGTATATCCGGAAATTTATTTTTCATTTGAAAAGGTTCATCTCCGATCTCCAAACTGGAACTTTCAGAATCAGCAAGAATAAACCCCGATGTTTTTCTTTTGTACCCTCGGCTTAATACTGCAATGCGATATTTATCTTTCAGTAAACGTATGATATATTCTGTATGGGGAGTTTTACCCGTTCCTCCTACAGATAAATTTCCTATGCAGATCACAGGAATAGAATATTGTTCGGAATGTAAAATACCCCAATCAAAAAGTCGATTTCGCAACCATATCCCAATTCCATATAAAAAGGAAAGGGGAGCCAGGTAGGAATTAAGTTTTATTTTGTCATTTTTTTGCATGTAACTTCTTATCTGCTGACAAATATAGTTAACTTATCGGTGGCTGTCAGTTTTTTATTTGTTTATTTCAAAAAGAAGATACAATTTGAATCTCTTTGAAAGATAAGTTTGTGTTTATTCTGAAATATTTTCAGGGAGTTTGTGACTATACACATTTATTGTAGAATTAAGTCAATATCCGGATAAGATATCCGTCGTATCTTTGTTGTCTTCTTGATAATCTCTTGTAAATTATATACTTTTGCATTGTCCCAATTAACATGCTATGCCATGAATGTCAAAATAGAAGAAAGCTGGCGAAAACGCCTTCAGGAAGAATTTGATAAGCCATACTTTGAGCAGTTGGTCACATTTGTCAAGAACGAATACAGAAGCGCACATGTGCTTCCTCCCGGACACCAGATCTTCCATATTTTTAATGCCTGTCCATTCGAGAAAGTGAAGGTTGTTATACTTGGACAAGACCCTTATCCCAATCCGGGGCAATATTACGGAGTCTGCTTCTCCGTCCCGCAAGGAGTTCCCATTCCTGGATCACTGGCCAACATATTCAAAGAAATACACCAAGACTTAGGCAAACCGATCCCCACATCCGGCAATCTGGACCGTTGGGTAGAGCAAGGCGTGTTTCCTATGAACTCGGTCCTGACTGTACGGGCTCACGAAACCGGCTCACATCGGAATATGGGATGGGAAACTTTTACAGATGCAGTGATAAAGAAATTGAGCGATGGACGTGAGAATCTGGTATTCATGCTGTGGGGAAGTTATGCAAAAGAGAAGATCTCCCTTATCGACACCCATAAACACTTGGTGCTGACAACCGTGCATCCGTCTCCACGCTCTGCTGACCATGGTTTCTTCGGCTGTAAACACTTCAGCAAGGCGAATACTTTCCTCCAAAGCAAAGGTATTCAAAAGATTGATTGGTAAGAAGTACGAGTTCCGGACATCCGGGTGTGGAGAGCGGTAACATCCGGGTGTAGAAAGGCAGAAGATGGGCATGTTTCCAAACTTTTCTGCTTGCTTTTCGTTCTTTTCCTACTTGTTTTAGTAAAAAAGGACCTTTATGTTGAGGGAACTATCTCCACACAGATGTATATCGGCACGGTTCCCTGCGTTTTTGTAAACACTACCGGCTACCCGTTTCAACGGCAGGTAGTGATACAAGTGTGATACAGGAATCCGGTATGTATCACTCCTTGCACACCATGTTTGTCAATGCTTGCAAAACAAAGTGTGATAGAGTGATAGAGAAACTGGATTATTGTGCAAGAGAGAACCGCAAACTGATACCGTAGTTTGAGTTTGAAGTCGGATAGGATGCACTCGATATCAACGGTTCATTGATCTGAATATCATAGAATGCACGGACCGTCAACGCACGGCTCAAACCGTAATCAGCCGAGAAGGAGATTGTCTTTGCGATGTTACCGCTAGTAGCCTGCGTCAGTTGAGTGTCGATTTTACGAATCAACGACTGCATCTTGTTGAACGAGAAATCGAGGCGAACGGTGAGGTCATTGCTGAAATCACGCGTTTTCTTCATCTTCAAAACCTTGTTGAACTCGGCATATTTGTAACCCAAACCGATCGTCACTTTCTTGGAAAGTGCTTCGACCAATTGGTAGGATGTCGTGTTCAGGCTTAAATTGCGGGTAGTCGAATAGTCCGCCCGAACCGTCACGTTATTCAACAGCGTCGCATCTGCACCCAACAAAGGACTAAACGCTTCGGTAAGGCTGACAGACGAAATCGAATAAGGAGACGATGGTGTCGGGTTATCGTTCAGAATCGACTGGATATATCCCAGTCCGTCCTGCCCGGCATCCACCCAATTCAAGAAGGATGTGAAAGCACCTACCGAATAAGAACAACGGTACTGGTGACTCAACGTCAAGCTCTTGAAATATTTCTTGACAGCCGGAATCTTGATCAAGCCGTCGTAAGTAACGCGCCAGTTAGGCAACATGCTCTTCAACGAAGGGAAAGCCGTCAAGCCTACCTTCTTCGGGTCCTTACCGGTATAAGCGGCCAGAAATGCAGGAATCAGGACATCCGCCGAATTCCGGTTGACGCCGTTCACATTATCTGTTCCCGGATTATAAGGCATTCCTCCCAAGCCTTTATCATGGATAAAGCCCACATCCGGATATTTCAAGCCGGAATACTTGCTTTCGATACGTTGGGCAATGATCTCGCGGTTTGCCAACAACTTGTCAAAGGCTTTCGAAGAATAGTTATTCATAGCATTGCCACTGCCTCCGAATGCGCTTCCCAGCGCGATTGTCGTCATGGTAAAGTTTCCCCCCATAATCTCCGGCATACCTTCATACATAAATTGTATTTCCGTATTACGCGTATCGTTGCGAAGAGCCGTCAAGTCGATCTTCAATCCAGTGATCGGTTCGAGGTTCGCCCGTATATTCAGATTTTTCGTACTGGTCATGACTGCGGCATTCACGTCTCTCTCGGTATCCGTAATCAACCAGCCTTTTTCATATGCCTCGTCTATATAGCTACGACGCACGTCACCGAACGCAAAACCGATCCCCGGGGAAAGTCCGAATGAAGACCGTCCCTGGCCAAAGATATCACCGATCTCCGGACGGAAACCGGGCAGCATCATACCGGCAGAGTTCGTAAACTGAATATTGAAACGGCGCACCATCATCAAAAAGCGGGCACTGTGTTCAACCGCCTTGTAAAGAAAATCCTCAGTAGGGGCCGGTCCCGGTATGATCGTCAACTTCAAGCGCACCGTGTCTTGGTTCAAAATCTTAACTTGTGCGAAATTGATCGGCTTGAACTTGACTTTGTAGACACGCCCGTCCGTTCTTCTGGCCGTGATTTGCACCTTTTTCGTAAACATACCATGCTCGACAACCGTAGCGCTGTCCGGACTCAAGACAATTTCTTTTTCCAATTTCGGCTTTTTCTTCTTCTCCGTTTTTTTAGCCGTAGTCCGGGTATTGTTAAACTTCTGGTTGATCTTCTTCAAATATTTGTTTTTGTTGTAGAGAGATAACAGGTTCAAGTTCGCCTGCAAATCGAACTGACGCTGGTTCTTGATCGTATTACCCATCTCGATATCTTCGCTTACCGTCGCTCCACGATCCCAGTTGTAAGTAGCATTGTAGCTCAAAGAAGCATTGGTCCAATCCAGAACCGGGATCAGCTGCAACGGCAACTGCCAGGTCGCCATAAACTGCTGGTCATACTTCATCGGGGTTCCCAGGTCAGCGATGCTCTTCTTCACGGAATCTTTCCATAACTGGTAACCGTCCGGGTTCAGCTCCTTATTCACCTGCACATACGGTTCTTCGATACGGGCATTCGTACCGGAACTGAACGTTATGTTCAGGTTATTCGTAAAAGCCCAGTTCAAACTGAAAGCACGGTCCCAATAGAAGTTCTGGCTGAATGTCACCGGAATATCGTTAGTGACACCTGTTGCTGCTCCTGTCAGATCGCGTAATTTTATTTCGTAATAATTACGCATCATGGCCGTCTGGAAGTTGATAGACGGGGCCACATTAAACGCCAGTTGTTTGGCATAGCGCGTATAGCCGTTGTTTTTCTTCAATAACTTATCGAATGGCTTGATCGGCTTGACATAAGGCACATAGCTATAGGCAAAATTAGCACGATAGTCTTTCGTCGTTTCATATTCCGTTTCCGGATTTTTCTTATCATTAATACTGTACGAATATCCGAGTGTAAAGTTTGCCGGATCATAAGGCATCGGATTCTTACTCTTGATATTCACACGCACGTTATTGAATGAAACACTCTTGATAACCGTCCTATCTTGAGAATAATCACGGATCGAATCCTTCTCAGCCTTTGTTTCTGCCTTATCGATAGCATCCTTCAGTTTGACATCCTGATCCAGCGGATTGTATTTCGGATCATATGTTTCCTTCGAATAAGCATAATAGAACGGGATACTGACTTGCGCCTTTTCCGGAAACAGTTTACCCAATTCGATAGAGGTCGCCACGTTATACTGTTTGAAGTCCTCCATCCGGCGTTCATTCAAAGACTGGTCAAGAGCACCAAAGCCGGCCGTTTCGATACGTCCGCCCACATTCACCGTTCCCAAGTCGGAAAGCGCAACATTCAAATTCGCATTGGCCGCCCACCCACCTTCTTCATTGAAGTCGGTCAGGCGCAATTCGTTCACCCAAACTTCCCCGCTCTTCAACTTATTACGCACGTTACGCACACCGATCATGACTGTCTTCACTTCGGAAAGACTCGGATTACCTTTGACACGGATCGTATTACCATCGTTGTCCGGATCCCTACCAGAATAGACAGTCTGGAAAGACACTCCATTCGTACCGGACCGTTTTTCCCGGTTACGCTCCAGTTTCAGGTCCGTCAAAATCTCCAAACGGAAATTCAACATGTTTTCTGCCGGCCAAACGATTTTCTGGTGTTCCGAATTGTTATAGTTATACTCCCCGTGCGGAGTCAATTTCAACGGTACTTCATATTCGTAATAGTTATTCTTATAGTCCGATCCCAGGCGGATAAAAACAGCGAGATCGCCATCTGCAAGATCGTTTACATCCAATTTCGGAGCCTCGGCATGGGTAAACAGTTGCAAGCGTTTATACTGCCGCAAATCATAATTCGTATTCTTATACACGGCACGTGCATCTTGAGCGGCAAGGTCCGTTATCTTTAAAGAAAGCGCCTGTTCGTTCTCCTGACGGATCTGAGGCTGGCTCGGGTCCAGTACACGGCTGACGCCCGGGGGCAATGTATAGCTGACCGGATCCCTGTCACTGTTTTCCTCGATATTGACAGTCGAGACTTCCAATTTACCCTTCACTGCAGGCGGCATCTTCGGATCGGACAAATCCTGCTCGTAGGATCGCCATTCTCCGCGTACCAATTGCAGAGTACCGAAGCGCAACACGACCGATTCCTTAAACCCTGTCATATACATACGCATGAAACGAATCGTCTTGAAATCATTGATTGCCCCCACACGACGCTGGTATTGTTTTACCGGAATCTTAAATTGATACCAGGTAACGGATTCTGTCGTACCATCCGCCAATCTTACTGATGAAGTACGTTTATCCGCAATGAAGTTTTCACCGACAACCGTATCCTGCGGAGTTATCCTGACTTTGTATTCGAAATATTTTTCATTTTTATTCAGAGTATTGTCCTGATTGATGTCTTCTACATCAGGCACGGTCTTGGAAGAAGTGCTGTAGCGCTCGCCCGAATCATTGATATCTTTCGAGTTTCCTTCCGTTCCATTATAGCGTTTGTAACGTGTTAAGATATCCACCTCCTGAGAATCATAGTCCGAACCACGAAAATAGTGGAACTTGTCACCGGCCGGATCAAAGAAAGGGGACAGCTGTAACGGATCGTTCTCCATCTCGGTTAGGGTTACCGCATTCAATTTCTGGCGTAATTTATTCAGATAATCCTGGTAAGCCGGATATTCCTTTTCTTCATCCGAGGATAAACCGTTCAGGCCGACATCCTGCAACAGACGTGCACCTGCCGTATTGTCGAAGGCATAAACTGTACTCTGCTGTTTTGGAACCTTACCCCAAACAGTATAATCGACCTTAGACGTATCGCCATCGATTGGCAATCCGTTTTCGAAGAACTTCTTTTCATCCTTCAATATGTCTTCCGATATCTCACCCAAATTAAAATACAGATCCCCCCCTGTTGTCTGACGATCATAAATGAACGGATCAAGCATCCAAAATTCGATATATTCGACATTCGCCGTCTCAAAGTCACTCTGGTCTATCTTTCGCATCATTCCACCGAAACGCTTTTCCGGGTTTTGCAATGTTCCGTCAGGATTAATATTATCGGCATCCAAGTTATACGGTCCGCGTTCCTGCGGATAGTAAGCCATGTTCAGAACTGTCAACGTATTACTTTCACTCATGCTTTGCTGCCGTTGCGGGAACAACTCTCTCGTCTCGATAGCACGGACATAATGGTTGGACAAATCTTTTGTCGTAATATATTTCGGACGCAAAGAAGAATTTTTACGCGTGAACAATCCGTCGATCGTGTACCAAGCAAGCAAAGCACGACTTTTCCCGTAATCGATATTATTGGTCAGTCCAGCTTCCGGGAACAATTGGGGCGTACCATCGTCATAAGGCACACTGGACAACTGCCAGGGATAAGGGTCGGAGAGGTCGAAATTGCTCTGTGTCGACTCGAAGTCATCCAGATACGAATATCCCCCCGTGTTCTTGTTTTCGTAATGCCCGGCAATCAAATGAGCGAACTCCGCATTGAAAGATATCTGACTGGGTTTGCTTAGGTTCAGCAACGGCAGCTTGTCGAACATATTGGTAAGCCACTGACTCTCGCCCTTATAAGCCATATTGACACCCCAGAGCGTATTCTTTATCGCTTCGTCGCCCATCGTCGTCTTGGTGGTCAACGGCATTTCGGACATGTGCATGATGGTAGCGCCTACCATCAGATTCGGGTTGAACTGATAGTTCAAGTCCAATCCCATCATGGTCTTACGCTGCATGTTATAGGCTGTCTGGTTTTCCAGCGAGACGCTGACCGGCGTACCTGCGGAAATAATACTTTCGTTCAGGATCGTTACCACGCCGGAAGTATAGTCGACGGTATAATCCACATTCTCGGTTAATATCGCCCCACCAGCCGTTACTTTCACTGAACCTCGCGCTACGTTGGAAGCCCCCAACTGTATCTCGGCACCCGAAGAGGCTTTGTATTCCCCTTCCAGTTTGAACTTGTTCTTTTCAGCAATCTGCCGGGCGACGGTCAATGTCGAGTCGTAGAGTTCCTGGAACACATATTTGTCAGCAATCGCATCATTGTTAATCTTTTTACGCAGATAGGAACCGAATGGTTCCACACTTGGAAAAATAATTTTCCCATTATCGGCAAGGACGGTCACACCTTCAATAAAGTCGTATATACCATCCGGATGCGGCTGATTGTTGGAATCATAGCTATCCAGGTTCAGCACTCGTAACAAGATTTGGTTGGCAATCGCCCCTTCCGGCAAATAGTTGACATACGTACCGGTTGTATCGCTTTGATACATGATATTCAACTTGAACTTCTCTTTTTGGACAGAGTAAGCTCCTAATGAATAGATATTTTTCATCATCAGGTCCCAAAAAGGCATATCAGGCGACATGGTAATTCCTTTCAACAACTTCACATACAGGCAAGAGGCAGCCGATGAAGGGTTGTCAGTCGAGAACTCGCCAACCTGATAAGTCTTTCCATCCGAATAAGTATAATTGTAAGCGACAGCCAATACCTCATCTGCCTGCAACTGTGTTTTCAGCGAGATATACCCCAACTTCGTATTGACCGTATATTCGGACGCATCCAGCAAACGAGCGCTTTCCACTTCTTCATACTCCGTACCGTTAACAAAAGTTCCTCCCAACGCCTGATTTACCGTGCTGATATCACGAGCACCGGTAAATTGTTGGTTAAGGGTATTATATAATGTATTCGTATTATTATAGGGGATAGACAGCGCCCCCGAAGGAGAAACGACCGCCGTATTCGAAATATTATCATGCTCGGCCAGATCGGCAAAAGCGACCACGTTACGCGCCTGGTCATAAGTAGCCCGTTTGTTTGTCACCCAAACTTCCACCTTGCTGATCGTGACGGGAGAGGAAATCGTATTCAGGTTCTTCACCGCCTCATCATAGCGGTCGCGAAAATAGTGTGACAGGAAAAAGTGACGATTCTCGTCATACTGGTCAATCGTCAATTCGAAAGGTTTTGTCTGCACGCCCCCTTTAGAACTGACCGTTTTCGATTCCGACTCCTGCTGTGCAAACAACGCATTGACTCGCAGCTTCCCGAACTGGAGATCCGCTTTCATACCGAACAGGGCTGCTCCTCCGTTGATTAGGGAGTTACTGGTTGTCATACTTACATTTCCGGCTTCCAGCGACTTGATAATTTCATCTTCCTCCCCGGTATAAGCTAATTTCAGTTTTTTGGAGTCGAAATCAAAAGAGGTTTCGGTATTATAGTTCATATCGAAATTCACTTTGCTACCAACCGATGCCTGTACATTCAATTGAACATTCTCATCGAAATTAAAGAAGGTACGGTTACGAGCACGTTCCGGCAAAGAGGGATTTTTGGTTTTATTCTGCTTCAAGCCTAGCTCCACTTCAGCCGAACCTTGCGTTTTCACCCGGACACCGCCCGGCCCAAAGATACGTTCCGCCGCACCGATATTGAACTGCATATCAGCTAAATTGAACTGCTTATTAGCCGCCTTTTGAAATTCTTCCTCGTTTTTCTGGCGATAGTAGGATTGAACGGATTTTTGGAAACTATAATCCTGGTATTCCTCAGGGGTCAACGAAATAGGAGTAGTCAGATCGGCATCACCTAACTTGGTACGGACCACATATGTCCCGGTTCTGATATCATATTCGACCACTGATTTCACGTTATCCGGCGTCTTCAAGTCAGCAGGTGACTGCTTGGTAAGATCCTGATATTCTTCAGGGACCGTCTTGGCTACCGGAAAGCGGGTGCGCACCTTCGGCACCGTATCATCCGGAACGACCGGCTGTTCAGTATCCGGCAACGACATCTCATAGGCCAGAAAATCCGTATTCATAGAATACAGACCTGCACCAAACAGTAGAATTGTTATCCAGAGTATAAATTTCAGTGTCTTTCTCATGTTAATTGACAATTGACAACAGACAATGACAACCGACAATTCCAAATTCTCCTAAATTGCCAATTGCCAATTATCCATTGCTTAAAGCATTCTTAGGGCTGTTTTAATGACCTGCTCGACAGCCAGTGCAGGCGAACCTTTCAATATCGAGTTAACCGCCTTTTGCGAAGCGGCCTTCTGGAATCCAAGCATAACCAATGCCGCCACTGCTTCTTCTGTGACAGCACCACTGGCAGCGACAGAAGAGGAGCCACCTGTCACTGTCATTCCCTCTATCGGCTTTACCTTGTTTTTGAGATCAACTAGAATACGTTGAGCTGTTTTCAATCCGATTCCTTTGACTGACGTCAGAGCTGTTTCGTTCTTATCGGCAATCACCCGGATCAATTCAGATGGTGACAGGGAAGAAAGGATCATCCGAGCAGTATTGGGACCGACTCCCGACACGGAAGTCAACATCAGAAACAGTTCGCGCTCATCTTTTCCTGCAAAGCCAAAAAGCAAATGGGCATCTTCACGTATTACTTCGTACACGTAAATCTTCCCGGTCGGTTTCCCATTATAAAAAGTATATGTATTCAAGGAGATATTCAGTTCATAACCGATTCCGGCACATTCCAAGATCATCCTGGCCGGTGTCAGTTCTACTATCTCTCCCTTGATATATTCTATCATGTATCTTACGTCTTTATGATTCGCACCTATTATAACGCAAAATTAGGCAAAAGCGTATATCCGAACTATCTTTTTTGGTATTATTGTTTCCAAAACCCCGGCAACAAGATTGTCAACACCGTAAAGATCTCCAAACGTCCGACCATCATCAGAAAAGACAAGAACCACTTCGATACCGCCGGGACATCAGCATAGTTTCCGACCGGTCCCAGACTACCAAGTCCCGGTCCAACGTTACTGATCGAAGAGATAGTAGCCCCGATAGTCTCCTCAAATCCTACCCCATCGATCATCAGCACCATACAGCTGACAAATATTAAAGCAATATAGGCAAAAGCGAACGCCAATACCCGGTGGACGATATCACCAGAAACAGCATGCCCGTTCATTCGCACCGGAATAATGGCATGTGGATGCGTCTGCTTCTTAAATTCATTAAAGAGGTTCTTGGTCAAAATCACAAAACGGCCCATTTTCAAACCTCCACAAGTAGAGCCAGCACAACCACATACCACCATCAGAACTAGCGCTAACAGCCAGAAAAACGGTCCCCACGGAATATAATCGACCGTTGCAAACCCACATGTAGACACCAATGTCACGACCTGGAATACCGTTTGCCTAAAAGCTGTACCAAAATCGTCCACAATTCCTTTATACATGATCCAGACTGTCGATATTGCCGTAATAATCAGTACGAACCAGAAAAACCAGCGTGTTTCTTCATCCGCAAATAACTTCTTGGGCCTACCGTTAAAAAAGAAATATATCAAAGTAATATTGGTCGCACCGATAAACATAAAAATCGTAATTATATATTCGATATAGGCAGAGTCCCAGTAAGCGATACTGGCATTTTTCGTAGAATAGCCACCTGTAGAAATACAAGTGAGCGCATGATTGACAGCGTCATACAAGTCCATTGGACCCGCCCATAAAAGACCAATAAGGATAATGGTCAGGAACAAATAAACTCCCCACAGGCGCTTGGCCACCTGGGTAACACGCGGACGGAAACGTTCGTGCGTGATACCCGGAGTCTCGGCATTGAACATCTGGGTAGCCCCACCTCCGATAATAGGCATCAGCGCTACGGTAAACACGATCATTCCAATACCGCCCTGCCATTGCGTAAGGCTCCGCCAAAACAATATCCCGTGCGGAAGTGCTTCGATATCGGTCAATATGGTAGAGCCTGTCGTCGTAAAACCGGACATCGTTTCGAAATAAGCATCCGTCACATTATCTATATAGCCACCTAAATAGAATGGTAACATCCCCAAAAGGGAGAAAAGAGCCCAAGTCAATGTAACAGTCAGCATCCCTTCCCTGCGCCCGGCCGTATGTTCATTGGCTCGTAGTCCGATCAGCATAAAAAGGACTCCCGTTCCGAACATGATACCACTCGACTGAAGAAGCGGATAGAAGTCATTTCCTTCATATAAGAAAGCGACTGCCGTTGCAGCCAGCATAAACAACGTCTCAAGGATGAACATCATCCCTAACATCTTAATTATAAAACGAATGTTCAGCATAATATGCTATTAACAATTGACACATTGAACAGAGAAAAGAGACAACCCTGAGTTGTCCATTGACAATTAATTAAAGTAGTCCTCCAATTTACGCATAGCCGTATCCAAACAGAACACCACAACGTGGTCATAAGCTTGGATATGTGTATCACCCTTGATCATCATAGGCTCACCGTCACGAATCAATCCGCCCAACGTCAAATCTTTCGGAAGATTCAGATCTTTTACCTGCTTACGGGTAATTTTCGAATCGGGACGAGCAACAAGTTCCGCCACATCTGCATTGGCAAAAGTTAAACACTTCACGTTCGACACGTCTGCATCCAACAGGAATTGGTAGATATGGCTGGCAGCAATCAGTTTCTTATTGATAACCGAGCCGATGTCCATGCTCTCCGCTAAAGGTATGTAGTCGATATTTTCGATCTTGGCGATAGTCTTGAATACTCCGGCGCGTTTAGCAGCCAGACAAGCCAAGATGTTCGTACTCGAATTATCCGTCAGTGCGATAAATGCCTGTGCATCTTTGATCCCTTCCTGCATCAACAGATCGGTATCGCGTCCGTCTCCATTGATGATCAAGACATTTCCAGGGACAACCTCAGCTATACGGTGACTCTTTTCTTTGTTAGTCTCGATTACTTTTACACGGATATTGTTCGGAAGGTACTGGCAGGTACGGATCGCAATACGGCTTCCTCCCATAATAATGACTTTCTTTACTTCGGGGTCTCGCTTGCCCGCATGCAACCGGACGTCTTCGATATGGCTTTTAGTCGTTGTAAAAAAAACGATATCTCCCGATTCTATACGATCCGTACCACGGGGAATAACGGTCTCGTTCTGCCGTTTGATGGCAACGATATGATAGAGTTTCTGTTCGTTCAGTAATTCGGACAGATGTTTGTTCACAAGTCGGGAATTATCGCGCACCTTTACACCGATCAGAATCAGAGCGCCTCCGAACAACTCCCAGTATTGCCGAGTCCACGGGCGTCTGACAGCCGTGACAATTTCTTTGGCTGCCAGCATTTCCGGGTAAATCATGGAATCGATCCCCATTTTTTCAAACAGTTCCTTGTTTTTAGGGAGCAAATATTCGTAATTGTTGATACGCGCCAACGTCTTATGTGCTCCTAATTTAGAAGCCAGAATGCTGGCTGCCACATTGGTCGTTTCTTCCGGCGTGACACTGACAAACAGGTCGGCCTTTCTGATACCGGCTTCTTCCAGGTCCCGAATGGATGTCGGATTACCCACCATAGGAAGGATCTCCATGCTTGAATTCGTGAAATTCAAACGTTCCTCATTCGGATCCATCAGGATAATATCCTGCTTCTCCTGTGATAACATTTTTGCCAGGTGGGTTCCTACTTCACCGGCTCCGGCTATAATAATTTTCATTTTATATAATAGATTAATTATAAGGATATATTATCCTCTGATAACCATCTTTTTTATTTCTCCTGCAATACTTTTGGCATCCATACCACACAGCTTATACAGTTCGGGAATCGATCCATGTTCGACAAACTCATCCGGCACACCAATCCGTTTTACCTGAGGAGCATATCCGTTATCAGCCATAAATTCCAAAACAGCACTGCCCAGTCCACCTTTGATTACGCCGTTTTCAACAGTGATGACACGGCTGAACCTCTTACCGACTTCATGCAGCAGTTCTTCATCCATCGGTTTTAAAAAAATCATATCATAATGGGCAATCGATATACCATCACTTTCAACCTCCTTTATGGCCTTTATCACTTCGTTGCCAATAGGTCCAAGTGACAAGATCGCAATATCATCCCCATCACGAAGTTTCTTGCCTTTCCCGATCGGAAGGATACGCATCTCATTCCTCCAATCTGCCATCTCTCCCTTACCGCGTGGATAACGGATCACAAAAGGGCCGTTACATTCCTTATACCCGGTGTACATCAAATTCCTCAAATCCAGTTCGTTCAAAGGAGATGAAATAACCAAGTTCGGGACTGGACGCAGATAAGCGAGGTCGAACACCCCGTGATGGGTCGCCCCGTCTTCGCCTACTAGACCGGCACGGTCCAGACAGATTACCATATGAAGATTCTGAAGTGCAACATCGTGTATCACCATATCGTATGCCCGCTGCATGAAAGAAGAGTAGACATTGCAGAATGGGATCATTCCCTCTTTGGCAAGTCCGGCAGAGAAAGTTACCGAATGCCCTTCGGCAATCCCGACATCAAACGCCCGTTTCGGAAACGCTTTCATCATATAAGTCATAGAACAACCTGTCGGCATAGCAGGAGTGACTCCCACGATCCGTTCGTCCTGTTCGGCCAGCTCGACAAGGGTATGTCCGAAAACATCCTGATAAAGTTGGGGTTCGTTCAACTTATGGACAATGATCCGTTCTCCTGTTTCTTTATTGAACAGCCCTGGTGCATGCCATTCCGTTGCCGACTTTTCAGCAGGCTTGAATCCTTTGCCTTTTTTAGTTTTGATATGTAATAGTTTCGGACCTTCCATATCCTTTATATCATTCAGAACCTTGATCATATAACCGACATCATGCCCGTCGATCGGACCAAAGTAACGGATGCTGAATCCCTCAAACAGATTATGTTGTTGAGTAAGCAATGCTTTCAGACTATTGTTAAAACGAAGGATATTTCCCCGACGGTCATTATTGATCAGTTTCATCTTCCGCAATCCGCGGTACACATCATAACGCATTTTATTATATGCCTGGCTGGTTGTGATATCCACTAGATACTGGCTCAATCCACCGACTGCGTGATCTATAGCCATGTCATTATCATTAAGAATGATAAGCAGGTTGTTTGGATTAGCCGACGCATTATTCAGACCTTCAAATGCCAAACCACCCGTCATAGCTCCATCACCGATCACAGCTATTACATGCCTGTCTTTTTCCCCTTTCAGCGCAGAAGCGACCGACATACCCATAGCCGCCGAAATGGAATTTGAAGCATGTCCGGCAACAAATGCGTCATAAGGGCTTTCCAGAGGATTAGGAAATCCACTGATTCCTTTAAATTTTCGGAGCGTATGAAAAGCCTCTCGACGTCCAGTCAGTATTTTATGACCATACGCCTGATGCCCCACATCCCATACAATACGATCATAGGGAGTATTAAAAACATAGTGTAGTGCAACCGTCAGCTCTACTGTACCGAGACTTGCCCCTAAATGTCCCGGATTCTCCGATAGTACATCTATTATATATTGACGCAACTCTGCACATACCTCTCCCAATTTATCGGGGGACAACTTGCGCAAATCCTCCGGGTAATCAATGGAATTTAATATGTGTTCATCCTTGCATTCTGTCATAATCGCTATAATTTTGTGGCAAATGTAAAGAATTAACGGGAGATAAAATAGTTTTAGTATGTCATTCTTTAGCAGTATGACACAATTAAACCGCTTCTTCTCCTTTCCCTATAATCAAATTTAATCCCATATCATCTACCTTGTAATCCCGTTTAACCAGTTCCATGAGGTATTTAAGGCAATTGTCGTAACGTCTTACGGTGATGTCGGCATAGTCTGTCCCGATTAGCTTCCGGCAGTTGTCATTATGCTCCTTGAATACATTATATAATGTCTTGAAAGTTTCGTCCTTTCCCTGATAGCGGTTCACTATGGCACGTGCGGAGATAATCTTTCCCTCC
>OLPH01000863.1_pt1 | contig 33921 bp, 20 predicted proteins | sample 1672951 | NCBI WGS metagenome assembly OLPH01 (sample SAMEA3136740, study PRJEB25190) | human gut metagenome | reverse complement strand
AACGCGTGAACCGTTGGAAATCCAACGTTCCATCGGCGTGTCGAAACTTGACAAATCAGAGCCTCTTGTTCTCCCAATCGCCTATTTCGACGCCACGCAGCCACGCAACACACGTGATCACTGGCAGTTGAACTGGTACAACGCCCAGCCCTTCGCATATGAAGCCATATTCGAATAATCCTGAACCTTGCGCATCGTGCCATCTTTGGCGTACTGGTCGATCAGCTTTTGATCGTGGAACGTGTCGTACTGCTGCTTGAACGTGAACATCTGCAGGCTCGGCGCCTGGCCGCCCATGCTCAGGAAGTATGCATCGCCATCCGCGCTCAGCGGGCAGACGGTATTCGTCAGCGCCTTGCCGTCGCCCGACGCGAACGCATTCTCCGTCTGTCCGAAAATCGCACCATTCTTCTCGGCCTTCGCGTTGTAAATCGGGAACAGCATATCCGCGCCGTACATCGCCGTCGCATACATGGAACCGTTCAGCGGATCGGAAACCACCACCGAATCGGTACCAGTCTCCTTCACCACCTTCTTGAGAATCTTCTCCTTCGTGGCAGTGAGCTGCTCGTCCGGCCGCGCATCGTCAATCGTCATATTCGCATAGACGGCATCCGACAGGGCGGAACGAACAGTATTGCCGAATTGGCAGGAAATGGCGAGCGCCGCAAGCAGAACAATCGCAATGATTTTCGTGACGTTCGGCAGACGGCCGGCACGCAACAATACGACGGCGGCGAAGACGATCAGCGGCAGCACGCCGAACGGAATCATGGTAAGCGGTCGGGTTTCGGCGCGATACCAGGCGGCGGCCACGATGTTGGGGAACCAGCCAGTCAGCGCGGTCGAGCAGACGTAGACGAGACCGACCAGGAAGAAGGCCAGCAGAATGGCGATCGCGTCGCGGCGGAGTTGCGAGGCGTCGGAACGTGGAGTGCGGTAGCTGACGGAAGTCTTGCGATTCCTACGATCGGCAGGCATAGCCGCAAAATCGGCAACCTGTTCGTGCGGTTGCGCTGACGTGCTATCGGATGCACGGTCAATCGCAGAAGCGCCGGGCACAGTAGCGGAATCGGCGCGATTGGCGGCGAACCATTGCGGGCGGATGATGGCTGCGACGGTGACGGCAAACGCGATCAGCACGATTGCGGCCATGAACCAGCCTTGCACGCCGCCGATATTGTCGGTGACGTAGATTTTGAGCGCTTCGGGAACCGTGCGGTTCGGAACGAAGGTGTGGAACCAGCTGGCGGGATTGAAGTAGCGGTCCGATTTGTAGCTGGACATCATGTATACGAGGAACACGGCGGCGCCGAGAACCACTACGCCAGCAAGGCCTGCGATGGCTTTCCATGGCAGTCGCGTCAGCACGAAGGGGGCCATGAGCAGGAGCCAGGTGAACACGATGCGCGGATGGGCGAACATGCAGACGCCGGCAGTGACGAAGAACCATATGATCCATTTGACGAGGTGTTCGCGGGTGGCGAGCGCGTCGAGCAGGCGAAGTGTGGCGTACAGCCAGAACGGCAGAAGCGTGGCGGCCAGGCCGAAGGCGATCAGCGGACCGGAAGCCAGCATTTGGAAGGGGTGCGAGGCGGAAGCGACGGCGAGCGGGGGGATGATGAGCGCGAGTATCGCGGGGAATAGCGGAACTACGACAGACGCGACATTGCGGGCCGAGGACTTTCGTGCGTTCGCAAATCGGGGGGAGCATACGGATTGTGCCGAATACGACAGGCGACGCGTGAAATAGGAAGCGTACAGCTGAATCGCAATCGGCCAAACCAAGCCGGATGTGGCCAGCCAGACCGTGTTGAACGCGGCGTAAATCGACAGATTGACGCCGAACAAGCTGGCGAGCTTAATCATGCCGGCTGCAAGCAGATGGAACAACGGCGGATAGTATTCGTCGTTCGGCCACAGGTGGGTGGCCGCGCCGACGCCTTCGCCGAGGATCTTGCGGATGAAGTAATAGTGCGCGGGCGCGTCGATTTCGTGCAATGGGTTCGTCCAAGCGGCGGAACCGTGCGGAAACCAGGCCCATACGACCGCGGCGGCGAGCGCGACGCCGATGGCGGAACAGACCGGCAGTGCGATGCGGGATAAGCGGGGAACGGCGGAATCGCAAGGCAAAGGCAAAGTATCGTTCGTTGTCTTGCTTGATATCTTGTCCGTCGTTTTAGCCGTCGTTTCGTCTGTCGTCTTGCTTGCGGCGACTGCGCTGTCGGCTTCATCGACTGCGTCGTCGGCCGCTGTGGGAATCGTATTGTCTGTGCTGTGCTGCTTCATCGCCATCCATCGTAGCCGAAGCCGCGAAAGCAAGCCACAAATCGCAATCGCACCTGCATTTTGTAATTCAAAACTGGACCGTGCGGCAACAAAAGCTGGAAAGGCATCTAAAAACGGATGGAACATGCGCGGGATGGGCGCAAGACGGACGCGGAACGCGGGAAGAATAGGCGGACGTAGAGCGGAGACGAGCGCGAGCAGGAACAAAATCGCCGCTTATCCAACCTTCGATTTTCAGGAAGTATTCAGACTTCACACAGAGGTATAACAGTGTTGCGCAAGAAAACAATCACGTTGGATGGGCAGGATGATTGCACGGGGCGCATTGCGCTGTGAGCGTACTCGCTGTCGTTGCTTGACTGTGTGCGTCCCGGCCAACGCTGGCGTCGGCATGCGTCGACGCGTAACTACAGAGAACTGGAGAAGTACCGCATGTTCGTTCTCAAGAACGCATGGGCTGCGCTCGGTCGCGTCAAATGGCGTACCGCGCTGACGGCTTTGCTTGCACTGCTGGTGTCGTTCTCAGCCGCCGTGGATCTGGCGGTGCTGAGAGCCGACGACAAGGCGAATAACGAAACATACCAATCGCAGAAAGCTTCGGCGGTAATTCGGCCAAGCGCGAAAGTCACTGCGAAACGCGACGGCGCGGACTCCAATTACACCGCCAATTACATGACGTGGGACATGTACACCAAGTACGCGGAAGCGGTGCAGAAGAACAACTTGACGTTCGAATACACGCTCGCCACGTCGGTGCCGGTGCGCGCCAGCAAGTCGCTGCAGGCGATCGCGGCGAAAAGCGACACGAGCGAGGACAAGACCGGCGGCAACCTGACGTTGCAAGCCTTCTACACGAACGATGCGGCGAAAATCAACGACTACGGCACGTTCAAAGTGGTCAAGGGCAAGCAGCTGAACTACAAGACGGCCAACGACGGCGTGCTGGTCTCTCAGGCAGTGGCCAAGAAGAACAATCTCAAAGTGGGCGACAAGGTGACCGTCGGCAATCCGACGAAGGCTTCCGAAACCTACAAATTCACCGTGCGCGGCATCTACGAGTACACCGGCGAGGCGCCGGCCGGATACGGTTCCGACGCGAAATACGCGAAAGACAACCGCGAGAACGTGGTGTACACGTCGTACATCAACTTCGCGCAAAGCGGTCTGGATGTGGCCGGCACCAAGGGCTGGGCCATCCCGAACCTCAACATCATCTTCACGCTGACCGATCCGGCCACATACAACAAGTTCGTGCGACTGGTGACAAAGGCCAAGCTGGACACGTCGAAGTTCACAATCTCATCGCCGTCGCTTGATGCGTACAAGAAGCGCATCGCACCGCTGGACGCCGCCGCCAAGGCCGCGCGCACGGCGTTGTTGGCGACCCTGATCGTCGGCGGGCTCGCGCTGCTGGCATTGGTGCTGTGGGCCGCGATCGGTGGACGCCGTGACGAAATCGGCATGGCGATGGTTTCCGGCGTCACCAAGGGACGTTTGGGATGGCAATTCATGCTGGAAACGTTCATGATGACCGTTCCAGGCTGGGCAATCGGATTGATTGCCGGCGCGCTGCTGGCCAAGCCGCTTGGCACCGCATGGGCCGGTGGACAGGCTGTGGCCATCACATCCGCATCCGTGTGGAACATGATCTGGTACGGACTGGGCGCCTGCCTGGTTCTGGGCATCATCGCGTTCATGCGCGTGGGATTCTTCGATTTGGGTCAGCTGTTCGCAGGCCGTTCTGACGATTCGAACGAATCTGCCGAAGCGAAGAACGCAGACGAGCCGGAGGAAACAGTCGAGTCGACGGAACGTACGGAGGTGAACGCATGAGCGAGAAAGACGTGAAAGACAACGAAACCGAAGCATTGAACAACGCTGCCGCTGAAAACGCGGAAAACGCGGACATCGAGGCGGGCGAAACCGATATGGCCACGTCGATCGAATCGGTCGATTTCGCGGTGGTGTATGACGATGGAGGCGATTCCATCGCAACCGAATCGGCAGAAAACGCGGAAAATACGGAAGGCATCGCCACGGAAGACAGCGTTGCCAGCGACAACGCGAATCGCGTGAACGAAACGCTCGCATTGGGCGCGACCGACGACGAACAGTCGCTCGACCAGCACGAAACCGTACAGGCGGACTCCGCAACCAGCGTGTCATCGCAGATCGACCGCGAAATCAAACATCATCGCAAGAAGGACGCATTCTTCTTCAAAGCGAACCCGACATTCGCGCTCGACCATGTGACGGTGCACAACCGCAAAACCGGACGTGACGTGCTCGACGACGTTTCCCTGGCGTTCCATGCCGGCGCGACCCACGCGGTGCTGGTGGATGCCGAAGATGTCGAACAGCATCAGGCGCTGGTGGCCACCATGGTCGGCATGATGCGGACGACCAGCGGCAACGTGATGCACAAAAGCACGAACCTCGCCGACGCGACACCGGTCGACGTGCTTGGACACCGCATCGGTTTCATTCCGCAACGGTTCGCCGTGCGCGGCGACCTTGACGCGGAAGGCAACGTGCTGTACGCCATGGACGCGTCGAACCGCAATTTCCTGCAGCCCAAGCCGGTGATTGCGCGCGAGCTGCTCAAGCGCGTGGGATTCGAGGAAGTGACTTCCGGTCTGCCGGTGGGCAAGATGAGTGCGTTGGACCAGCGTCGTGTGGCAATCGCGCGTGCGCTGAGCTGCGAGGCGGAGGTGATTATTGCCGACGAGCCGACCGCTGGATTGAACCGTGACGACGCCGCCGTGGTGCTGGGGCTGCTGAAGAAGGCCAAGCGCGATGAAGATCGTAAGCGTGCGATTATTGTGGTGACCGATAATCCGGAGGTCGCCGATCAGATGGAACATTGCGCGGAGCTTGAGTAGCGAGCGGCGTTCTGCGAGGCGAAAGCCTTGCGGACTGGTGTTGCATGCCAGTCCGCAAGGCTTTTTTCGTGCTGATTCTGGTTCGTGCCGATTCGCGCTGGTTTGCGGTGACACACCGCTAAAAACATGTCATATGCGCTATGTGTGGCAGACTCTTTCATCTTTGGAATCTCAAACCGCTATGTGTGGCAGATCGTTTGACGCCTCGTGAGTTAGAGGGTCTGTTTTATACCCCCTAATGTATGGCGGGAAAAGAGAAGCGCCACAGATAGCGGTTTTCAGTGCGCAAAACTCGGGCGGCGGCCAGGCTTCGAGGAATTTTCGGGTGTATCTCGCTTATGAATGGCGGATTTTTCCGCTCGACGCGTGCTATCTCGCTTATAGATGGCGGATGGTTTTGCCGCATGAGACTTAGAGGGGATTGAACTTGCCCCCTAACACCTAGTCTTTCTGAGACACCCGCCATTCATAAGCGAGATAGCATCCGGCAGACACCGAAATCCGCCATTCATAAGCGAGATAAGTAGGTTCGCTACTCGGCGATGCGCATGTGGTACTGCTCGGCGAGCGGTTTGACGTCGAGGACGCCGTAGCGTTCCAGAAGGCGCAGCCATTCGCGCTTGTTGCTTTCGCCGAAACGGGCGGCCTTGCGCGTGTAGGCTTCGGCGGTCAGGAACTTCGGCGGAATCGACTTGCTGTTGTACTTGTCCGCCACCATGACGACCTCCTGCTCGAGGTTCATCGGCACGTAGTCGGCCGGGGGCAACGGCAATCCCTGCGATTCCACGGTTTCGCGGGTGAGGCCCACACCTGTGTGGTTGCGTGCGAACTGGGCGATCGATTCGTCAACGCCCTCGTTCAGCAAGTATTCGTAGCCTTTGAGCCCGTGCTGAACATAGTGCGGACCGTCGAATTTGAGCGGTTCGCCGTCGGAACCGTCCTGCTTGAGCAGGAAATACGTGCCGATGTCGTGCAGCAAACCGCCAATGACCACCAGATGCTCGTCGATGAGCCGCGGCGGAACGGTACCTCCGGTCAGCCCTTCCGTGGACGGCACCGCAGGCATGTGCAACATGCCGAGCGATTCCTCGCCGGTATTGTCTTTCGTCAGTTCCAGTCCGAAGTCGCCGGTCTTTTCGGGAGCGTCCGTCGGCAGGGTGCAGCGGCGGGTGAACAGCGCGTTCTGCCGGCGGGCCATGCGGCGGGCGATGTCGGCCACGACCACGCAATGGCCGTGGATAAGGTCGTATGCGGCTTGCGATTGCGCGATTTTGCGATGTAGCTCATCCACTTGCGCAAGAGTGGGGATATAGCCAGTCGTCGGCTTGTTCGATTCGGTTGTTTCGTTCGATTCGTTCGTCATACGCCCATCTTAGGCACGTTCCATCACGCCCAGCATACGGTTCTTGACGCAGTTTCCAAAACGGTTCCCAACAGCCGAAGAGATTCATACACCACGCCAGATAAATCCCGGAACGGACACGGATTCAACGGTTTCCCCGTCTTGTCAACGATGTTCCAAGGAATGCCGCCTTAAAACGAGCATTCATCAGCTGCCCGCAGCGGACGGCACGATGCGCGGGGACGTTATGTGCGGAAAATCAGATGGAACGGACGCGGAATTCGCCGGTGCGGTTGGAAGCCACGATCATCTGGTCGTTTTCGAGGCGGGTCCAGCCGTCTTCGGCGCGCTGGTCGAAACCGGAGCTGGCCACGACCACGCCCCTCGATTGATCGTCGTTTCCGCCGAGCGCACGGTAGCGCAGCACGCGATAGTCGCGCGCCTGCTCGCCGCGACCGTACTGGTCGTAGATTTCGACGATGCGCTTGGACGTGACCTCACGTCCGGCCGCGCACAGGGCGATGAACTGGTCCTGGCTTTGGATCATGCAGTTGTAGCTGGACTTCGGATAGCTTTTGCGCAGTTCACGCACGGCCTGCGCCACCGCCTCGTCGAGTGCGAAGCCAAAGCCGATGTATTGCAGGATGACGGCGAAGAAAATGGCGGAATCGGAACGGCCGCCAGTGGACTGCACGATGCTCGGATCGACCGGGAATGCACGGTTCGTAATGATGTTGCGGCCCTGGTCGTCAGAAATGTCGCCATTGTGGATGAAGCTCAGGCCGTTCGCATAGAAGGGCTGCTGGTTCTCAAGAATCAGCGGCAGGTTGGAGCTGGCCAAGCGCAGGTGCCACAGGCCGCCGCGCGCCGGAGTGTTGGCGAGCTCGTCGAAAATCGGATCATGACGGGCGGCGATGGTGTTTTTGTAGATCGCGGTGCCGGTTTCCGGAGTCGGCGCACCGCCGTCGCGACGGTATGGCGATTCGTCTGGCACGGTGATCAGCGCGGCGCCCCAGCCGTCGTTGTGGATCTCGCTCAGATTTCGGAAATCGCGCACGTTCTGCATGCCGAGCACGCCATTGAGGTTGGTGTTGCTGCCTGCCGTCGCGAATCCAAGTAATCTGCACATGGTTGATTACTTTAGCGACGGCAGGTTTCGACGCGCGCGTGCCGTTATCGGAGTTGGTTATAGCCTGCGATTCATCCGCCGATTCATATGCATCGCACGTCGCAAAACGCACGTCACGAACGTAAGTTGTCCCGCAAACGAGCAGGAGGACCGACATATCCTGTTGCAGACCGTAAAAACTCGGCCTGAGCGGCCCGGAGCGTGTCGGTAATAGGATATGCCGGTCCTCCTGCGGACTTGGCGGTATTCAGTCAAAGGAAAAGGGCTGGGGCATCTCGTTCGTGGCACACTCAAGGCCGTTCGGCCAAGCCTACGGTCACAAACGAAATGTCCCAGCCCTCCTTGCGTAGATAAGCCGTGCTCGCAGAGCGGATTCACACGCGCTTCAGACGCGGCGGACGCTCGGTGGCGAGGAACAGCGGCTGAATCTCAATCAGCGGATTGTAGGGAGCGAGTCCGAACCATTTGACCGGAGAGCCGGCCAAATGACGAATCGCGTACTTGATCTGCAGTGAGATCGCGCCCTTCTGGGACACCTTCGACTCGGGCATCAACGCCTTGTGAATCAGCACGTAGCGGATAGGTCCGATGTTCGGATCGGCATCCAGCTTCGGGTAGCGGGTGGTCTGCTTGGGCAGATCGCCGGACTTCGACAGATCGTTCATGATCTGGTGGATGTATGCAGGAATCGACTGCGACACCTTGAAGCCCAAGCGAATACGCACGCGGAACAGGAAGTCCGTGCCGAAATTCTCCACCGAATACTCGCGCGTGAACGGGTTGTCGGACGTTTCCACCGACACCGCCCACCATGCGCGGGCGCGCTTCGGATGGTCCGCGAAAATCGAGAAGAAGATGTCGGTATCGACACGCTTCATTTCCGGATCGGACGTCAGATAGACGATGTTGTCCGCGAAATACGGAATCGAATCGTCCTCATGAAGCCGCTTCAGAACCGGCACGCAATCGGCGGGCTGCATATGCCGGCGTTGCGCGCGTTCCAGCTTCGTGCCTTCGTTCCACGTGTACATAATCAGCAGAATCGCCAATGTCAGCAGCATGGTGAACCAGCCACCGTGCAGGAACTTCGCCATCGAAGCGAAGAAGAACAGGAACTGGATGGCCAGGAACACCACTGTGAACACGACCGCGCCGACGCGCTTGCCATCGTGCCAAATGTAGACGGCCAGCAGAATCGTCGTGGTGATCATCGTGACGGTCAATGCCAGGCCGTACGCGGCGGAAATATGCTCCGAATCGCGGAACATCGCCAAAACCAGCAGGGTGGAGACGCACAGCACGGCGTTGACCACCGGAATGTACAGCTGGCCGCGGGTACGAGCCGGATAGCGCACCTGCAGGTGGGGCATCCAGTTGAGTCGCGTCGCTTCGGAAACCATGGTGTAGGCGCCGGTGATCAACGCCTGCGAAGCAATCACGCCGGCGCACACGGACAGCAGCACCGCCACGTAACGCACGGACGGGGTCATCATTTCAAAGAACGGATTAAGGCCGTGCATGTGGTTGTACGCGGTGTCGTCCCAATGGTTGAGCATCCACGCGCCCTGGCCGAAATAGCAGAACACAAGGGCGATCTTGATGAACGGCCACGTGAAGTAGATGTTGCCGCGGCCGACGTGGCCCATGTCGGAATACAGCGCTTCGGCGCCGGTGGTGGACAGGAACACGGTGCCCATGACGGCGAGGCCTGCCGCATTGTGGTGGCTGAAGAGGAACTCCACGCCGTACACCGGATTCAGCGCTTCAAGCACGCTCCAATCGGAGCTCAGGTTCACCAAGCCGACGACGGCGAGGAACGAGAACCAGATCATGACCACCGTGCCGAACGTGCGGCCGATGCGTTCGGTACCGCGCGACTGCACTGCGAACAGGCAGACGATGATCACAATGGTGATCATCAGCGTCAGTTCTTTGTTTCCGCTCATGATCGGTTCCAGCAGCGGCAGTGTTTCCAAGCCTTCCACTGCCGAGCTGATCGAGACGGCCGGCGTAAGCACGGAATCGGCGAGGAACGCGGCGCCGCCCAGCATGGCGGGAATCGCAAGCCATGCCCCATATTTGCGGATCAGCGAATACAGTGCGAAGATGCCGCCTTCGCCGTTGTTGTCGATGCGCATGGCGATGAACACGTATTTGACGGTGGTGATCAGCGTGATCGACCAGAAGACCAGCGACAGGATGCCCAGCACCGCGGCGCGATCCGTATGCGCCAAACCGCCTTGGCCGTTGAGGAACGTCTGCATGGTGTACAGCGGCGAGGTACCGATGTCGCCGTATACCACGCCAAGCGCCACGATGGCCATGGCCGGCGTGATTTTGTCCGGGCCGGACTGGAGACGGCTCCACCAGCGGCCGATGCGGCCCTTGCTGGCGGCCTCGTCAAGTTTCGCGGCTTCCTGCTGCTGCGCCTCGTGCTCCTTGATGAGCGTCTGGCGCTCCTCCTTGGTCAGGACCTTGTGCGAGACCTTTGGCGCCTGCGTGTACGTCGCTGCGTGAAGCAGCGACTGTTCTTCTTCGTTCGGCTCGTTAGCCATAACGCTTCCTCCAAGTGGCGGGCCTTCCAACCCGCTCCCCAAAATAAAACGCAAGGTGTGACACTAGGAGCTTGGCAAACCATTGTCAAATCTTCACACGTGATTCGGCACGTCACGCATGAAATTCACATATGCTTAGTCGTTTGTATTTTGCTTATTTTCTGGCGATTACGCAACTGTTACGTTGAGGCCCATGCGACCGTCACGGAACCGCCACGGGATTACCGCGAAATCGCCATTCTTTTTAGATACCGTACACTTCGCGCGTCGTTTCACGCGTGGCTTTGGCGATTTCAGCCAACGGTCTGTCAAGATAGTCGGCGAGCGCCTGCAGGGTGTACGGGATCATATACGGCGCGTTGGTGCGGCCGCGGTAGGGCATCGGACTTAAGTAGGGAGCATCGGTTTCGACCATGACGTGGCTCATGCCGACGAGTTTCGCCGATTCGCGGATTCCGTCGTTGCCTTTGTAGCTGGATGTGCCGGAAAGGCTGAGATACCAACCGTTTTTGCGGGCGATTTCGCCCATTTCGGCGTCGCCGGAGTAACTGTGGAACACGGTACGTTCGGGGGCGCCGTCGGCGAGCAACGTTTCGATGACTTCCTTGTGCGAGTCGCGGTCGTGGATTTGCATGGGCAGGTTGAGTTCCTTGGCGAGCGCGATGTGGGCACGGAACGCTTCGCGTTGCAGTTCCTTGGCGGATTCGCCAGTGCGGAACAGGTCCATGCCGGTTTCGCCGATGGCGACGACCTGGTTGGGGTAGGTGGTGGCGAGGCGGTGCACTTCGGCCATGGCTTCGTCGAAGGGGATGTCGTGCCAAGGCTTGTATTTGATGGGCAGGCCGTCGGGGCCGGGCGCGCCGCGGTGGCCGTGCAGCACGGCTTCGTTGGGGTGTATGGCGATTGCGGCGTGCACGGTTCCGGGATGCTCGCGGGCCATGTCGATGGCGGTCATGAGGTTGGGCAGCTCGCAACCGCAGTCGATTACGCCTTCGACGCCGACTTTCTGGGCTTGTTCCAGCAGTTCGTCGACGCTGTAGACGGGTACTTCGCCTTGGCCTTTTTCCATGGCTTCGTGACTCATGGCTTGGGAGAAGGGCACGACGGATGCGACGTGGGTGTGGTTGTCGATGACGTGCGCGTCTTCGGGCAGCGGCTGTGGGGCCGGGGCCCAATTGCGATTGCGGTGGTGCTTGCTCATGTTTTCCAGATTAGTCCCGATTGGCCCTGCACTGCGGACGAACTCTCGTTCGAGGGTTCAAACGAGGGTCCGCCCGTTTCGCGGCATACACGTCACTTAATCGTGATGGTGGTGAACGACCATGCCGGTGCCGTGTAGTCGCCGTCTGTCAGATCAATCGCGGTCTGCCGCGGCCTGGTCGGCGATTCCTCACCGACCTGTCCCGCATACGGATTGTCTCCGGCTAGGACGGTGGCCGTGGCGGATGCCGCCGATGCTGTGGAAATATTCAACTCGGCAAGAATCTGACGTAGGTCGACGCTTATTGGCGCGTCCATGGCATTGACCACGCGCACGTAGGTTTCCCCTGCCTTGGCGTTGCGCGATACGGTGACGGTGCGCCTTGGCTCGTCCTTGACCTCCGTACCGTCTGCGATCAGCGTTCCATCGATGTACAGCTTCATGGCTTGGCCGCGGTCGGTGATGTCGGCGTGCACCTGCCACGTGGTGCCCGGCCGCACTTCATTCATGGAGACTTCGGTGCCGGCGAGCGCATAGGCGGTGCCGTCGCGGACGACGCGCACGCTGTGCCCGCGACCGAGCGAGACGATGTTGTGGTTCTTGCCGTCGATATCGCCACAGATGAGGTCCATGCCCCATCGTCCCTCGTAATAGACGACGGTAGTGTCGATACTGTAGGAATCAGCGTGCAGATCGAGGGCGGTGTCGATGGTTCTGCCATCGTAGGCCACGTTGCCGAGATTAATCGTCTCCCCGGATGCGGTGGTGATGACAAGATTGTTGAGGTCGGCTTTGGCGTTGCCCGCGATGCGTAGTCTCACGGTGTCCGGCAGGGTGCGGCGCAGCGTGGACGGGCCTTCGACGGTGACGGGCCACGCAGTGTCGGCCGTGGTGGTGGCGTACATCTGCTGCACCCAATAGCTGTAGGGATGGTAGGCGCGTTCGTTGTCGAAGTAGATGAGGTCCGGATTCCAGCTATGGTGCCCATTCTTGGCGAACAGCGGGGCGTAGGAGGCCATGGCCACCACATCGCCGTTGAGTTCCATGCGTCCCATGAAGGCCGCTTCGGACAGGCCGTTGATCAGTTGGGTGTTCCAGGAGCCGTATTCGCCGAGGTAGACCTTCGGTCCCTTGCGGTCCGTGTGGTCGTAGTGGTCGAGGTTGTGGAACCACCAGCTGGACGACTGGTAGGAATGTTCGTCGACGATCGGCAGACCCGCTTCGCGCGCGTACTTCCAGCCTTCCTCGTAATCCTGACCGCTGGGGGCGGGACCGACGGTGCCGACGACGACGATGTCCGGATATGCGGCTTTGACGGCGTCGAAAATCTGCTGGAAGCGGTTTTTGAACACGTCGTCGATGAGATCCTCATTGCCGATGCCGAGGTATTCGAGGCCGAACGGCTCCGGATGGCCCATGGCGGCACGCTTGGCACCCCATTCGGTGGCGGTGCTGCCGTTGCAGAATTCGATGAGGTGGAGTACTTCATCGATGTAAGCGGGCATATCCTCCTGCGCCACCGGCACCGGGCCTTGGCTGGTGTTTTGGCAGCTCACGCCGGCGGGCAGCACCGGCAGCGGCTTGGCGCCGATTGTTTCGCACAGGCACAGGTATTCGTAGTAGCCGATGCGGAATGACTGGTGGTAGCCCCAGAGGTTGAAGTTGTGCGGACGGTGCTCGACCGGTCCAATGGTGCGGTCCCAGTGGTACATGTTGTCCATGCCGAGGCCGTGGGTGATGCAGCCGCCGGGGAATCGCATGAATCGTGGTTTGAGGTCGGCGAGCGCCTCCACCAGATCCGGGCGGAAGTGCTTGAGGCCGCGGTAGGTGGTACGTGGCTCCAAGGTGACGAAGTCGAGGTCGATGACGCCTTCGCCGTCGAAGGTCAGGCGCAATGTGCCCTGTGTGGACACGCTCGAGCCGGCATCGCCGTGCTCAGGAACGGTCAGCGAGGCTTGGTATGTCGTCCATGCCGAGGCTGAGACGGTGATGGTGTTTTCGGCGATGATGCTGCCGTCGTCTCCGCGCAGCGAGACCGTCACCGGCATCGCGCTTTCCGATCGCACGCGCATCCAGGCGGTGAAATCGTAGGTTTCTCCGGCGCGGAACACCATGCCGTCCCAGCCGGTGTTGTCCAGCGCGGCAGGGGCGTGTTCGACTTCCACCGTCGCGTAATGCGGGTTTTCGGTGGCGACCGGGTCGTTGTCATGGATGCAGAACGCGGCGAACGAGCCTTCCGGCACGATTTTGCGCCAGAAGCTGTAGTTGCTCCAATCGATGGAGTCGGCGCGGTTGTATTCGAAGGCGCCGTTCTGCACGAGGTCGGCGTTGAGGCCGCCGTCGCCGGAGTAGCTGATGTCTTCGAAGAAGATGCCCCACAGGTCGGTGCTGATGGCGCGCACGCCCGCTTTGTCGAGTGTGGCGGTGAGTTTGTCGGTCATGGTGTGGCCGTCAGCCGGATATTCGTCAGCCGGGGCGACGGAAACGGTGGTTGGGATCGTCATCGAACCTCTCTTTTCGTTCGGGATCGCTATGGGGGCTGTGTCGCGGAAAGCAGGACGCCGTCATGCGAACCGTATATGTATCGTTACATATACTAGCGCAAATCCAATCATCCGCAATGGAGGCAATATATCGGTGAGTCTTTGTATTTGCAACGATTTTACAGAATCAAGAGAATATAATATCGTTACATATCAATCATAAGTTTTCAAGGAGCGGCATATGACCAGCAGCACACCGACGCTACGCGACGTGGCCGCGGAAGCGGGCGTCTCCCCCATGACCGCGTCGAACGCGCTGCGCGGCAAGCCAGGCGTCAAGGAATCGACCCGCGCCAAAGTGATCGCCGCAGCGAAGAAACTCAATTACCGCATCAATCTGACGGCCAGCATGCTCAAATCGGGCCGCAGCAACATCATCCACGTCATCGTCAACGAATTCGATTCGCCGTTCTATTCAAAGCTCACGCAGGCGTTGAGCAACGAAATCGTGTCCCGCGGACTTATTCCATTCATCGAGCAGACGCAGTATTCGCCGGACGCTGCCGAGCACGCGCTGAGCAGCAATCCGTTCTCCGTGCAGCTGTTCGATGGCGAGATCCTGCACGCCACAGGCTTGGGCACAAATGTACCGCTGTCCAAACTCAATGGCGGCAGACCATTCGTGCTGCTGGACGCCTGCGAGGAGACGCCGACCGTCGATGCCGTGAACTTCCCCAACGAGGAGGCCGAACGCGCGGCGATGCAGCATCTCATCGACCGCGGATGCCGCAATATCGCGATCGTCGGCCACCGGTTCGCCCCCCGCGCCGATCTGGCGCATGCCCAGAACGCGTTCGCTCTGCGATTGCGCGGCGCATGCGGAGCGCTGTCCGACGCCGGACTGCCCTATGACGAGTCGATGGTGTTCGAAGCCGGGGATGTGGCCAATGGCATCATCGCCGGGCATGCGATTGCGGAACGTATTCTCGCCGCACGGAGCGGACATGGTGGCACCGAGTTCGACGGCGCGTGCTGCGCCAACGATTTCGCGGCGTTCGGCGTGATACGCGGGCTCGCGGACCGCGGGCTGCGCGTGCCGCAGGACGTGAAGGTAATCGGTTTCGACGGCGTGACCTCCGGCTCGTACACGACGCCGGCGTTGAGCACCATCCAGGTCGATTTCACGCAGCTTGCGAAATTCTCGGTCGATATGCTGTCCGAACGTATCGATCATGGAACAGACGAGGCGTTGCCGCCAAGACGGGCCATCATCGGCTACCAGCTGGTGGACCGGGAATCGACCGCGGTCTGAGGATGACGCCCCGATGGCAGGCAATCCGCCATAGGCAGCAGCCTTCGCGGCCAATCCCACTCAATCGGAATCACTCAATCGGAATCAATCGCCATCATTCATCAAGGAATCTCTAGGAGCATCATGAGCATCGACACCCAGGCCTATCTGTTCGTGCATTTCATCGGCGAGGAACGCAATCCCACCGACGAACAGCTGTACTTCGCGCTGAGCCGCGACGGCGTGCATTGGAGGGATCTGCGCCCGGCCGGCAGTCCGGCGTTGACGTGGCTAGGCGGCGAGAAGGGCGTGCGCGACCCGCATATTGTGCGCGACCCACGTGGTGGATTCCACATTGTGGCCACCGATTTGAGCATCTATTACCGTGGCGGCTGGGGGCCGAACGATGGCGCCACCACGAATGGATCGACCGGCCTGGTGATCTGGGACTCCCCTGACCTAGTCCATTGGAGCGAGCCGCGCCTGGTGGACGTGGCCTCGAAGATTCCGGACGCTGGCATGGCTTGGGCTCCGGAGGCGAATTGGGATCCGGATCGCGGGCAGTGGATCGTGTTCTGGTCCACGAAGAGCAACGCCGAAAGCTCCGCGGATCCGTTGGCCAACGAGCTCGGCGATCCGACGAATGTGTATTATGCGACGACCGTTGATTTCAGGGTGTTCTCCGATCCGGTCAAGTGGATCGATCGTAAGAATGTGATCATCGATTCGACCATGCTGCGCGACGATGACGGCTGGTGGTACCGCGCGTCCAAGGACTCGGAAATCACCATCGAACGCACCCGTAACCCGTATGCGACGACCTACGAGGTGCTGCGCACCGACGACCCGAATGAGTGGTCGTATGTGGGCACGCTCACCGACATCTTCGGCAATGGCCGGTATTCCATGCACTACTTGGAAGGGCCGGAACTGTTCCGTTACAACGACGAAGACGTGAAGGTGGTCAACGGCAGGACCATGCCATTCGGCCTGATGTGCGACCAGTACGCGGAGTCCAAGGGCTACCTGTCGTTCCGCGCCGCCTCGCTCGCCTCGCATGATCCGGCCGATTGGCAGCGCGCAGACGATATCGATTTCGGCGCGCTGAAGAAGCGTCACGGCGCGATTCTGCCGATCACGGCCGCCGAATACGACGCCATCGAAACCGCCTTCGCCCTGTAGGCGGCGCGATTGCCCATCCGTCGCAACCGCTCAGGCGCGGCGGATGGCGAAGATGCGGGCGGACGGCCGCTTGGAGGTGGCCGCGTTGAGCCGGACCGTCTCGGGGTCCATGCGCTCGACGGTCCACGGCTTGGCGTCGGGCGCATGCTCGGGAACGGCCGGATTCGGGAAGATCTGCTCGATATGGCAGTCCTCGGACAGCGGCACGTTCACGGAAGGCGTGCCGCCGCGACGCCAGACGATGATGTAATCGCACGGATCGTCGTCCTCCGACGGGAGGAATGACGGATGGCGCAGACCGACGACGAGCCAATCGCCATCGAAATCAGGCAGACGGGCCGGCCAGAACGGCACCAATTCCTGCTGCTCGGTCAGCACACGGCGGTGCAAGGCCACCGCATCCCGCACCAAGGCAAGCCGATGCTCGTCCATGCGGTCAATGAATCCGGACAGGTACAACCTGCCGAGTATGCCCGTGGCCAGCGTGAAGACGGCGGTCTCATCGTCCATCTCCTGCTGGGCGTAACCCCAGTTGCCTTGCTGTTCCGGCAGGATCGTCAGTCCGGCGCCGGCGGCGATCGCGGCGTAAATCAGCGGATCACACTGGTCGGAGGTGGATTGCAGGTCCAATCGTTGCAACTGCGCGTAATCGGCGCGCATCGCACCGGAACCGCAGTTTTCGATCATAACGTCCGGATGGCGGCGGCGCAGGTCGTCCAGCCAATCCAAATAGGCACGGCAGTGGCCGAGCAGGCCAGCGCCGGCGGATTCGGCGTCGAGATCAGTGCCGACGCCGGGGACGGTGTTGTAGTCGAATTTGAAGAAGACCGCGCCGAAATCGTCAATCAGCCGGTCGACGGTGCGAGTGACGTGCTCGCGTGCGGCGGGCGAGCGGAAGTCAAGCAGGTACCGGCCCGAATCGCAGACGCGCACGCCGTGGCGCTGGAAGAACGCGTCATCGGGCAGACTTTGGGCGAGCGGCGATTTCACACCGATCACCTCAGGCTCGAGCCACAATCCCAAGCCCATGCCATGCGCGCGGATGGTGTCGGCCAAACCCTTGAGTCCAGCTTCGCCGAAACGGTTCGTGGAGGCCTGCCATTCGCCGACCATGTCCCACCAACCGCCGTCCGTGCTGTCGTACCAGCCGGCGTCGATGCAGAAGATGTCCGCGCCGACGCGTGCCGCGCCCTCGACGAGCGGCAGCTCCTTCTCCAAGCGCGGGTCGCCGAACAGGGTGTTCATGTAATCGTTGTAGATGACGAGTCCCTGCGTGCGTTCGAACTGCTCGGAACGACCCAATTCGCGAGCCTTGGCGGCACGCAACGCACGGCGCTGCAATGTCATTTCGGCGACGGACTGCTGCCAATCGCCGGCCGAGATCGCGAAGGAGACCGGCACCGATTCGAAATCGTGGCCTTCACCCAGCTCCGTATACCAATGGTGGTCCTGATATTCCGGTCCGAACGCGCTGATGTGCAAACCGGGATCATCCTCGCCGATCTCCCATTCCCATGGGCCGTTGTGCTCGATCTGCCACATCACGGAGAAGTCGCGCGATTGGCGGCGCGAGCCCTCGACCTGCACGATGCCGGCCGGCTCATGCACGCCGGTGCTCCATGTGGAGGCGGAGCTCATGGCGAATCGCGAGCTGGATTGGCCGGGATTGATGACTTGATTGCGATTGCGCACCGACACGTCGCGCAGTGGACGGCTGCGCCAATCGTTTTCCACCGCCCACGCGGAGTCTCCCCAGAATACGCGGGAATGGTCGATGCTGCCGCAGTTGACGCGCATCGGCACCGTCAGATTCAACGACGACACCGCCTCGATAGGCAGCGGGCGCGCGGAGCTCAACCGCGTGTAAGTGCGCACTGCGGACAGACCCGGGAACGCTTCGAATACGGAAGTGACTACCAGCCCAGCCGTGGCGTCGGCATGGCGGACGGTTTCCGGCGAGGGCTGCGCGGCGGCTTCGGCCCGTTCGGCGGCGGTCGGTTCGAACGCGCGCCCGTGCGGCTCCAGTTCCGCATACGAAGCGAATTGGACGATCTCCAAACGATATGGTTCGGCGGACCCTTCCTCCGGCTCGGAGGCGGCGGACGAGACGAATCGCAATACGCTGCCCGCCACCGTGGCGATCAAGGTGAGGCGATTGTCCTGCGATCCGGTGTTGGCGGCACGCACTTCGACGATTGGACGCGGATCACGTTCCAGCACGGTTCTTCCATCGTCGGTAACACGGCCGCCGATGGGCCCCATGCCGCGGCCTGCAACGTTGCACAATCGGACGGGGGAATCGCCTGCCGTGTCGAACAGCATGGAAACCACGCCATTGCCCCATTCGAGACGCCCGTCCTCACGGGGACATACGGGGTTCATTGCACCGGCACCGCTTATCATCTTCGACTCCTCAACCGTGTTCAGATACCGCCTGATCATTGACGTGCATCGATTGACGTACCTGGTACTAGCTTAAGCGGTAAATGGGGCAAATCGCACGTGCGTGTCTACTCGAAGCGGAGATATGCGATGAACTTGACTGGCGCATCCTTGGTTTTGGCGATGTTGCCGAAACCAAGGACAGCCCCTTTGTCGGGCAGTCCCTTCGTCACTCGTCATGCTCACCCGCGTAGGAACACCGTCATCTCGTTCTCGCCACGGTTGGCCCATGCGAAGTATGGAATCAGCGTGGCCGTCGTCGTCTTGCGTTCGGCGGGACGCCAATCATGGTACAACGCGGAGGTTTGCGCGGAGTCTTCCACTTCACGCCAAGCGGGAATCGCCAGCGTGGTCATCGGCATATCGACGGCGTCCACCTCGCCGAGCCCCTGCTCGTCCTGCGCGACGGCGCCGGCATGGAAGACGATGCGATCAACGGACACGCAGGACGGGTCGGATGCGATGCGCGCGGTATCGGCGTGCAGCAGATGCAGGTTCGCGCCATTATCGACACCTTCCGCGCAGTAGGCCAGCGGTCCGCGCACGAACGCCACCTTTCCGGCGTCCTCGCGCACGAGCGGATTCGCGGCGACCATGTGGACCGGCATCGGGAAATCGAAATCGACGACGTCGCCGTCATGCCATGCGCCGGTCAGATACAGGTATCCGTCTCTGATGACGCGGGAGATGTCGTCGCGGCCGCGCACGGTGACCGCATCGGAAGCGGTTTCGCCACCGGCCCAAGCGGGCAGACGGAGGGCGATCGTGAAAACCGCGTCCTTGGATGCATCGGAAGCAGAATCGCCTGCATCAAAGCCCACCGCGACGGATCCCTTGCCGGACCAGGGCATATCGGACATGACGTCAAGGCGCACATCGGTGCCGGAAAGCCTGGCATGGACGCCGCCGCCCATATACAGATGCACATACAGGGTGGATGAGTCGTCTCCGATCGTGTAGGCGTACTGCTGCACGTCCTCCACGATGCGTGCGATGTTCGGCGGGCAGCAGGCGCATCCGAACCACTTCTGGCGCACCGGCTTGACGTGCGCCTTGCGTTCATCGCGATGGCATGCCTCGGGCACCACTTCGAGCGGGTTCACGTAGAAGAAGCTTTTGCCATCGAGTGCCATGCCGGCGAGCGTGGTGTTGTACAGCGCCGATTCCATGACGTCCGCATATTCGGATTTCGGCTGGATTTCCAGCATGCGGCGGGCGAAGAACGCGAGCGCGATGGCGGCGCAGCTTTCCGAATAGGCGGTGTCGTTCGGCAGATCATAGTCGAAGGAGAAGGCCTCCCCCATATGTGTGGCGCCGATACCGCCGGTGATGTAGAGCTTTCGGTCGACGATGTTGCGCCATAGTCGTTCGCAGGATGCCAGCAGGTCGGAGTCGCCGGTCAGGCGTGCCACGTCGGCGGCTCCGGCGTAGAAGTAGGCGGCGCGGACGGCGTGTCCGAGGGCCTCCGTCTGTTCCGTGATCGGCTTGTCGGCCTGGTAGTAGGCGTAGTTCTGCTCGCGCGGCGCGTAGTTGCGGCCGTCCTCCCGGGCGCGGCGGCGGTCTTCGAGCTCGAAGTAGAGCGGTTGCTGGCCACGCTGGCGTACAAAGTGTTCGGCGAGGTCGGCATAGCGCTGTTCGCCGGTGGTCTCGGCGAGTTTGACGAGTGCCATTTCGGCGATTTCGTGCCCGGGATAGCCGTGCAGCTTGCCGTCGGCGGTGCCGAATCGGGAATCGATGTAATCAGCGAAACGGCAGGCCGCGTCGAGCAGCTTGCGTTTGCCGGTGGCTTGATAGTAGGCGATCGCGCCTTCGGTCAGGTGGCCGAAGCAGTACAGCTCATGGTGGTCCTTCAGGTTGGTGAAGTGCCGGTCCATGCCGTTGAGGATGTAGTAGGTGTCCAGGTAGCCGTTGTCGAGCTGCGCCGCGCAGACGATATCGATGGCGGTGTCGGCGGTCGCTTCAAGGTCAGCGTCCGGGTGGTGGGTCAGCGAGTAGCCGACCGCTTCGATCCATTTGGAGAAATCAGTGTCTTGGAACACGAAGCCGTAGAACTTGTCGGGATCGGGGTGCGCCGGGTCGTCCGGCAGGGCTTCGAAGCCGCGGAACGTGTATTTCGGCGGCACGAAGGCCTTGCCTTCCTTGTGGTGTTCTGCGTTCTGCGCGGCGGCGGCCTTGAAGTTGTGCATGCAGTAGCTGGGTGCGGCGCCGGGAACGTTGTCGTTCAGCGCGTTCCACTGGTAGGGAATCACCTGGGTGCGCACGAGTTCCTGCCGCGATGCCCAGAACGGGTCGGTGACGGTGGCGTCGCGCAATGCGATTGGATGGCTGGTGCGATTGGTGGTAGTCATGAGTGCAAGCGCTCCTTAGTGCATCGTTGTCTTGTTAACGCTCACAATCCATTATTCCACGGGTTGCTCCAAAGTACATTCCGCATGGCGGCATGTCCGACGGGAATCCCACCGCGGCAGCCGGCCCAAGATGGCCGCGCATTGGCTGCGCGACCGTTGGGCAGGCATTTCGGATTGCGGATATACGGGCTAAGGGGCAGAGCAGCTAGCCGCCGGGGCTGGCGGCCGGCTGCTCAGACCTTGATCATGGCGTACTGCGATTCGTAGAGCCGGTAGTAGGCGCCATGGCGGGCGAGCAGCTCGGCATGGTTGCCCTGCTCCACGATCTGCCCGTGGTCGATGTAGCAGATCTCATCCGCATTCTCGATCGTGGACAGGCGGTGCGCGATGATGAAGCTCGTGCGTCCCTTGAGCAGATGGTTCAGACCGGCCTGCAGCGCCTCCTCGGTACGCGTGTCGATATTCGACGTGGCCTCGTCGAGAATCAGAATGCGCGGGTCGGCGAGCAGCACGCGCGCGAACGCGATGAGCTGGCGTTGGCCCGCGGACAGGGTCGAACCGCGCTCCTCCACCACGGTGTCGTAGCCGTCTGGCAGTTCCATGATGAATTCGTGCGCATGCACGGCCTTGGCCGCGGCCACGATCTCCTCGTCGGTGGCGTCCAGTTTGCCGTAGCGGATGTTCTCACGCACGTTGCCGGAGAAGATGAACGTGTCCTGCAGCATGACGCCCATCTGCCGGCGCAGGCTTTCCAACGTGACGGAACGCACGTCGTGGCCGTCGATCGTCACCGAGCCTTCGGCGACGTCGTAGAAACGCGACAGCAGGTTGATGATCGTGGTTTTGCCGGCGCCCGTAGGACCAACCAACGCGATCGTCTTGCCCGGCTCGACGTGCAGGTCGACCAGGTTCAGGATGTTGCGGCCGTCCGGCTCGTAGCGGAAAACCACGTCGTTGAAGTCGACGCGACCCTCGATCTGCGGCAGATCGACGGCGTCCGGCGCGTTACGAATCTCCGGCTGCACATCCAGCGTTTCGAAGATGCGCTCGAGATACGCGGAGCAGGTGATGAGCTGGTTGTAGAAGTTGCCGATGCTGATCACCGGGTTCCAGAAGTTGTTCGCATAGCCGACGAAGGCGATGAGCACGCCCGTACTCACCTCCACTCCCCCAAAACCGGTGACGCCGACGAAGTAGATGAGCGCGATGGTCATGACGGAAATCGTCTGGATGCCCGGCCACATGAGGAATTGGATGTGCACGGCCTTCATCCACGAGGTACGCACATCGTTCTGCTGTTCCTGGAACGTCTTGAACTGCGCGGCCTCCTGGGCGAAGGTCTGCGTGGTTTTCACGCCGGCGATCGACTCGTGGATGTACGCGTTGAGGTTGCTCTGCTTGTTGGACAGCACCTGGTAGGCGCGACGCTGGAAATGCTGCAGCACCAGCACCCATGCGATGAGGAAGGGGAACAGCGCGAGGCTGAACAGCGCCAATCGCCAGTCGATGACGAACATGACCACCAGTGTGATGAGGAACGTGAACACATCGGAAATCACGTTGATTAGGCCGGAGCTCAACGTATCGGACAGCGTGTTCACATAGTTGACCACGCGGATCAGGATTTTGCCGTGCGGGCGTGAATCGAAATAGCTGAACGGCAGCGTCTGGATATGCGTGAAAATGTCACGGCGCATGTCTTTGAGCATGAGCTGGCCGACGCGCGTGATCTCCACGGTGCGGTAGCGCAATCCCAGTTCGAAAATCACGATCAGCACCGCGAGCAAGGCGGTCAGCTCGCCAAGCAGCGTGAGGTTTTTCGTCGGGATCGCACTGTCGATCATGACCTTCGTCAGATACGGCACCACGACCGAGATGCAGCTCATCATCACCACGACCGCGAGGATGCGGATCACGCGAGCCTTGTACGGTTTGAGATAGACGCCGATGCGGAGGATGTCATGCAGGTTGATCTGCTCCTCGAGCTCCTCATCCTCGCGGAACGTATTGCGTTTTGCCATGATGATCCTCCTTTCTAGTCGTCAAAACCCTGTGCGCGGCCGGCTTCGAGGCCCAGCTGCTTGCGGTATATCTCCCAATATCGCCCATGTGCGGCCACCAGGTCGTCGTGGGTGCCGCGTTCCACCACGCGGCCATGTTCGAGCACGAGAATCAGGTCGGAATCTTTGATTGACGAGATGCGGTGCGCGATCGTCACAATTGTTTTCTTCTCGTCCAAATCACGCAGATGCTGTTGGATTTCCGCTTCCGTCTCCATGTCCACGGCGCTGGTCGTATCGTCCATGATGAGGATCGACGGGTTGTCGGCGAGCGCGCGTGCCAGGCTCAGTCGCTGTTTCTGCCCGCCGGACAGGCCGACGCCGCGTTCGCCGACGACGGTATCGTAGCCTTCCGGCATGCTGCGGATGAAGTTGTCCGCGCCGGCGATGGCGGCCATGCGGCGGATGTATTTTTCGTCGTATTCGCGCTGTTCGCCGGCACCGAAGCCGATGTTGCCGCCGATGGTGTCGGAGAACAGGAACGTGTCCTGCGCGACGATGCATACCTGCGAGCGCAGGGTGGCGAGCGGCCAGTCGCGCGCGTCGATGCCGTCGATGAGCACGCGTCCCGCGGTCGGATCGTAGAATCGCGAAATCAGATTGACGAGCGTTGACTTGCCGGCGCCCGTCTCGCCGAGGATGCCGAGTTTTGAACCGGCGGGGATGTGGAAGTCGATGTCTTTGAGAATCGGGGTTTCCGGATCGTCGGGGAAGGCGAAGCTGACATGTTGGAAGTCGACGTCGCCGGCGATGCGTGCTGGGCAGTTCGTGGACGTTGCGGTGGCGCTGCCGGCCTCATGGACACCGTTGGTCCGGCCGTTGACTTGGCTGACGATAGCGACTGCCTGTTTGACGCTTTCCTCAGCGCCCGGCTTTTCTTGGATACGCGACTGCGAGGTCAGCAGTTTGCGAATCTTGATGCAGGACGCGTTGAAGCGTTGCCAATCGTTGATCAGCCAGCCGGATTGGCGCACGGGACCATCGATCATCCACAGGTAGGAGTTGAACGCCACCAGGTTGCCGAGGGTCATGTAGCCCTTGATGACCAGGAATCCGCCGAGGCCAAGTGTGATGAGCTGCAGGGAGAAGCCGAGGCCGTCGAGCCATGGCATGTATCTGCGGCTGTTGTAGGCCTGGTCCATATTGCGCTGCATGTAGTCGTCGTTGCGCTCGTCGAATTTCTTGGTCTCGTACGGCTCGCGGACGAACGCTTTGACCACGCGGTTGCCTTCGATGTTTTCCTCGACCATCGAGTTCATTTCCGCTAGGGAATTGCGGATGGCGAAGAACAGCGGCCGCGCATGCGAGGACAGTCCGCGCGTCAGGATGAAGAGGAATGGCGTGATGCAGGCGAGCGCCAGGGCGAGACGCCAGTCGATGGTGAACATCATGGCGAGCGCGCCGATGAACATGACCACGCAGTCGAGCGCCTGGTAGCTGACCCAGCTTAGCGCATGGCGGATGGCGTCGGTGTCGGAGGTCATGCGGCTCATGATGTCGCCGGTGCGGGTGTGGTTGAAGTAGGTGAAGTCGAGCTCGTGCAGCTTTTCGTATTCGTCGCTTACCAAGCGGAATACGGAGTTTTGTCCGAAACGTTCCATCCACATCTGGTAGCCGTAGCGCGAGGCCACGCGCACGATGGTGAAGACGAGCATCATGACGCATAGTCGGGTCAGTTCGTCCACATGGCCTTGGGTGATGACGCGGTCCACAATCAGTCCGGACAGCAGGGGGATGGTGAGGGCCATGGTGTTGTTCACGCAGAACAGTACGACCGCACCGGCCACGCGCGGCAGGTCGGGTTTGCAGTATGGCAGGATCCATGCAAGGTTGCCCGCCTGCTGGTTGCGTTTCGGATCGACATACATACGTAGCGTTCCTTCGAATTGTTTGCTTGGGTCTTGGTTGGGTTGTTGTTGGGTTGTTGTTGGGTTGTAGTGTTGCGGCCATTCGTTGCCGCCACGATTCACGTCCGTCGTGTGTCGAGCGTCCCGTCACCGGCATGCCGCCGCCGGCCGAAACCCCTGTTCGGATTCGCAAACTCGACTTATTTTAAACGAACCGTACGCCGATGCAACAGATGCGTTTTCGGCGTGTCGCAATCATAATAAAATCAACATATATACCGTTACATACCACTGGTTTGCGGGTGCTGCGAAAACCGTCATCGGAGCCTGGCTCGCCGGAATCGGAGCATCGCATCGGAACATCGCACGATAATGGAATCAAGCTCGAACTATCGATACGAGCATCGGCGACGCACGTCGAGGAAAGGACGGCAAGGATGACGGACTTGGAGCACATCCGCGCGAAGTTCGCTGCGGAATATGGCCTGTCGGAGGACATGCTCAGGAACGCGGAACGTTGGACGGAGACCACGGGCGACCTCGAAGGGGTTCCCGAGAACCTGCTGCCGGGCATTCTGGGAATGCGATTTGGCGCGATTGCCATCGATACGCCGCGTTCCGAACGCTGGAGCACGCCGGAAGACATCGATGTGATCGCCGACCTCGCCTACCTGCCGGATGGCGGGTACGATACGGCCGCGGGAGCGTGCCGCGGCCATTTGCTCGACCTGTATCTGCCGCATGACGCGGTATTGCGCGGTGGGCACACCCTGCCGGTGTACATCGATATCCATGGCGGCGGATTCACTTACGGATACAAGGAGCTGAACCGGAATTTCAACGTGCATCTCGCGGAACAGGGCTTCGCGGTGTTTTCATTGAACTATCGTCCGGCGCCGCAGACCGACTTGCGTGGGCAATTGGCCGATATCCAGGCGGCATTGCGTTGGATCGCAGCCCATATGGCCGATTATCCGGTCAATCCGAACGCGGTGTTCCTCACCGGCGATTCCGCAGGTGGCGCGTTGACGCTACTGACCTTGGCCATTGAAAACAATGCGGAAGCCGCGGCTGCGTTTGGCGTCGACAAGCCGTCCGGCATCCGATTCGCGGGTGCCGCTCCGGTGTGCGGCGCGTACAGTTCGGCGTCGTTGGAGACCATGGGCCGCAAGCTGACGGTCGGGTATGACCCGAACCGCCGTATCGGTCTTGAGCAGATGTTGGGCGTCGATTTCTTTGCGGGGCTCGAAGCCGCTGATCCGAAGTTCCTCACCGCTGAGGGTCTGGCGTTCAACGTCGATCTTCCTCCCTTGCTCATCATCACCTGCGGCGACGATTTCCTTGAAGCCGACAATCTGGCGTTGGCCGCCGCCTTGTCGCGCAAAGGCGCCGATTTTGAATTGTTCGACCCGAAGCCGCGCCGCCATGAGACGTTGGGGCATGTGTTCGTCATCGGCATGCCATGGCTTGAGGAAAGCCGGGAATGCCTTGATCGAATCCGCCGCTTCTCATACGAGCGCTGTTGAATAACGTGAATGGGGTGAATACTCCTTCGGAGTGCCCGCCCCATTCAATGGCCGTCGATGCCGCGACGCCGTATCAGCGGCGGACCATTTCCTCTTCGATCTGTTCGAGCGACTTGCCCTTGGTCTCAGGCACGAAACGCAGCACGAACGGGATGGACAGCGCGGAGAACACGCCAAAGATGGTGAACGGGCCGCCGACGTTGTTGCCGAACATGGCCAGCAGCATGAGGAAGAACTGGGAGACCACGAAATTGCCCAGCCAGTTGGCAGCGGAACCGAAGGAGCTGCCGATGCCGCGCACGCTCAACGGGAAGATTTCGCCGATGAGCACCCATGCGATCGGACCCCACGACAGCGCGAAGCCGAGGATATAGCAGGCGATCAGCACCATGGTCGGCACGGCCAGCGTGGCCACATCGCCGGTGAAGTTAAGCACGGCCAGCACCGCGAGGGCGATGGTCATCGTCACCGATCCGAAGATCAGCAGCTTCTTGCGGGGGAATTTGTCCATGATAAGCGTGGCCGCGATAGTGGCCACGAAGTTGACCACGCCAATGCCGACCGACACCCAGATGGCATGGTTTTCGGGGAATCCGAAGCCTTTGATGAACACCTGCGGCAGGAAATAGATCACGGAGTTGATGCCGACGAGCTGCTGGAACAGCATGATGCCGATCGCGGCGACGAGCGCAGGACGGGCGATGCGGAACAGCTCGCGGACACCGCCCTTGGTGTTCTGCGCGGCGACGGCCTTGATCTCGTCGAGCTCGAGCTGCACCTGCGTCTGATCGACGTCCTTGCGAATAAGGGTAAGTACTTTGAACGCCTCACGATCCTTGCCTCGACTCACCAGATATCGCGGCGATTCCGGCAGCAGCAGGCCGCCGATCAGCAGCAGGGCCGCCGGCACGAGCGCCGACCCCAGCATCCACCGCCAATCGCGGATGCCGGCGATATTGTGGCCGAGGAAGCCGAGATTGGACGCGTATGCCAGCAGGATGCCGAAAGTGATCATCAGCTGGAATAGCGTGGACAGCGATCCACGACGTTCCTTCGGCGCAAGCTCGGCAAGATATGCCGGAGTCAGCGAGGAGGCCGCGCCGACGGCGAGACCGAGGATGATGCGGGCCACGACCATCATCAGGAATCCCGTGGATCCCGCGCACATGCCCGAACCGAGCAGGAACAGTATCGCCGCCAGAATCAGCAGCTTCTTGCGGCCGAAACGATCGGACAGCGCGCCGATGGACAGGGCTCCCGCGCAGGAACCGATCAACACGGATGATGTGATGAACCCGGTCTGAGCCACGGACAGGCCGAAATCGGATTCGATGAGAGGCGAGGCTCCGGAGATGATGCCGGTGTCGAAGCCGAACAGCATGCCTCCCAGCGCGCCGAACGTGAAGATGAACGCGCTGTTGAGCGGGAAACGTGTGGAAACGCCACGCCCCACCTCCCGCTCGACGGCGTCGATCGTCGCGCCGACCTCATGGATGCCGGCTTCCACCGCACCTTCGGCGTCGTGTACTGGATTGGACGTCTGCACCGCAGTCATGATTCCACCTTCCATTCCCATCGATCCTCATCGATATGAGATGCAGCAATCGCAGCAAACAAAAAAGACCTGGAACGACGTATAGTGACGTCGTTCCAGGTCTTGCCTCGCATTGAGTAGCAACCCTGCCGCGCTTGTATGCTGCGTATATTGCATTCAAGTGTAGGTCATGGCGGCATGTGACACTCCGATTTTTTAGAAAACGTTTACCGGTTATTTTTCAGTGCAGGAAAGCGTGAAGCACAGGCCAGCGGCACATGCTTTTCCCTCGTGCGGAGAGCTTCCTCGGATATCCACGAGCAAGCGGACCGAATCAAGCCGTCAACCATCCACAAGCAAGACGGCAAAAAGAAAGCCGGCGGAGAGAAAGCCGCCGGCTGAGAGAGAAGAGAGAAGAAGGGTTCAGTTATGGGATTCTTGAAAGAACCTCGCCAACAGCCGTAACCGTTGACATGTTCTATATAACCGCCCGACCCTTGGAGGAACGATGTGTGTTCCTGTCAATTCCCTGAGAATTTCGTAGCGGAAATGTCACGACGGTGCGAATTCGGGGGTTTATCCCACTGAATATCGCCCCAACGGCCTTCCTGCAGCTTGTTCAGCGCGGCAACAGACGATCGCACGGCATCCGCCATACGGACACCGTCATGAGACACCGCTATACGACGCCGTACACCCACACGCAATCGTGCGTCTCACTCAGCGAATTTGTCGACGCGGCGATTGTAGGTCAGCAGGCCGTTGAGCTCTTCCTCCACGTCGGAAACCTGCGTATACACGTACCCCGCAAGTCCGCGCGATTCCAGTGCGGCCGCGGAGGCGAGCACGGAACGCACGGCGGCCCGCCAATCGTCGATCGAATCGTATTCACCGTAACCGTAGGCGCGCGACACCGCCGCATGCTCCGGTACGAGCTGCGCCAATCCGCCGAATTCCGAAATCACGAACGCGCGTACGCCGTGTCGTGCGACCGGCAGCACCACGTAATGCGCGGCCCTGCGGCGACGGCGGTGCTTCTTCTCGAATTCGGCCACGTATCCGCGCAACGGACCCTTGTCCGGGTAGATTTCCAGCGGACGGAAATAGTTGTGCACGCTGTGGTAATCGCCGCAATGCTGGTCGTACCAGCCGCTGGTCGCGTCAATCGGACGGGTCGGGTCGAGCGCGTGGATGCGTTCGGCTGCGTCGCACGCGTCGAATTGGCCCCAGCCTTCGTTGAACAGCGTCCACGTCACGATGGAGGGGTGCCCGCCGAGCATGTGCACCATCGCGTCGCACGTACGCGACCAATCGCGCCGGTAGATCGGGTCGTCCGCGCCGAGCGCCGTGAAATGTTTGGCGGTGTCGTCGCGGAATTTGTTCCATGTGGAGCGGATGAGCGTCGGCTTACGATTCGTGGTCCACGCATTGTATTCGCCGTCCGTGCCGCCGCCGGACACCGCGTCCTGCCAGACGAGCATGCCGAGGCGGTCGCAATGGTAGTACCAGCGGGCCGACTCGATTTTGATGTGCTTGCGCAGCATGTTGAAACCGGCGTTTTTCATGGCCGTGATGTCATGCGTCAGCGCCTCGTCGTCGGGCGCGGTCATGAGGCCGTCCGGCCAGTAGCCTTGGTCGAGCACGCCTTTGACGAAGAGCGGCTTGCCGTTGAGATGGAAGCGCGCCACCCCCTTCGTATCCGGTTTGATTTCGACGGAACGGAACGCGCAGTAGGAACTTACGACATCCATCGGCTGCGATTGCGCGACCGCCGCATCACCCGCCGTTTCCGCGGGTTTCGCCGACCCGTATCGCAATTCGGCCCGCACGTCATACAGATACGGATCGGCCGGCGACCACAGATGTTCGGCAGCTGTTGCGATTTCCGCACGCACCTTGCGCACGCCCGCCGGCAGCGTCTCATCCGCCACCACCGTGCCGTCCGCAGGGTCGGTGACGACGATGTGCAGTTTCGCGTTCGGCTTGTCGCCGCCGATTTCCGCACGGACGAACAACTTGCCGTCGGATGCCCCCTTGAGTGTCAGCGTGCGCAGGTAGGCTTCCGGCACGATTTCCAGCCAGACGCTTTGCCAAATGCCGCTTTGCGCGGTGTACCAGATGCCTTCGCGCTCGATTTTCTGCTTGCCGCGCAACTGCGTGCCCGAATCGTTCGGATCGTAGACGCACAGCGCGATTTCAAACGCGTCATCAGGGTCGATAAATGCCGAAATATCGACGTCGAACGGCAGGTAGCCGCCGACGTGCGTGCCCGCGAGCTGGCCGTTGACATAGCAGGCGCAGACATAATCGACCGCTTCGAAATGCAGGATGAGGCGATTCGCGTCGCCGATTTGCCGGACCGTTTCCTCTCCGCCGAGCGTGACGGGATGCACGACGGTGCGGTACCACAGCAGGTTGTCGGGGTAAATGGTCTGGTGCACGCCGGACAGCGCGGATTCCGGCGAGAACGGTACGAGGATCTTGCCGTCGAACGTTTGCGGAATGGCGGTTTCCTTGACTGCGCGGACCGCTTCGTCGCGGGTCAGCATCGCCGCCGTTTTGCGCCATTTCGGCGCGGTTTCGTCTTCCGGAATGGACGCGATCGCGTAATCCCACCAGCCATTGAGCATGGTGCAGTTGTCGCGTACCATGGTCGGGCGCGGGTGCTCGCCGAGTATGGGGGTACGACCCTCGTCCAGCGTGCGTTCGCCTTCCTCGGCGGGATTGAACGCCTTGTTGCCGGCGCGCGCGGACAGCCATTCATGGTCGATTCGTTCACCCCACGGTGTCCACAACTGCTGCAGCGGCTCACGGGAACGCATTTTCGTAGGCGCGGCCTTCAGTACGCGTTTGATATCCAGCATAAAGCGCCCCTTCCTGCAGCCTTGCATATCTCCGCTCTCATTGTAAATGGCGGTCGCGTTAAATGGCAGATGAATGGCAAGCGATTTTTGCAGGAAAGTGCGCGAATGTGCCGGAAGGCATAGGAAAGCAGAAGAATGGCGATTCAAAAGCCACGCGATGTGTCACGATTTGAAAAAATGCTGTAATTTTCAAATCGTGACACATGTAGGGGGTTGCGTGTTGAAATCAGCCTTCCAGCTTCGCCTTTTCGGCGGCGAGACGGGCGGCCTCGGCTTCGCGGCGGGCCTTCAGCTCGGCATCGAAGCGGGCGAGCTCCTCTTCGACGGCCTCCGGCGGAATCTTCGCGAAGATCGGGTGCGGCTTCGGCACCGAGGTGCCGGCCACGATCGGCTCGGAAGCCCACGGATGCACGGTTTCGCCCAGCTTGTAGTCGCCCGTGATGATCGGGTACGTGAAGCCCGGCTTGTCGAGATCCTCGACCTCTTCGATGTGCGGCAGCGGCGAGAAGACGCCGGTTCCGCCGAGGGCCTCCCACACCTTCTGTGCGGAGTGCGGCAGGAACGGGGCCAGCAGGTGGTTGGCGTCGGACACGGCCTGGGCGGCGGTGTGCAGCACGGTGCCGAGGCGGGCCGGATTGTCCTTAATCTTCCACGGTTCGGTGGCGGAGATGTACTTGTTGATGTCGCCGACCACGCGCATCGCTTCGGACAGCGCGTTCTTCTGGCGGTGATTCTCGATGAGTCCGCCGACGGTTTCGAACGCGGCCTTGGTTTCGGCCAGCAGCGCACGGTCCTCGTCAGTGGCGGAAGCCTCGTCGAACGCCGGAATCTCGCCGAAGTTCTTGTTGATGAGGTTGGCCACGCGGTTCACCAGGTTGCCCCAGGATGCGGCGAGCTCCTCATTGTTGTGGCGCACGAACTCGGCCCAAGTGAAGTCGGAATCGGAGCTTTCCGGTCCGGCCACGGAGATGTAGTAACGCACGGCATCCACGGGGTAACGGGCGAGGATGTCCTTCACGTAGATGACGATGCCGCGGGAGGACGAGAACTTCTTGCCTTCCATGGTCATGAACTCGGAGGCCACGACCTGCTCCGGCATGTTCAGCGGACCGAGCTTGCCGGTTTCGCCGCCCTTGGAGCCCTGGCCGTTGTAGGCCAGCATTTCGGACGGCCAGATCTGGGAGGACTACTTTCTCTATCGCCAACGATGTGGCTAAATATTTTGCCATTGTCCCCGCCTTGTTTATGGTGGCTATCCCCGAACTGGCGGCGTTGAATATCATGCAGTTGCATAGTCCTGAGAGTGCGATCCTTTCGGCAGTCATCTTCAATGCGATTATTATTCCGATCTTGATTCCGTTGGCTTTGCGTGGCGTTCAGTACAAGCCGATAGGTGCAAGTGCTTTGCTTCGCCGGAATCTGCTGATTTACGGTGTAGGTGGTGTGATTGCTCCGTTTATCGGAATTAAACTGATTGATTTATTAGTAGGTTTATTCTTTTAATTAAAAAACAATAGCGATGAAAACTTTATTTAAATCACTAAAGATAACTCTTGTTTTCTGTGTCTTTTTCTCCGTATTCTATATTCTTATTTTGTGGTTGTTTGCACAAGTGGCAGGACCTAATAAGGGAAATGCTGAAGTTGCCACACTGGATGGAAAAGTGGTGGGTGCGGCCAATGTCGGTCAGATGTTTACAAAAGATATTTATTTCTGGGGACGTCCTTCGTGTGCCGGAGACGGTTATGATGCTTCTAGTTCGTCCGGTAGCAACAAAGGACCCACGAATCCCGAATATCTGGCTGAAGTGGAAGCGCGTATCGATACGTTCCTTGTACATCATCCTTATCTGAGCCGTAAAGATGTTCCGGCGGAGATGGTAACGGCGAGTGCCTCCGGCCTCGACCCCAATATTACTCCGCAATGTGCATACGTGCAGATAAAGAGAGTGGCACAGGCACGTGGCCTGACTGAAAACCAAGTGAAAGAAATCGTTGATCAAAGTGTGGAGAAGCCTTTACTCGGAATTTTCGGAACGGAGAAAATAAATGTGCTGAAGCTGAATATAGCACTTGAAGAGAATAAATAACCAAACACTGGGCGGCGTGCCTGTCCGAATCGTTTTAGTTATTTATTGCGGTTCAAATAAACAGGGCTGGACAGGACGCTGCTCTTTTTTAGAAACATAAAATAAAAAGATAAATATGAAGAGTTTTTTTAGTAAGAAGATTGTTGTAGGAGCATTGGTTACGGCAACTGTATGCGTATCGGGTATAACGGATGCAAAAGCACAGGAATTTACTGTGCAGGGAGATATTGTCAGTTCCTATGTCTGGCGGGGAATGTATCAGGGTGGAGGTGCGGCTTTTCAACCCACGCTGGGGTTTGGGCTCGATAATTTTTCTGTTACCGCATGGGGATCTACTAATTTCAGTGGAGGGAATAAAGAACTGGATCTGACTCTTGCCTATAAGTTTGGTGAGGCGGGACCTACGCTGACGGTTGCCGATTTGTGGTGGGAAGGTGAAGGGGCATATAAATATTTTAATTTTAAGAGCCACGAGACGGGACATCATTTTGAGGCGGGATTGGCTTATACGTTGCCCGTAGAGAAGTTTCCCCTGTCCGTAGCGTGGTATACGATGTTTGCCGGAAAAGACAAGAAGCTGAATGATAGCGGAGAACTGAAACAGAATTATTCCTCCTATCTGGAACTGAACTATCCTTTCAGTGTGAAAAATGTCGATTTAAATGTAACTTGCGGCGCAGTACCGTATAAGGCGGAGGGTATGTACACGAATAGTGGCTTCGCCGTGACTAATGTAGCTTTAAAAGGAATGACAGAGATAAAAATTAATGATAAGTTTTCATTGCCGATATTTGCACAGGCTATATGGAATCCATGTGTTGAAGATGCTTTTTTGGTTTTTGGCGTAACTTTAAGAC
>OLPH01000845.1_pt1 | contig 34594 bp, 34 predicted proteins | sample 1672951 | NCBI WGS metagenome assembly OLPH01 (sample SAMEA3136740, study PRJEB25190) | human gut metagenome | reverse complement strand
TAAACCGCCGTATGCCGAACGGCACGTACGGTGGTGTGAGAGGGAAGGAAACGAAGGTAGGTCAGAAAACTTTCGTTTCTTTCCCTACTAGATTTTCCTCCTTCTTTCATAGCTAAGGCAAACAAAATATTGAGCCCAAGTTTCGAGGCGAAACGTTCCAAAACTCGTTTTTGCTGTGAAACTTGGGTTGAACTTTCTATTTTTGATCTCCAAGCTTCCTTATGATCAAAACGCACTCTTGAGCTCCAAACATCACAAGTTTTTCAACAGTATCGTTTCCCAAACAAGTGTCCTTAAATGAGCAAATCGATTATCCGATAAAGATAGATACAAAAATGGGAGGGTTGTTGAACTGCTTGAGAAAGTTGGTTATGAAGTTCTGCAGTAGTCCATCCTTACTATTGAACTTTAGAAATGCTGCGTGGTTGGCTGCTAAGGCTTCGGTCGTCTTAAGCTTTCCCTTATCATCAATGCCCGAAACGATGGTGAGTTTCCCCGCTTCTTGCTGGTTCTTTACTTCGGTGCGATCCTCTAAGACCAGCACGTAGTTGTCATTGCTATTTGCTTCCATAAATCACTCTGTTTGATTTGAATAATAGCTTTCAGACAGCAAATATATAAGCTAAAATAACCTCTTCTAAGTCCCAGGGAATTATAAGGAAAGGAAGTGATGAAAAAGAAAATTCGCCCAAGAGTTGGTAGTTTGATTTTTTATGTCTAACTTGGCACTCGGAAAGAACATTATTACAGTAGTACTAAGCGATGATAAGTAAGAGTGAAGAACGTAGGAATCAAATACTCGTAGGGGCATTCAAACTCTTTTTGGTGAAGGAGTATGCGGATGTCACTACGGCGGATTTGGAAGAAATAATCGGATTGTCTAGAGGAGCTATATACTATAAGGTAAAGAACAAAGAAGGACTATACAGAGCGGTCATTGACAAATTTGTCTTTGAACTTCTATCTAACTCTTTAAAGAGAGAAGAGCTTGTATCAAATGAGAAGCCATTCCTTAGCTTTATTATGAACGAATTAACTCTCACGAAAGAGCGGATGAATTCTGTAAGGAACACCCTTATAGATGCGAACTCCACAGAGTATATCAATCTACTATCCTCTGCCAAATTCCATTACGAAGGGTTTAATGATAGGTGCAAAGCTTTGGATCAAGAAATAACACAAATGTGGCTAACATATTATGAGAAAGGTTTCTCTACTAGAGAGCTGAATCAAAACATAGATCCGCTTCTGGTCGTATCTATGTTTCGATCCTTATATTATGGAGATTCGTTTATCCAATCCATAACAGGGAATGAGTTGGATATTGATGAGCTGAAAAAGAAATACTTACTGCTATATAATTCTATACGCTTATGAGGAATGTATACATCAATAAGGTTGCGGTATTTTTGCCTAATAAGCCTGTATCCAACGAGGAGATGGAGGATTATATCGGTCTCATTGGTGGAAAACCATCGAGAGTTCGGTCTATTGTCCTCAAACAAAATGGTATAAAGACTCGCTATTACGGATTGGACAAAGAGCATAAGATTACACACTCTAATGCTCAACTTGCAAAAGAAGCGGTATTGGGACTGTTTCAGGAAAAAGCTGTCCCGACGGACATCACTCTCCTAGCTTGTGGCACGAGTACTCCAGATCAGTTGCTCCCATCGCACGCCTCTATGGTACATGGGGAGTTGGGTAACTTCCCGATGGAGATATTCTCTTCTTCCGGTGTATGTCTGACCTCATTACAAGCTTTGAAGATTTGCTATAGCAATATCCTCGCAGGGTTGCACGACAATGCTGTTTGTGTAGCTTCCGAACTGACCTCACCAGCTTTGGTCTCCAAGTTTTACGATCCCGAGTATGAGGCGACGCACGACAATCTAGACAAAGACCCATATATGGCATTCGAGAAAGACTTTATGAGGTTTATGCTTTCAGATGGTGCTGGGGCTGTATTGCTACAAGACCATCCAGAAGGAGATTGTCCTCTTAAAGTGGAGTGGGTGGAAATGACATCTTATGCCAACGAGTTACCTACCTGTATGTTTATGGCCGCCGAGCTAGAGACTAATGGACGACTAAAGAGTTGGAAGGAATTCTCTCCAGAAGAAATCAAGGATCGTGGCGTTCTTGTAGGGAAACAGGATATACGTCAGCTGAAGAAGTATGCCATCAAGTATTGGGTGGATCATATCGAAACCACTCTTGCTAAACACAACTTGAATCCAGAAGAGGTAGACTACGTGTTGCCACATCTCTCTTCAATGCTCTTTTACGACCAAGTGAATGAAGAACTCAAATCTCGTGGTATTGCTTTGACGAAAGAGAAGTGGTTTGTCAACCTCCCATCTGTCGGGAACGTCGGCTCTGCCGCCATTTACGTGGCATTAGAAGAGCTAATGCGAACAAAAGAGGTAACTCAGGGGCAGAAGATACTTCTTCTTGTCCCAGAGAGTGGCAGGTTCTCCTATGGATCGGTGCTACTAACTGCTCAATGAATAACGAAATATCATAGTGCACGATGATAGATAGAGTGCAGTCATAGCTCGAATCTGAAGAACGTGTTCTTCTAACTTGGTCAATACGTTGTCCTCAACACAGACCGCAAGGAGTAGAATCGTCCTTGATGACAAAAACGATTCTCAGACCATACTGACTAAAGGAGCAATGCCCAAAGCTGTAAGAGGGCAATAACAGAATTAGAATCATGGCTACAGTTAAAAAACTTCCAGATCTTATTTTAAACCAGCTTTCGAAAGATGGTATGTCAATGTTGCTCGGAGGTGCTGGAACTGTTGAGACAATCAACAACAGCACTTCTGGTAAGTGCAATGCAATCAATCACTCAACTCACTGTGATGTTGTCAACAACGACACGAATTGTACGGTAATTAACAACAGGGGCAATTGTTCAGATATAAACAATTGGTTATCCTGCAGAGAGATTAACAAACTCTCATAATTGCACTGAAATGTCATAGGAGGTAGGGCTAGCCCTACCTCCTAAACCACCACAGTTAATAGCTTACAAAAAGAACTATCTATGAAAATTAGTCGATATGTGATTACCCAGAAACTACAAGATAATGCTTATCTCCTAACCAACTTTACAAACAAAACTCATATCATCGTCTCAGAAGAAGTTTTTTCAGTCTTCAATGGTGATTCAATCAATAAGTTGAAGAATCTATATCCTGACATATTCAAACGTTTGAAAGATTCTAGATACATTATAGATGATTCAGTCGATGAATTTAGGGAATTGAGAAGGAAAATACAGTTTAATGTCTCAGATAGTCAACTGTATCACCTAGTTATCAATCCAACACTGGATTGTAATTTATCCTGTTGGTATTGTTATGAAAATAGAGTTCCTAACAGTAGCATTAGTGATGCTGTGGTAAATGGAATTTGCAAACACATTAGCTTGAAATTCAACGAGGAACCATTCTCCTTTCTTAAAATTTCATTCTTCGGAGGGGAACCTTTGATGAAGTTTTCTGCAATAGAGAAAATCGCAAAATTCGCGAGCTTTTTCTCCGAATCAAACAAGATTAAACTTCTGTTGGATTTTACGACAAATGGGACACTCCTCACTTCAGAAAAGATTTCACAACTATCCAATTATGCTTGTTCTTTTCAGATTACACTAGACGGTAATAAGGAACAACACAACAAGGTAAAATACACGAAGTCTCGATCTCTTGACACCTTTTCTTTGACAGTAAAAAATATAAAGGAGATACAGAAAATTATCGCGAACTCATTCGTTTCTGTAAGAATAAATTACGATGGAGAAACTCTTAAGAACTTTAACTCTGTTCTAGAGGAACTCGCGCAACTTGACAGGACAAGGTGTAAAATCATTCTTAAAAAAATATGGCAAGTATCAACTGATGAGCTGTCAAATGAGCTTACTATAAGAGTTGCAGATAAATTAAGAGAGTTGGGATTTGTTGTTGATGAATATGGAGATCCTGGAGTCTGTTTTGCAGATCGAAAAAATCAAGCTGTAATTAACTATGACGGCAGCATTTTTAAATGCACGACAATTGATAAATTCAACAGTGAAAACGCATTGGGAAGATTGGACACAAAGACAGGAAAGATTATTTGGGACGATAGGAAAATAGCGTACTTGAATAGTCAAGATTTGCTAACAGCTTGTTCTACATGTACGATATTTCCAATTTGTACGGGACCATGTCGTCGTCGTATGTATCTACAGCCAAATTGGGATTGTCCCTATACAAAGCCTGATTTTGATGTATATTACTACGCTCGCGCTCTTTTTTTTAACGATATTGCGGGGCTATAGCATAATCAAAACGAGAATAACAGCTGTATGAGATTTACAAAGACAGTCTTGGGGGCGTTCTGTTTCCTAATTATGTCTTCTATGACATTAAAAGCTCAATCAACGCCTATCTTGAAGCTTCTGATTGTTAGTGAAGATAACGAGCCGATATCAAGACCAGAGCTACTGATAGAGCAAAATGACTCTACTATACTCTTCTCATATCTCGATGAACGAGAGAAGAGTGTACCCCTACCAGCTATAGGACAATACCGAATAATAGTTTCTGCTCTCGGGTATTTTCCATTTGATCAGACTTTAGACATAAAATCCGACACAACATTGAATATCTCTATGGAGCCTAAAGTGACGCAATTGGATGAAGTCGTCATTACAGCAAAAAGCCCATCTAAAGTAACTGCAACTGGAGAGGTATTCAAGCTTTCGCAAAAAAGTAAAGCGTTGAAAGACCCATTTAGAGCTCTCTCTGAAATCCCAGCTCTTTCGGTAGATATTATTGGGCAGTCTATTACAACACGCGATGGGCAAAAACCTCTCATCCTTATTGATGGCAGGCTTGTAAATACTGGCATCTCTCCTATACTTCCATCCGATATCGAGTCGGTGGAGGTATCAGAAATAGTAACTGCACGATATCTAGAACAAGGATACACTAAAGTAGTCAATATTCGCCTTCGTCCAGATCGCCCTTTGTATACGTACATAGATGCTAGAACGCGACATGATGTGCCTTTCCGGCAAGGTTTCGCTGGAGGTAATTTCGAGTTTGGAAGATCTAAATTCGCTGTATACGGAAGTCTGTTTTACGAATATCTCCATAATGATCGTACCTCGGTCAAATGGGAAGAACATATGGACAATCTGACTAAAATAAGAGAAGGTGTACAGAGTGCTCGGTTTAATGAAGTTAATGGGGATATCAATTTGAAGTGGTTACCCAGTAAGGACGATTACTTTGCGGCACGGTTCGTATTCAAAAAGAAAACAAATCAATCAGATAGCCATCAGATTGGGACTCTATCCCTCGACAATCAGCCAATACAACAAAGTCCTTTATCTGTAAGTCAAAATGATCGTCAGACGGATAATGGAATTCTTGGAGCTCTTTTTTATCAGCACACATTCAAGGATCAAAGTACTTTAGACCTATACGCTCACTATAATCGTGGAACGGCGGACTTTTATAAATCAACAGACGAGTTATGGGAAAAAGAGCGAAGCACCACACATATAGGACTCAACTCAATTCGCAATCAATATACTTTCAATGCTGATTACGCTAGTGGATCTCATTCTTTTGGATCTTTTGAACTCGGCAACCATTTGGTGCATACTGACGACCAAATATTAAATGTCGAATCTGATCCTTTTGTCAAAGAAAGTATTTTGCAACTCAGCAATTACACTTTCGCAACTTATCAGCAACGATGGCATAGATTTATGCTAATGACTTCAGTGGGGATACAAGGACTATTTGTCAAAGCTTCAGATCGCAAGAGTAGCTACTTCCGACCTCGCACTTCTGAAAGTCTCGTGTATGTGATTGATGACAAACAAGCTATCAGACTAAGCCATGTATTGACTAACAGTCTACCATCATCAATGCAACTTGGAACTTTTTCAACCTCCTCTAATCCGCTATTACGTGAAGAAGGAAATATACACCTAAGACCAAACCAAAAAAATGTCCTTGGGCTGTCTTATGAACTCAGCCTTGGTAAAGTGAGACTTTCATTGAGTTCAGATCAAACATGGATCAGAGATATCATCGAACCCTATATCTATATGGACGGAGAGCAATACGTTCGATCCTATCGAAATAATGGCACCTATAGGTGCTTCACCTTTGGACCGTTGATCAGTTTCCAACACAACAATATCACTGCAATGTTAGGATCCAATGTTATGTTGGAGCACTTCAATGAGCAACCAAAACAATGGTCGTGGCAAGTTGATGGTAACTTGATTTGGTGGATGAAAGATAACTTAGGACTAACCGCCTCCATTAAGTATATGCCCAAAAGTTATACGAGTATCTCTGTCACACACTTCAAGAACCCATCAGTGGCTGACATATCGCTTGCTTGGTATCCTACAGACAACATCCAAATCAGTATTGGAATACCATACTTTTGGGGAGTCAGGGAGCAATACAGCATAATCAACTCCGCTGGTTACTACCAAAAGGTAACGCAACAATTTACTAGCAGTAGTTTGCGCCCATTCATACTCTTTTCATACACATTACGCAAGCATTCCAAACTGCAAATTAGAAGTCTTATGCCTGAGGGGGCATTATAGCCAATAAGCTAATACAATTATTTGCCCATAAGTGAGGAATAGAGAATTAATGTCATATTTCCAACGAGATGCAATGGATTGCGGACCAGTATGCTTGGCTATGGTGTCCGAGCACTACGGACTGCATCCTGATCGAGACCAGTTGAGGCAGCTTTGCGACCTTAACAAGGAGGGGGTATCGCTTCTTGGTATTAGCAAAGCTGCCGAAGAAATCGGCTTCAAGACTGTCGGTGGTCGTCTCAGTTTTGAAACGCTTGCTAATGAAGCTCCTTTACCTTGTATCGTCCATTGGAATCAAAATCACTTTGTCGTTGTTTACAAGATCAAGAAGCATCGCAAGGGGCGCTTTACGGTTTATGTTGCAGATCCTGGAAAGGGGCTGGTCACCTACACTAAGGAGGAGTTTTGTGAGCATTGGGTAAGCACCAAGACCAATGGAGAAGAAAAAGGTATTGCACTGCTTCTTGAACCTACGGAGCAATCTTATACGCAAAAGGATGCAAAAGCAGTTCCTACTCAAAATCGCTTGAAATTCCTTTGGGGCTATCTCAAGAAGTATAAACGCTTCTTCACTCAACTCATTCTCGGCCTTTTGCTCGGCTCGCTCCTGCAACTAGTTTTTCCCTTCCTTACCCAGTCTATTGTAGATACAGGTATTGGAGGAAAAGATATAGGCTTTGTGTGGTTGGTACTCTTGGCTGAGATGATGCTCCTCTTCAGCCGTACAGCTATCGACTTCATCCGTTCGAAGATACTACTGCATATATCCACACGCATCAATATCTCGCTCATCTCGGACTTCTTCATCAAGCTGATGAAGCTCCCAATGAAGTTCTTCGACACTAAGTTGATGGGTGACCTCTTACAGCGTATAGAAGATCACCGACGTGTGGAGCAGTTTCTCACCTCAAGCAGTTTGAGCCTGCTCTTCTCTTTCTTTACCTTTCTCGTTTTCGGCATTGTATTAGCTATTTATAATCTCCCTATTTTTGTCGTTTTTCTCCTTGGTACAGCCTTATATGCAGGTTGGATTATCCTCTTTCTCAAAAAACGCAGACAGCTGGATTATAAATACTTTGAGCAGGCAGGTCGAAACCGCAATGTCACCTACCAACTCATAGGTGGTATGCAGGAAATCAAGTTACAAGGTTGCGAACAACGCAAACGCTGGGAATGGGAAGATGTGCAAGCTGATCTATTCAAGGTCAATCTGCAATCCCTCAATCTGCAACAAATACAACAGGCAGGCAGCATCACCATCAACGAAGTAAAGAATATACTCATCACCGTTCTTGCGGCTACGGCAGTTATTCAAGGCAATATGTCCCTCGGAATGATGCTAGCAGTACAGTATATCATCGGACAGCTCAATAGCCCTGTAGAGCAACTCATTCAGTTTATCTATTCTTGGCAGGATGTGAGCATCAGTTTGGATCGTATGAACGAAATCCACACCGAGACCAACGAAGAGAATACAGATCGGATTCGGAACAACTACACTGACGAGACAGCGGCTGGGCATTCTATCCATATCAAAGATCTTTCATTCAAATACGACATGTACAGCCCCAAGGAAATACTCTCTGACATCAACCTCTCTATCCCCAACGGCAAGGTAACAGCTATTGTAGGTGCCAGTGGTAGTGGGAAGACCACACTTGTCAAGCTCTTGCTAGGCTTTTACGAGCCTCTATATGGAAAGATTCAGTTAGGCGATGCCAACTTGAATGAATTTAACCTTGGTTGGTGGCGAAGCCAATGTGGAGCTGTGATGCAAGAAGGGTATCTCTTCTCCGATACCATCGCTAGGAATATCGCCATATCTGACGATGAACCCGACATCGAGCGCATCCGCTACGCTGCCCGTGTGGCGAATATCGCTGACTACATCGAAGCTCTGCCTTTAGCTTATAACACAATAATAGGACAAGACGGACAAGGCATCAGTCAAGGGCAAAGACAGCGCATATTGATAGCAAGGGTCGTTTACAAGAACCCAATGTTCGTCTTCTTAGATGAGGCAACCAATGCACTCGATGCCAACAACGAGCGTGCCATCACCGATAACTTAAAGAGCTTCTACAAGGGGAAAACGGTCGTTGTCGTGGCTCATCGCCTCTCCACAGTCCGCAATGCCGACCAAATTGTAGTCCTAGATGAGGGGCAAATCGTAGAAGTTGGCAACCATGAAGAGCTAACTGCTAGAAGAGGCAAATACTTTGCCTTAGTGAAGAACCAATTAGAATTGGGTAGCTGATATGGAGAAACAAGAAAAGAAACAGGAGCAGAGCTTTGAGCTTCGTAGCGAAAAAGTACGGAGTATTGTAGGTCAGATACCTTCATCACTCATTCGTTATGGTATTACAGCCATAGGTGCTGTTCTAGTTTGTCTTTTTGTTGTCGCTTACTTCCTACCTTATAGGCAGGTATATACAGGGGTAGCAACTATCTATGAAATTCCAGAGACAACGAGCGATAGTACAAAGATGATGCTACTGCTTCAATTCGAACGTACGAGACCAACGCAAGCTACCCAACAAACTTTGTCACTAGAGGCGGGGCAATACAAAATAGAGGGAGAAATACTCAATCTATCCGCTGTTCGTGATACCTTAGCGCGTCAAGCGGCTTTATGTCACTTCAAGACGACAGATGTCAAGCCCCTAGAGAATCAAACCGTTGACTTTAGATTGGTGCAAACCTCGGGCAATATGCTCCAAAAGTTACTTGGGGATATTGGCTTTTAGCATCTCAATTTACTCCTTAATCAGGTGAGAGAGTTTGGGTCAGCTTTGATACGAGCAGTCTCAGAGTCTACGAGGGATAGCACCTCTTGCTTGACTTGGCGATAATTGGCTTCAATAGTCTCACGCAGACTGTCGGAGCCATTTTCGTTTGTAAAGTCCGCTATCATAGGAATAGGCTGGTAAGCTTTCGTCTCAGGATACTGTCCGATGAAGTAAGAGACTTTTTTCGTTGAAAACTTTTATCGGACAGCAATGAATCTGAAGATTCTATATCCGCAAAAACGGAATGTCCTAGAGTATTGAAACGGAATGTCCTTTTTCAGAGGGGGGATTGAGGTGTAGATAGATACTGTTTTAATATTTAGTATTGAAACGAAGTGTCCTTTTAGCTGTGGCACGCAGTGGCTTGTTTTTCTTGGTCATATTGAAAAAACAAATTACCTTTGCTGTGTACAAACTCTGATGTGATAATATTATGGCGAAGGATAATAGTGAAAAGGTCAAAGTCAAAGAAGTAAAAATGCGTGCGTACCGCATTGTTACAGCGAACGATACTGTTACAAAGAAAGATGCAACGCTTCTTGATATCCTTCCAAGTGATATGAAGGCAACAAATCTAGAAGAGCGTCTGATGGTTCTATCTGAAATTGACAAGTTCAGTGAGAAAGATACTCTTGCCTATCTCAAGGAAGTCGGGAAAGGTGTATATTTTGGAATGATGGTAAGACTAAGACCGACAATCCAAGATGGAGTACTTGAAGAGAAGAAGTTAAAAAACGAGTCTATTGAACTTTCTGACTTTATTACAAAAGAACTTGATGGGATCAAAGGTCTATCATATAAAGAGCATTATTATTTTGCATTATCAAATAAGTATATAATAGTTTCGTTTTCATCATCTCCAAGAAAGCTTTTCACATACTTAAATTGGTTGATAAGAAACAGCTCCGATCTACTGTTTGACTATCGGTCTGTTATGAAGAGGAAATTGTCTAAAGACACTAAGATTAGCAAGTTAGAGTATAAGCCAAAATATGCTACCAAAGGACAAGCTACCACTTCGTCAGCAACAAATACTGTTTACAGAAGGAGACTAGACCAAATGACCTTTGAGATGGTTAAAGGTTTGTTTTCTAATACTGAAGGGCTTGATGAGGCTTTGGCTGAAGGTGGAATAGATGCCACCCTCGTTATCTCATTCAATAGAGCGACTCTAAAGAAGGAGAATAGAGATAATCTCTTGCAATTAGAGGTAGATCATTTGGATAATCCTGAAGATTTTTTTGTCGATACATCAGACGGACGGTTTTCTTTAGCAGAAATGCCATATACTGACGTGCAAAAGATAGAGGTTACCGAACAAGGTTTTCTTTCTGAACCTGCATTGATTCAACGAATGAAAATTATAATGAGTGACCTAAACGAAAATTATGATGAGCCAGTGGATTAAAAAATATAGACCGCTCCTATTTCTTGCTATAAGCATACTTGTAGGTGTATTTACCACTAAGTGTATTTCTATTCCGGCAAGTTTGCTTGACACCTTATACACTGTTCTCGGAATTTCTTTTTCTCTATCTGTTTCGCATACACTTAGTATAGATTTCTCTCAGATAAAAAATAGAGGTTTAAGGAAAAGGCTGATGCGGAATGCAAAGAATCAGTTTAATTCTTTTGTAATTATGTTTGTCTTGGCAACGGTGTTTTTTGTTTTTTCCTCATTGCTCAAAAGTCGTATTTACATACCTCATTTCAATCTAGACTACTGCACACTTACCATGCTTATCCTTTCATTAGCATACACATCAGTTAATTTTGCAGAAACAACAAAACTTAAAAATGATATTGCGGACAGGATAGCTGAGGATGAATGACAGTTCTATATGCGAATATTATTAGGTTGATTCCAATAGTGTCCTAAACGTTTTTTTGCGGGCGAAGGGTGTGAAATAGCTGTCAAGCGGGTCAATCGCCCCTTGACATTTACGGTAAAAACGGGGGTATCCCCCCTATGCTATTTCGGGTTCGTCTGGAGGCGGTGAAAACGGCTCATCTATCCACTGAAAGAGGCCGATTTTGGTGAACGTGTTGAGTCTCAAAGAGGCTGTTAAATTGGAGAGACACCAGGGGTGTTTTGCAATTCGCTTGAGATATTGAAGTAGGAGAATCGTAATCAGAGCCGTCCAAATCTGAATCTCAACAGCGTTTTGAGAGGTCCCCAGAAAACTCTTGATATGCAGGTTTTGCTTGAGGCTTCTAAAGAAGATCTCAATCTTCCAGCGTGAGCGATATAGTGCTGCAATAGTACTGGCTGCGTGCTTAAAGTCATTGGTATACAAGTCAATCGTGTAACCTCCTTGAACATTGTAGATGCCTATCCTACGAATCTTCTTAGGAGACTGTTGAAAAAGTCCTCAAGCTGGTCTAGGGCGATCAGATTGAGTTTTTAAGCGTAAGAATAGACTCCTTGCTGGTGTAGTTAGACCGCCCTTAAGCTTCTTTTTATCCCCTCTAGAAGGTCAAATGACCTCTTAGAGGGGCTTCCTTTGGCTTTGTTGCATAATCAACTGGGGCGCACGTTTGAGATTGTATGCCAATGATTCGATAAGATTTTGATAATGGGTCTTGCGAAGACCTCGGTAACGACATCGTCCGCCATGAAACCAGCGAATGATACTGCCAAAGGTGCGCTCAATAACCCATCTAGTGCCACTGATTAAGCTGTTCAAGGACTTTTGACTCTCTGTAAGGGGCTTACCCCGTGTAGCCTTGTGCATGATACCATCTTCTAGTTTGAGTTCCTTCAAAGCTGCACGATTCTTTTGGGAGGTATAGCCCTTGTCGGCTAATATCATCGTTTCTTCTAAAAGTCCTGCCTTTTCAACTAGTGGAATGATTTGAGTCGTGTCTGAAGTGTTTGCCGCAGTGGTGATGACCTCTAGTACGAGTCCTTTTTGTTCGTCCAATTTGTCACCCACCAATTATATAACTAAAGACTAAAACGACTATAGCCACTATCAAATAAAATGGGGTTGTGGAAACTGAGTTCATTGCTTTAACTGTATTGCAAATTTGGGCGCATCTATCTTTGAAGTCTTCCACCTTGTATAAATTCTCCACGCAATCTTCATTATTATAGATTCTCTCCAAAAAGGTTTTTTGAGATGAGACGCACAATCGTTCCAACCCTAAGTAGTAGCAATCAAGTAAATAAAACAGACCTATAGGAATAAGACAAATCAACGTATTTGGTATTTGCATATTCTTATCTATAAGAAGAACCAGCATTGCTGCAACAAGAGTAACTGTCCAATTCTTGCAGTTAGCACTATTTCCTGCCATTCTATTGATGATTCCTTGAAGCATTGATATGTGAGATTGTATCGCAGGATTTCCCAAAACCTCCAACTTTTCATTAGCGTTCATTTCGTTATTTCGTATAATTTATCCAATGGGTGAGCTTTTGAATTTTCAGAATGCTGAGTAAAATCACGTTTAAAATGTTCTTCGGGTTGCCAAGATTTTTCCCAATCATCCAATACTCCATAATCAATATCCGTAAGATGATCTACTGGTAGGTCATATCTAACACGAGGAGTAATTTTTCCACCTTCAGAAAATGACTCCACCATTCGTTTCAAACGATGTTCCTCTCGAGGCTTTTTTCTTATTAAACGTGATGTCGCAATTTCTGAATAAATCCAAGGGGATTCAGTTTGGTTAATGATTGTGCCAGGTGTAATTGAGTTCGGAGTATTCAGGAAAAATAAACACTCTGTATTGTCTATCATTTGAGAGAGCGCCACTGAAAGCATCATATGGACATGGCTCGTTGAATAATTCCTTTTTTCATAGCTATAAAAATGTGTGTCTTCAAGACAATACTTGTCGTCTATCATTTTTAGCAAGTCATTGGCATACCCCCAAACACATGAGTCGATAAATGGAGTTAGTCCGAAAGAAACTTTTAGCCATCCAGCAAGGGCAAGAGCAAGTTCCTTATCTTCATGTGAGTGTGATATAAAGACATCCGCCTTTATTTGTGGAAACCAATTATCCTGCATCATACTTCCATCAAGTGAGCCATCATCTTCTATGAAAGAGTTTATTTTTTCTTCAATCCTTTCTTCTTGACTTAAGAAACTATTCAAGCCTTCTATTTTGAAAGCGTCGAAATCCGCTTTCTCAAAGTAATTATCCTCTAATAGTAAATTGAATCCTCTGTACATAACATAGCAATTGTTGGTTTTCTGCAAAGCTACTCATTTATCGCGAGAAAAGCGAATAAAACGGCTAAAATATCAGGCTGACGCATTATAGTTCCATCTCGAAGATTTCCTCTGGAGTCATTCGTGCGAGCTTTTTCTTCAGTCTAAGAGTTGATGTGGCTTTGAGCTTGTCTTTAAGCCGTTGAATGATAGTCAGATTTATCTTGTTTATAATGTTCATGTTCTGAGCGGCGTTGTCAGTTCTTTTGGTAGAGTAGTCTTCTCTAAAAATCATATCCAACATGTAGTGTAGCTTGTTTTCCACAGTCCAGTGCTCACGTATCAACTTGAAGACTTCTGCACTGTCTATCAGGCTAGAAATATAAAAAGTTGTCTCGCTGGTTGCCTTATCTGTCTTCTTGTCCGTCCGTACCCTTGTCATCATATGGATACTTTTGAGCCCTGCCCATTTGTCTAAAGTCGAGCCTGGGTTGAGAGATAAAGGGCCTACGATGCTACTCATCGTACGTGTTTCTATTCGCCCATGACCAAAGTCTTTCTGTTCTTGATGCACTATGTGAACATCGTAGATGGGACAAAAGAAACTTTGCACCTCTTCCTTCGTTAGTTTCTGTTTGTCTTTAACTTGAAGTATGTAGTCGTCCTCTTCTTAACCACTGCCTTTGCGGTCTCGGTCTGAGTACCGATAGAGTCAATTGTGATGATGGTGTCTCGTAGATCTAGAGTTTTGAGAATCTCTTTGATGGCATTGATTTCGTTTGACTTAGTAGAGATATTTGGTTTTATAACTGGAGAGATCGCAAATATCTCTACTCTTCCAGACAAGGATGAAAACTATAGAGTAGATATTCTACTGCCCAAGCATCTCACAACAAGTTATGGAAAAAATCTTCCTATTCAAAGAGAGTTGCAAGGAACAGGAGAGATTGTTACTGCTAACTACCGACTGATAGAGCGTTTTATTATGCCAATTCGTAAGATGATAAACCAAAGAACATAGTTAGCAACTCCCATCTTATCAAGGGGGGATTACTCCTTTATCAGGTGAGAGAGTGTTGGGTCAGCTTTGATACGAGCAGTCTCAGAGTCTACGAGGGATAGCACCTCTTGCTTGACTTGGCGATAATTGGCTTCAATAGTCTCCCGCAGACTGTCGGAGCCATTTTCGTTTGTAAAGTCCGCTATGATGGGGATAGGCTGATATGCTTTCGTTTCAGCAGAGACCTTGGCAACATCCACAACGATCTCAGCGTGGAAGATTTTCTGATCGATGCGTTCATCGAAATTGTCTGAGACAGCCCCAACGAACATACCTTGTGTAAGGTTACTAATCTTACTTGCAGGAATCAAGCTATCCATCTGCGTAGATATAGATGTGGACTTGTCATTACGGTTGATGGTCATAGACTGCCGTTGTTGTAGAACCTTACCGAAACGCTCGGAAAGCGTCTTAGCCGTTTCACCCACGACCTGTCCGCTAAAGACATTACCCACGGTGTTCTGTATCACCTTACTCTCCTTATCCCCATAATCTCGGGTCAGCTGCGAGAAGTCCTGAAAGCCTAGACACACAGCGACCTTGTTACTACGAGCTGTGGCGATCAGGTTATCCAGACCACGAAAGTAGATAGTTGGTAGCTCATCTATAATCACCGAGCTTTTAAGTTGATGCTTCTTATTGATGAGCTTCACAATGCGACTATTGTAGAGTCCGAGCGCAGCCGAATAGATGTTCTGTCGGTCGGGGTTGTTCCCTACCACAAGCACTTTCGGCTCATTAGGATTGTTGATGTCTAGAGAGAAGTCATCGCCCGTCATCACCCAATACAATGCTGGTGAAATCATTCTTGACAAAGGAATCTTTGCTGATGCTATCTGCCCCTGTAACTGATCTTGAGCTCCCCCCTCCCAAGCATCGAGAAAGGGAGAGAGATAGTTAGCAAGCTCGTCATATGAAGTCAGAATAGGGAATATTTGAGCGTAGGGACGATTGAGGAATTCAATAGCATGTGGAAAGGTGCAGTATTTTCCACCTTCATAGATTTTGAGAAACCAAATGATAGCTGCAAGCAAGATAATTGGAGACTCCACAAAGAAGTCCCCCTGCTTCTGTATCCACGTTCGGTTGAGATTAAGCATAATTGTATGTGCCGATTCGTACGCATCGGAGATGTCGCTCATAAAAGCAGGGTTAATCGGATTGCAACGATGACTCTTACGTGGGTCATCAAAGTTAATCACATAGAATTGGGGCTTCTCCTCATAAGCATCAAGGTGATTTCGTAAGTGATTGTAAGCAATCTCCGATAGGTCTGGGAACTTGTAGTCATAGATGTACATTGCAAAGCCTTTCTCTATCTGTTGCTTGATATAGTTGTTCACGATGGCATATGACTTACCCGACCCTGGAGTACCCAGCACCATCGAGGCACGAAATGGATTGACCACGTTAATCCAACCTTTGTTCCACCTTTTCTTATAATAGAAGCGTGTAGGAAGATTGACCGAGTATTCGTTTTGCATCAACCTTGTTTCTTGCATAAAACTCTCGTTCTCTGTGTTAAACACATCGTCCATTAGGTTGTTTTTCAACAAGCGACTCATCCATACACCAGCCATCAGCAGGCAGATATACCCCACAGAGAGTGTGAAGATGTAGAGCGAAGCTGGACCAACGACTCCAATCGGAAGTGCCAGCAGCCACCAATTGAGGAAGAATAGCACAAAGCCGATAGTCAGAACCGTCCAAATCTTAGCCCAAGTAATCTTCTCTTCCTTAACTCCACGAGTTCCTAAGCAAGAAAGGGCAAGGAACAGCACACAAAAGAGCTTCGTCCAGAGAATCGAAGAGAAGAGCCCTGCTGTCCGTTGAAAGTTCATCAGAATCTTATTGAGTACCGAGAGCGTCAAGCCCCAGGTGTGGAATGCTTCGTAGCAAAACCAGTAGCAGTTGATGAGGAGGAATAGTACAGAGATCCCTCTCATAAAGTCCATAATCTTGCCCAATGCTCTCAAATCATCTTCTTGTGCCATAGTTATCTGTTGTTTAATCGTTGTCTAATCACTATTTCGTCAAAGTCAAATGCGTAGGCTTCGCTGCTTTCCCTTTTCACTGAACTGTATCTTCACAGAGAAAACAGTAGATACCTACGTGACCATTTTCTATTTTCCACGGAGGAGCGATCTATTTCTTCCGAAGTTTCATTCCATTCTTCCGAAGTTTGATCTCATTCTTCCGAACTATCACTTTGTCCTTCCGTGGAGATTTCTTTTTTCCTCCGTCTCTATTTCCGATTTTCTCCGTGAAGAGTGCGATGCCGTCTTATTTATCATACCCTGCCTTGACTTACCTCTTCCTTCGTCTGAGATGAACCCTGCTCTGCCTGCGAAGTTTACGTTGCCAAGCCGCCTCTTTCCAATCATCGTTGCTACTACCGAGTGGGAGGTCACCGACAATATCATCTACCAGCTCATCAACAAGGTTGTCTCCCTCGTCCGCATCTGACTGTAGCGGTTGAACAGTTGGGGCTTCTTTCAATTGAGAAGAAGAAATCCCATACAATGTTTCATCCATAAATGGATTGTAGGTCGGGTTGGTGAGGTAGGCCTTAAATGTATTGGCCGAGTACCCCTTGCCTAGTCGGGAGCCATTGAGTGCAATGCCATTCGCATCGTCTATGAACGTAATACCATAGATACGCCCGCTCTCATTCTTTCGGATAACCATTCGCAACCCTTGCTCCTCCAATCGATGTCGCAGTGCTTCCTCTGTTTGGGGAGAAGTACGCATTACTTGTAAGACTTTCTCCCTTACGGCTGGTATCAGTGGCTTGATAGCTTGCTTAGATTGTTGCATCCTATTCTGCACAGCTGTATAGCCCACACCACGACCGATCTCCGAGGCATGGATGGGTGTACTGACCTTATCGCCTTTATCATCAGTCGGTACATAGACCAGTCCATCGTACTTCTTCCCTCGAAACTCTGTTTTGACTTCTTCCACGGCAAGATTATAGCGACGAAGCACGGCATTCAGTTCGCCTAAGGAGCAGAACTTGTAATGCTTCAAGACTTGGCGGACAACGCTTGCGACCTGTTGCTTGATGGTTCCTTTACCAATATCCACCTTGGGCGTTTCTGTTACGGTTTTCTCGCTAACCTTTGAACTTGGAATGAGGTTGTGTTTTCGCTCCAAGTCATCGGTAATCTTCTTACTTCTCCTGCCCTCGAACTTGTCATTGATCTTTCTACCATAACCATCTACTCTTAGCGATACGATGTGTATATGCTCACGGGCGATATCATTGTGCTTGAACACAATGTAGGGTTGCTTGCCATAGCCCAGAGCCTCCATATACTCCTTAGCTATCTGCGAGAGCGTTTCATCGGACAGCTTCTCGTCTGGATGGGGATTGAGCGAGCAATGGAAGACAGTTTTCTTTGTTCTACACTTTTCGGGTATCAATGCTTGCATATCTGCAAGGACCTCCGACATCGTATATTCGCCCGCTCTATTTTGGTACAAGCCATGTGCCAGCAGAAGTGTCGCTTCCTTCTTATTCACCTTCTTGAAGTTGTAGCCGAGTGCACCTCCGAGGTTCTCCGTTGCTGAAATCTTGGCAATCATTGCTTGCGGTAATCAATGGTCAGAGAGATAGCCTGCTCCTGCAAAGTAATGATCTTAGCTGACAGTTGCTCCAGCTTCTCAAGCAGTATCTGAGCAGTCTTCACGCTATGATAACTGTTGATGGCTCGTACAGCTTGGTTATACAGCACTCCTATCTTATGTATCTGGGCAGTCAATTCGGAGAGCTTACGATAATACTCCACGGCAGACTTATCTACCGTTATCACCTTGAAATGCTCTCCCAATATCCTTGCCCGCACGAAGTCGGACTTCGTTTCCGCCCCTGATTTATGGAACAAATCAATCGCTCGTTGCTGGTCTTTCGGGTCAGGCAAGCGTACATGCCAGTTGTCCCAGCGAGGTTTTTCTGCCGCTTTTCGTTCAGAACGATGCTCCTCTTTCTTATCCATATCTATTTGTTTTCTAATTACGACTTTGGAGTAATTCTCTCCCCTTCGGGGCAAGGGTCTTTGTGGTACAAACTGCGGTTTGTGTTACAAAGACACACCTTGCCAATATCAAGAAGTGATACGATGAAGTATCCACCCCTCGGGGGTGTCTACTTCGGGGAGAAAAGCTCCACGACTTCTATCTGCCTGCAAAGTTACAGCGACCTTGTAACTAATTCACTATAAACGACATTCCTATAATTTCACTTCTTTTCCTCATACTTCACTAGAGGTTGAGACTTAGGTTAAGAGCTAGTTATTTTGCAACCAAACTCAGTCTTGAGTTAAGTCAATCTTGAGTTGAGTCAAAACCTAACTCTTGAGCTAAGTCAATTTTGAGTTGAGTCAAAACCTAACTCTTGAGCTAAGTCAATTTTGAGCTGAGTCAAGACCTAACTCTTGAGCTAAGTCAATTTTGAGTTGAGTCAAAACCCAACTCTTGAGTTAAGTCAAGAGTAAAGTTGAGACCTAATTCTTGAGTCAGATTTAGAGTGAAACAATCGCCCCATAGGCTTATAACATAAGTAGTAACCAAAGAACAATATGGACAGATCAAACAGCCGCCCGCTTTACTTAGGCTTCGCCTCTCAAAAGGGAGGAGTCGGTAAGAGTACGCTAGCCGAAGTGTTAGCATCTATTTTATACTACGAGAAGGATATCCCGCTTGTCGTAGTGGACTGCGATGGCACGCAGGAGTCATTTTTCAAGCTCAGAGAGCGTGACAGAGATCTTATTGGAACCTCTCCAGATATAGGGAAGGCACTCCACGAGCGACTTGCCCAATATGGGAAGAAGTCTTACCAGATTATCCGAAGTAATCTAGAGCAGGCGATAAGCAATACAGAGCAATACTTGAGTAAAGCACCGACAGCTCCCCAACTCGTCATATTCGACTTCCCAGGTCATGTAGCTACCAGTGCTATGATGGAGCTATCCATTATGATGGACTATATCATCTCCCCCATAGAGGCTGACCCGCAATCGTTGGCATCAAGCTTTGCTTATGCCAAGACAATCCAAGAGCTAGGTGTAGGCTTTGCAGAGTCTCAAATCCAAGATCTCTTTTTGCTTTGGAACAAGGTAAATCGCAGTGCCAGCACTATGGTCATCGAACTGTTCAGTCAGCACGCTCAAGAGCAGGGCTTGAAGATCCTAGACACTCGTATCTACCATTCTGTTCGCTTCAGTCGTGAGCTAGCTCAAGGGGGTGTCAAGGGAGTCTTTCGTTGCTCTTACCTACCTCCAGCTACCACGCTACGCCCTCAGACGGGTGTGGATGAATGGGTGGAAGAGGTGATGCAGAAGCTAGGACTACAAAAAGGTAGAAGCGTATGAGCTCACTTAAAGAACAGCGAGAGCGACTGCTCCAAGCGAAGATGAGAGAGATGGCAAATATAGGGGTCACCAAGCGTACCGCAGATAATATCCCAGACTTTGATGAGCCGATAGATTTGGATGAAGAACCAACGCTTGAAGCGGAGTGTAATGCCGTCTCAGAGATCGAGGAGACAACAGCCTCTATTCCGACCTCCTCTCCTCAAGCATCCCAACGTCACAGCTCCAAAAGAAAGCACTCGGACAAAGATGAGAAGAGACCTAATCCTAGGAGTTGCTCATCGACATTAGAGTTTGCAGCGTACGAAGAACGTTTCCTGACATCTGTACGAGACGGACGCAACAAGTCTGGCTTCAGCATTCATACCGAAGTGCTACAGCTACTTCGAAATGTGGTGAGTGACCTCCGTGTAGAGACCTCCATCACAAGCTATATTGAGAACATCATACTGGATCACTTGAAAACGCACCAGGAGCTATTAAACCAAATCGCCTCTCAGCGGAGACGAGATAAGACTATTGACCTATGATTGAAGAGACATTGAGATGCTTACTGCTCTTATTAGGGATTGTGTGGGTGATCTTTGGCATCACCTATTGGCGGAGACTCTTGAACAGCTCTAAGCAAAAACCTATAAGAAAGGCTACAGCCAAGAAAGAGAAGACGGAACGGGCAGACTCCAATCAAGAGCGTAAGGAGCTAGTGAGAGACGAATTAGTCGGCAAGAGCAAGCCTTTTATTTCCTCATCTTTCCCTAAGGTTCCTAAGAGTTCCTCGTCTGAAAAAGCGGACGATAATCCCGCTACATTTGCAGAGTTAGATCGTGATAAGTCAACGCAAAGAGATGACGCTACAGATCCTTTAGAAGAGGAAAGCGAAACTATCCCTGAGGCAGAAAACGAGATTCAAGTTGCCTACACGATGGAGGATCCAGATGAGGAGAGCATCCTGCGGGAGGAGTTACAGATTGCCAGCGAAGCACTGCCCGAACTCTCCCCGACCGCCATCTTAGCAAGAGATTTATCACGTATTAGCCAATGGAGTAAGCAAGAGGATTCACTGACTAATGAAAATGAAGAGGAGGTGTGCCAGACGCTCCGCACCTTGCGAGGAACGGAGCTTATGGATCGACTCAAAGAGTATACGCTAGAAGTGGAGGAAGCTCACCGCAATCTCTTTGCAGCCCTGCGGAAAGCTGAAGAGCTAGAAGAGGAACCCGCACCTTCCCAAGTAGAGGCAGAAGCGGGAGAAGAAGAAAAACCGCTCTCTTACTACTTATAACCCAACAATAGAACAGCAAGATTATTCTTTAACAACTTGATATAACGACAGACAATGAACAGACGAATGATTAGCAAGGAACGCCTAGCGATGCTTGCCCTGACCCTGATGATGACAGGTGCGACAGCCTTTGCCCAAGGCAATGGTATGGCGGGCATCAACGAAGCGACCAAGATGGTCACTTCCTATTTTGACCCAGCCACCAAGCTCATCTATGCCATTGGGGCAGTGGTGGGCTTGATAGGCGGTGTCAAGGTGTACAATAAGTTTAGCTCAGGAGACCCCGATACGAGCAAGACAGCTGCAAGCTGGTTTGGAGCTTGTATCTTCCTCATCGTAGCTGCTACCATCCTGCGTAGCTTCTTCCTCTAATGGCTAGTTGGGAAGTAAATAAAGGAGTCGGTCGGACGGTGGAGTTCAAGGGCTTGAAGGCTCACTACCTCTTCCTATTTGCAGGAGGGTTACTGGGCATCTTCATCCTTGTAGTGATTCTCTATCTCTGTGGCATCAGTCAGATCATCTGCTTGGGCATAGGCGTAGTGGGTGCCACCGGTGTGGTGTGGCAAACGTTCGCCATGAATCGCAAGTATGGTCAATATGGATTGATGAAGCGAGGAGCTATAAGAAGACACCCGAGGTATCTCTTGAACCGCCGTTCGGTCTATCAGCTTTTTCACCAACTCAATAGCTCTAGATGATGAGAAACAGAAGCAAGATAACCACCTTAGAGTCAAAGTTCCCCTTGCTGAGTGTAGAGCATGGGTGCATTGTCAGTAAGGATGCTGATGTGACGGTTGCTTTTCGAGTGGAGCTACCCGAACTTTTTACAGTCACATCTGCAGAGTATGAGACGATGCACTCTACTTGGCATAAAGCCATCAAGGTGCTACCCAACTTCACGATCGTTCACAAGCAAGATTGGTTCATCAAGGAGTGCTACCATACGACTTGCAAGCGTGGTCAAGAAAAGCCTTTGAGCTTTCTCGCTCGTGCCTCTGAGAGACACTTCAATGAGCGACCCTATCTAAACCATACCGTCTACCTCTTTATCACGAAGAGCAATCGACAGCGTATGGCACAGCAGAGTAACTTCTCAACGCTTTGTAGAGGTCATCTACTCCCTAAAGAGATTACCAACGAAGAGGAGATGGTGAAGTTTATGGAGTCGGTGGATCAGTTCGAACGCATCATCAATGAATCCGAATTGATAAAGCTGGCTCGAATGAGCGAGGCTGAGCTGGTTGGCTCTAGGGAGCAAGCTGCTCTATTAGATCGCTACTTCTCTCTATCAGATAGCAGACACGGCACATTGGAGGATATACGTCTAGGGGCAGACCTTGTACGTGTGGGAGACAATATGCTGTGCCTGCATACGCTCTCTGATACGGATGATCTACCCACTACTGTCAGTACCGATGGTCGCTATGAGCGATTATCAACAGACCGCTCAGACTGCCGCCTCTCCTTTGCCTCTCCAGTGGGGCTGATGCTTCCCTGCAACCATATCTACAATCAATACCTCTTCATTGAAGATAGCGAGGCTAACTTACAGCGCTTTGAGAAGCAGGCTAGGAATATGCACTCTCTAGCACGCTACAGCCGTAGTAATCAAATCAACGAAGAGTGGATACAGGAGTATCTCAACACCGCACACTCTCAGGGACTCACCTCCATTAGAGCTCACTTTAATGTCTTGGCATGGAGTGAGGATGAAGAGGAACTTCGACAAGTCAAGAATGATGTGGGCTCTGCCCTTGCCTTGATGGAGTGCCGTCCTAGACATAACACCATCGATACAGCGACCCTCTATTGGGCGGCTATCCCGGGTAATGCAGGCGACTTTCCCGCAGAAGAGTCTTTCTACACCTTCATTGAGCCAGCTCTCTGTTTCTTCACGGCAGAGACCAACTACAAGGACTCGCTCTCTCCCTTTGGGATTAAGATGGCAGACAGATTATCTGGTAAGCCGATACATCTCGACATATCTGATCTGCCGATGAAGCAAGGAATCATTACCAACCGCAACAAGTTTATCTTGGGACCTTCGGGCAGTGGCAAGAGTTTCTTTACGAACCATATGGTACGACAATATTACGAGCAGGGGGCACATGTCCTCTTGGTCGATACGGGTAACTCGTATCAAGGGTTGTGCGAACTAATCCATCGTAAGACAAAGGGGGAGGATGGAGTCTACTTCACCTACACCCATGACCATCCTATCTCCTTCAATCCTTTTTATACGGATGACAAGTTCTTTGATGTAGAGAAGCGGGAGAGTATCTGCACCCTACTGATGACGCTTTGGAAGAGTGCCGATGAGCGGGTCACCAAGACTGAGGCTGGAGAGCTGGGCTCTGCTGTCAATGCCTATATCGAACTCATCTGCTCAGATGCTAGTATTGTCCCGAACTTCAATAGCTTCTACGAATACCTTAGAGATGTCTATCGTAAGGATATGGAGCAACGAGATATCAAGGTGACGCTCTCAGACTTCAATATCAATAACCTTCTGACTACGCTCAAGCAGTACTACAAAGGTGGGCGTTACGACTTCCTACTGAACTCGGATAAGAACATAGACCTGCTCTCTAAACGGTTTATCGTCTTCGAGATTGACCAAGTGAAGGACAATAAAGACCTCTTCCCCGTGGTGACCATTATCATCATGGAAGCCTTTATCAATAAGATGCGCCGACTGAAGGGTATCCGCAAGATGATCCTTATCGAAGAGGCCTGGAAGGCGATCGCTTCGGAGAATATGGCGGACTACATTAAGTATCTCTACAAGACGGTCAGAAAGTATTTCGGAGAGGCTATTGTGGTGACGCAGGAGGTAGACGATATAATCTCTTCACCCGTAGTGAAGGAGAGTATCATCAACAACTCTGACTGCAAGATCCTACTAGACCAGCGTAAGTACATGACCAAGTTTGATGGTATCCAGTCGATGCTGGGTCTCTCCGAAAAGGAGAAGAGCCAAATCCTCTCAATCAATCAGAACAATGATCCTCACCGACTCTACAAAGAGGTGTGGGTCGGGCTGGGAGGTATGCAGAGTGCCGTCTATGCTACAGAGGTGAGTATGGAGGAGTATCTCACCTATACGACAGAGGAGCGAGAGAAGCTGGAAGTGATGCAGCGTGCGGAGCAGCTGGGAGGAGACATTGAGTCGGCTATCCGACAACTCGCCATAGAGAAAAGAGATAAGCAATAATAGTAACAATCAAATACCTAGTGACAATGAAAAAGTATCTGCTGATGGCTCTCTTTGCAATGAGCCTATTTATCCCTCAAGCCCACGCTCAGTGGGTGGTTACCGACCCAGGGAACTTCGCTGGCAACATAGCCAACTCCATTAAGGAGATTGCCACCGCCTCGAAGACGGTCAAAAACACGCTAAGTGGTTTTAAGGAGGTGGAGAAACTGTACAACGACACCAAGAAGTACTACGATGCACTCAAGCAGGTGAACAACCTTATAGGCGATGCCTACAAGGTGAAGGAGTGCATCCTAATGGTGGGAGACATATCAGAGATCTATGTAACCTCCTACAAGAAGATGCTAGCGGACCCAAACTTCCGCCCCACAGAGCTAGCCGCTATGGCTGCTGGCTATGCCAAGCTCTTAGAGCTGAGTGGCGAGAGTCTCAAGGAGCTGAAGTCTGTAGCTAAGAGCAAGGTGTTCTCAATGAATGATAGCGAGCGTATGCAGATGATAGACCGCATCTATACGACACTACGTGAGTATCGATCAATTGTTTCTTACTACACCCGAAAGAATATCTCCGTGAGCTATGTACGTGCTCACGAGAAGAATGATCTAGCATCGGTCAAAGCGCTTTATGGAAATCCAGAGAGCCGATATTGGTAAGAACATCTACGTAAAGATAGCCGTTAGGATCTATGGACTTTGCATCACTACATGAATTACTCCGCTCCACCTATCAGGAGATGATGCCTCTCTGTGGAGAGATGACGGGCATTGCCAAGGGGATTGCGGGATTAGGAGCTCTCTTCTATGTAGCCGTAAGGGTGTGGTCTTCGTTGTCTCGTGCCGAGCCGATTGACCTTTTCCCCTTACTGCGACCTTTTGTGCTGGGCTTCTGTATTATGTTCTTCCCAACGGTTGTGCTGGGTACGATGAATACGATTCTCTCTCCTGTGGTACAAGGTACAGAGCGAATGGTCAATAAGCAGACGGTACAACTAGACAAGTTGGTTGCTAAGCGCGACAAACTACAAGAGGCTGCCTATCTCCGTAACCCCGAGACGGCTTACTTGGTTTCCAATGAAGCTTTTGACCAAAAGATAGAGGAGATGGGGATCATCGGGCCGAGCGATGCGGTGACCATCGCTGGGATGTATGCCGAGCGTGCTGCTTACAAAACAAAGCAATGGCTGATGAAGCAACTCCATGACCTTATAGAGTTGCTATACCATGCAGCTGCTCTGATTATTGATACGCTCCGGACCTCCTTTCTTATTGTGCTGAGCATACTGGGACCAATCGTCTTTGGTATTGCCGTTTGGGATGGATTGTCGGGGTCGCTTACGGCTTGGTTCTCCCGCTACATATCGGTCTATCTGTGGCTACCCGTGAGCTCTGTCCTCTCGGCTCTCCTCACAAAGATACAGGTGTTGATGGTGCAGAAGGATATTGCAGCATTGAGTGACCCCAACTATTTGCCCGACTCGGGTAGCTGGTACTACATTGTCTTCTTCCTGATTGGTATCGTGGGGTACTTCTGTGTTCCTACGGTAGCGGGCTGGATTATAGAGGCTGGTGGTGGTATCGGGGCATACGGACGCAATGTCAATCAGACGGCGCAACGAGGTGCTCAGGGTGCCTATACGGGAGGTAAGGCGGTAGCTGGTGCCACGGGATCTATAGCTGGCAACGTAGGCGGACGTATCAAAGGGGCACTTATCAAGGGGAAATAGCCTCCCTTCAGCCGAAGGGTGGCTATGACACGCTTGATGAGGATGCGATGACCACGTGACGGTCGTATGACGGTCAGGTGGATAGGATTAGCTCCTCCTATGTGCGTCAATGTAGCAGCTGGGGACAGTGATCGTAGTGCCTACCGTGTGGCACTACAGTTTCCTACCCATGGCACTGTAGTTTCCTGCCTATGAAACTAGAGTTTCTCACCTATGAAACTACAGTTTCTTCCGTATGAAACTGCAGTGCCAAGTGGGGTTGGCACTAGAGTTTCACCCGTATGGCACTACAGTGCCAAGGCGCATTGGCACTAAACTACCCCTCAGAAGTTTTTAGATATAAGACAATTAGAATAATGGAATATGGAATTCAAATCACTCACAAACATAGAGACCTCTTTCAAGCAGATTAGGCTCTACGCCATCATCTTTGCGATAGTCTGCATAGCGGTCAGTAGCTATGCGGTCTATGCTTCGTACAGTTTTGCTAAGAAGCAGCGTGAGAAGGTGTACGTACTAGACCAAGGGAAGTCTCTAATGCTGGCTCTGAGCCAAGACGCTTCGATGAATCGCCCAGTGGAGGCTCGAGAGCATGTAAGACGCTTTCACGAGCTTTTCTTCACGATTGCGCCCGACAAGGATGCTATCGAGAAGAATATGGAGCGTGCTTTCCAACTATGCGACAAGTCCGCCTTTAACTACTACAAGGATCTAGCGGAGAAGGGGTACTACAATCGAGCTATCTCGGGCAATGTCAACCAACGTATAGAGATTGACTCCATACGGTGTGACTTTGACTCTTACCCCTACGAAGTAACCACCTTTGCTCGGCAGTTTATTATCCGACAGAGCAATGTCACGGAGCGGAGCTTGGTGACTAGTTGCTCGCTACAAAACTCGGTTCGCTCGGACAACAATCCGCAAGGGTTTCTGATGGAGCACTTCCTCGTGCGAGAGAATCGTGACATCCAAACTTACAAGCGATAAGTCTATGAAGCAGAGAAGTAGACCTACCCTCAGAAGACGCTATTTGAGGGGGCAGGTACGGCTAAGAGAGCGATGCAATATGCTAACGAACAGACAGCGACAGATTATTGTCTACGGACTGAGTTTCGTCTACCTAGTCTGCTCAATCTGGATGGTGGCACAGTTCTTCCTCCCGCACCGAGAGGAGATGCCACCTATCCCTATGGGAGAGCTGGTGGACAGCCCGATACAGAGGGATACAACCTACATCAAGAGAATGGAACATTTAGCGATTAGTAACTATGGAGCATAAACAGAAAGAACAATTGAAGAAGGTGTTAGTCTTCGCAGGGCTAGGGATTATATTTGCTCTTGCTATGTGGTTTATATTTGCACCCGCCACTAAGGAGCAAACGGACGCTGGTGAGGGGTTGAATGACAACATACCACAAGCTACGACCGAAAAGCTTACGGAGAATAAACTCAAAGCCTATGAACTAGTTGACCATACAACTCAAGAGGAGCAAGCTCGTGAGGAGGTGGGAAGACTGGCGGAGTACTTTCAGCAGGAGGGAAGCTCGTCTGAGAGCAACCCGCAGGAGGCGGTCGTTGGCAATAAGATTGAATCTTCAATGCAACGCTACGAGGAGAACAACCGTCTGCTAGCGGACTTCTACGGCTCTGACCCTTATGAGGAGGAGCGAGAAGCTATGCAACAGGAGATTGATGACCTCAGACGTGAACTGCACGAACTTAGCCAACAAGACGATGATGAGGAAGCTAAGCAACTAGCTCTTATGGAGAAGAGCTACCAAATGGCGGCTAAGTACTTGCCCGCAGCCGGTGCCTCTCCTGCCCATGGAGCTATGCCTATGGGTGAGCAGTCTCAGATGGTCTCTCCGTCCAGCGGTGGAGCTGCCAAGGACGAGGCTCCCATGGAGATAATAGCTGACCACAAGCCGTTGGTCTCAGCACTGGACCAGCCAATGAGTGACGAGGAGTTTATGGAGATGTACGGAGCTAAGGAGCGGAATATGAGCTTTCACTCGCTCTCTAATAGCTCCGCACACTCTGGCGAGCGCAATACCCTTTGCGTAGTGGTGGACAAAACAACGACCCTCAAAGAGGGCGACTACGTTGCTCTTCGCCTGCTGGAGACGGCTCGCGTGCAGCAAATATCAATCCCGAAGCATAGTCTCTTGATGGCACAAGCTAAGATAGATGGCAACCGAATGCAGCTACTGATTAAGAGCATAGAGGTGAATGGTCGCATTCTGCCGGTCAAACTATCTGCCTATGATACAGACGGACAGATGGGAGTCTATATTCCTGGCTCTGAAGAGGTGTCAGCGCTCAAGGAGATGGGGGCAAATGTCGGGGGATCGATGGGAACCTCTTTCACCTTTTCCTCTTCGGCTAAAGACCAAATCATCTCCGAGGTGACTAGAGGGGTGATGCAGGGAGCTGGACAACTACTACAGAAGAAGCTCCGAACAATTAAGGTGACGCTCAAAGGAGGATATAGACTATTCCTTGTACAGACGAAGTAAGCTTTTAGAACTCTAACAATAACAACTGATATACTTATGAAGAAATGGATTTTATCTATCGTAGTTTGTGCTACGATAACGCTCCCTGCTATGGCACAACAAGTGGAGGAAAACAACCAACTACTGAGTAGCGGAGACCTTTACCAAGGGATGAGCCGATCGATACCGAATGGACGGATCGTATTGCCCTACGGGCTGGAGGTTACGTTTGAAAAGACGGTGCATCTCATCTTTCCTGCAGCTATACGCTATGTAGACCTCGGGTCGCAAAACATTATTGCTGGGAAAGCTGACGATGCGGAGAATGTGCTGCGTGTAAAGGCTGCCGTCCGTGAGTTTGAGACGGAGACCAATATGAGCGTCATCTGTGAGGATGGCTCATTCTACGCATTCAGTGCGCCCATAATAGGGGCTTGATAATTATCACTTTGGCAAGTGATTAGGTTAGTATTCCAATTTATAAACCTATCCCATACCGACTTATCCGAATGGGAAACCAAACGGGGAGTGAAGCATGTCGGTAATGCGATAAGTCAGTTAATTGCTAAACTGCGACTGAATTGCTATGGGAAAAGACAGACACAAGGATGAAGCCTGATTGGTTGAACAATAGTCCTATGACTAATGTAGAGGTGGCAACGGAAAGCAGTTACATACGTTGCCTCGCAGTACCCACGCTTATTGAATGGAGTGATGGGCAAGGAATTTACTGCGACATATCCGTCAGAGAACGGAAAAGGATGTACGTTGCATCCGACAGTCTGTCAAGCCAAGTTATCAAGACCACTAAATGGGGATTGCCTACACGGAGATGCCGAAAGGCTATGAGCATAGGCTCTGAAAACTCCGCATGGCAACGGAGTTCCCGTAGTAGTCTGAGCGTGGGAAAGCCACGTACATGGCAAAGGGGAACAGCTCGGTAATTTTAATATTGTCAAACGATAACGTGTGAGACGTATGAGAAATCCAGAGACCATATTAAACAGTTTATCTGCACATAGCAAAGATGTGCATTACAAGTACGAAAGGTTGTACCGCATCCTATTCAATGAACAGATGTTTTATGTAGCCTACCAGCGCATTTATGCGAAACCGGGCAACATGACACCTGGTTCAGACGGCAAGACCATTGACGGAATGAGTGTTGATAGAATAGGACATCTGATAGCTGCGCTAAAGGATGAAAGTTACATGCCAACGCCTGCCCGAAGAGTCTATATACCTAAAAAGAATGGGAAGAAAAGACCATTGGGCATCCCATCAATTGAAGACAAGATGGTGCAAGAGGTCGTTAGACTTATTCTTGAAGCTGTCTATGAGGGGCATTTTGAGAATACCTCGCATGGATTCAGACCAAGAAGAAGCTGTCATACGGCTTTGCGTTCCATCCAAACTCTTTTCACTGGTGCGAATTGGTTTATCGAAGGTGACATCAAAGGATTCTTCGACAATATTGACCACCATATTCTGATTGAAACTCTTCGTGAGCGCATATCAGATGAAAGATTTCTTCGACTGATATGGAAATTCCTAAAGGCAGGCTATATCGAAGATTTTACATTTCACAAGACGTATTCGGGAACTCCTCAAGGAGGGATAATAAGTCCTATCTTGGCTAATATATACCTTGATAAGTTCGACAAATACATGCGTGAATATGCGGAATCTTTTGACAAGGGTAAGAAAAGGCGGGAAAACCCACTCCACGCAAGTTATAGTCGAAAGGCTGTAAGATTACGCAAGGCTATCCGAAACGCCACTGATGAAGACACGAAACGTGAATTGCTGACACAACTGAAAGAGATGGAAGCAAAGACACGGAGAGTGCCGGCATCTATGGCAATGGATAGTAACTACAAGAGACTTAAATATATCAGATATGCCGATGACTTTCTAATCGGTGTAATTGGTAGTAAAGCAGATTGCGCAAGAATGAAAGAGGACTTTACAAACTTCATGAGAGACAAGCTAAAACTTGAATTATCCGAAGAAAAGACCTTAATCACTAATGCACAGGATTCTGCAAAGTTTCTTGGGTATGAAATCTCTATCAGAAAATCCGAGGCCATGAAGCGAAATAAGCTGGGATGGTTGAAGAGACCGTTCAGCGGACGCATAATGCTGACTCTGCCTATTGCCACAGTCCAAAAGAAATTATTGGAACTGAAAGCAATGGAACTTAGGGTAATCAATGGAAAGGAAATTTGGTATGCCATGCCACGCAATTACCTGACCAAAGAAGACCCTGCTACAATCTGCGCACGCTATACAACTGAAATCAGAGGTTTGTACCAATATTATAGGATTGCGGACAACATCTCTTATGCAGGAAGTAAATTCGGTTACATAATGCGATATAGTTTCTGCAAAACTTTGGCAAAGAAACTAAATTCATCAACTGCCAAGGTTATACGAAAGTACAGAAGAGACCATGACTTGGCGATACCCTATCAAGCAAAGAAAGGAGAAACCAAGTTCCGAATATTCTATAATGATGGCTTTGCGAGGCAAGAGCCGGACAAAGACGCAACCTGCGATAATCTACCTAACACATTTGTACTTCCTTTCCCTACTCTTGCGGAGAGACTTATGGAGCGCAAATGTGAATTGTGTGGAGCAACCAATGTCAAGACCATAATGTATCAAGTCCGTAAACTCAAAGGTATAAATACCGATACTGAATGGCACCGACTGATGATTAAGAAATGGCGTAAGACATTGGCTGTATGCAAACATTGTAATGCAAAAATTCATGCCCATGACAAATAAACTGATATTACCAGTGGAGAGCCGTATGCAGGGAGACTTGCACGTACGGTTCGGGGGCAGGCCATGGGAAACCTACCACCGAAAGGTGGCAAGGCGCCCATTGCCGAGCCTACATGTGAAGTACGCGGATGAACCAGAGAAGCTCAGCATCGAGATGAAGGACTTTCTATCTCCTACGGAGGGAAGACTGCCGAGCAATCGTGCGGACATCTACTTCAAAGAGCTGGGAAGTGAGTCGCCCATATTGGTTAAGCTGATTATGAAGAGCATCTACCAAAATGATAAGCGAATTATCAAGCATGTTGGGGCAAAGCAATTCGGGATGCGCTTCCTACTTCGTGGATTATATGCCCACAATGGGTTGCTTTACTTCCACGTCCGTATGGATAATGAGTCTAATATGCCGTATGCGGTGGACTTCATCACGTTCAAGGTGGTGGACAAGAAGGTGGCGAAGCATACAGCTATACAGGAGCGAATACTACAACCACTACGTGCCTTTCATCAGGTGGTGTGGATTGGGGCGGGACGCTCTGAGAGAATAGTCTTTGCTTTGGAGCAGTTCACGCTATCGGAGGATAAGCAGCTGGAAGTGACGCTCTATGAGCGAAATGGCAGTCGCACGCTCACTTTCTATGTGGAGCCTGAAGACCTTTTGCTCACTAAGAAGATTGATAACCTTAAACTGAAGTGGTGATGAAGAGATGGTTATCCATGATGGTCTGCGTGATGGTGGCTATGACTGCTGCTATGCCATCGTACGCACAGCGACTAATCCCTAGGCAAAATAGCGTTGAGCTGGTCGGCTCTATGCCGATTATCAAGGGGGAGAGACTATGCGCAAAGGAGAGCTTTGGGGTAGGTCTTGCGTTCGCACACTACTTCAAGCGGGCGAACTACGCTTTTCTCTTGGCGGAATATGAGCAGCAAGGGTTGACTTATCGCTCTTACAATGTTCCACTGCGTGATGCGCTGCTGCATTTCGGCTATATGCACCCGATACTCTCGGATCGGGGGAAGAATGTCTTTGGCTACCTGGGGCTATCCGCTCTCTGCGGTTATGAAGAGCTGAACGAGGATAAACGGTTGCTACCCGATGGGGCTACACTACTGGATCGGTCTCGCTTTACTTATGGTGGAGCGATACATAGCTCGGTGGAACTGTTCCTTACTGACAATCTGCTCTTCGTCCTCAAAGCTCAAGGGCGACTGCTCTTCGGCTCTGACCTGCATCGTTTTCGCCCTGCTATCTCAGCAGGACTCAAGTTCAATATCTAACCACCAACAACAATGAAAAAGTTCCTAGTGAATACGATATGGGCTGTGGGAGGGATTGCCCTCGCCCTCTTTTGTCTATCTGCTTGTACTCGTAAGCTGGATGTACAGCAGGCTTACGACTTCTCGCTCGAAGTGATGCCTGTGCAGAACTCCATAGCTAAGGGGGAAACGGCTGAAATACGCTGTAGTCTCAAAAGAGCTGGTCGCTTTGCCAATACGCAATACACGATCCGTTACTTCCAGCCGGATGGCAAGGGTTGCTTGAAGATGGATGATGGCACTGTATTCAAACCGAATGACCGCTATCCGCTCACAAGAGATACCTTCCGTCTCTATTACACTTCGCTCTCTACCGACCGCCAAACGATTGACATCTACGTGGAGGACAACTTTGGACAGATAGAGCAGTTATCTCTTGATTTCAATACTAAGGGAAAGGATTAGAATTCATAACTCATATTGATACTTTGTGCAAGGCGATTAGCTGTGATAGCCAATCGCCTTGAGTATTTCTAAGATGGAATCTTACTATTCATATTTCGATATGCTATTTCAGATTTTACATTATCAAAAAATATCACTATCTTTGCTCAAAACATAACTAACAGAAAACTATGGTTAATGAATTAAATGAGAATAATATGGCACTAGACAAAAGCTCGATCGTTATGTGTTATCTAACACAAGAAGACATTTCTAAGGGCAGACCTTTTGCTCATTTTGGTTGGGAGGGGAAGGAATCTTTTTCGTTCACAACTATAGCAGATGGATACTGGGAGTCAGGAAAAATTTTGCTCAAAGAAATGAATAACAACAGTAATAGTATTGATATTCTAGACACACTGATTTACCCGCTATTTTTTAACTACAGACACTCAATAGAAGCATACCTCAAAGCTCTTTTCTTTAGCTATGGAGAACAGACTGATGGCGCAAGACGAAAATTCTTAAACATTGGGCACGACCTTGAAAATCTTTGGAATAATCTTATGCCCTCTCTACACAAGGGAGTAAAACATGTGGGGAGTTCTATTGATCTTTCTGCTGTAGAACACTACATAAAGTCAATAAATGAATTTGATGAAAACTCTATGATGATGCGTTATCCAATAGATAAGGATTTGAATCCTAATAAAAAGCAAGAGTATCGTCTTGATTTTATTGCTTTCGGAAAGCACATGAATGAATTGTGCAACTCATTGAGACAACTTAATTATGACCTTTCAAACCAGATGACAGAGGTTGCAACTGTAGAAGAACTAAGTGAATACTTAGATATTCTTAAAAAATATCGCAATCAAATAGATAGTTTTCTATCGCTTTTAAGAAATCAGTCGATAGAAGAACCCACTGAAATAAACTTTTTTTCTTTCGAAAATCTCATATCAGAAATAGATAAGTACAAGTTGTCACCATGTAATGAGTTTTTGATGAGTTGTGATTCTGACTTGTATATCTTGTTAGATAACCTATATTATGCAGGACGCTCTGTTAATGAAAACACAGTTAGATTATCAACCTCACCTGTTACTAGACAAAAAGAGTTTGTAAAGTTTTGCTATGAGCTATTAAGCAATAATGGACTATCTTTTGGGAGCCCCCCAAAGAGTGATCAGTTAAATATCAAAGGTAAACAAGCTTCTAGTTTGATTTCAGGCATTTCTAAGTCTCTGTCTATTTTGAGCTTGAATGGATAATAAAGCGAATCACATCTCATTTAAGACTTTCTTTTGCTCCTTTGCTTTGGTCGCCTGCTCGTACTCAAAGACAAAGAAAAGAAGCCCCCGAAAG
>OLPH01000809.1_pt1 | contig 35863 bp, 33 predicted proteins | sample 1672951 | NCBI WGS metagenome assembly OLPH01 (sample SAMEA3136740, study PRJEB25190) | human gut metagenome | reverse complement strand
GCGGTGCACGCCTTCGGCGGCGATCTGGAACGGAACCATGGTCTGGCTCTTGGCCCTCACCTGGATGGTCTGGCCGGGCTTGACACGGTAGGACGGACGATCCACGATGTTGCCGTCGACGAGGATGTGACGGTGCACCACGAACTGACGGGCCTGAGCAGTGGTACGGGCGATGCCGGCACGCAGCACGAGGTTGTCAAGACGGACTTCGAGATCGGTGAGCATCGCGTTACCGGTCTGGCCGGCGGTGCGGGTCGCCTTCTCGTAAGCGGAGCGAAGCTGCTTCTCGGAGACGCCGTACTGGGCGCGCAGACGCTGCTTCTCGCGCAGACGAACCGCGTAATCGGATTCGGTGCGACGACGGGTGCGGCCGTGCTCACCGGGAGCGTACGGGCGCTTTTCGAAGATGCGCTGAGCCTTGGGGGTCAGTGCGATGCCGAGGGCGCGGGAAAGGCGCACCTGACGGCGAGAACGCTGAACGTTGGTCATTCTTGTTCCTTTATTCTGTCGTTATCTGAACGGAACGCGAGGCTGTCCCCGCGCTGAGTCGGCCTCCCCAGTGCTTCGTCGTGACGTGCACGAACGGCGGAAAACCGCCGCCGACCCACTGATGGGCTAAGACTCCAGATAGCATCCGCCTTATGGCAGACACAATCGTTTATAATCGCATACCCTATGGACGACCCTGCGTGTCAGGCTCCGCCGGCCGGGGTGAGCCGCCCCGCATCCATGGCATACACGCGGTCGGCGTATGGCAACGTGTCGCCGTCATGGGTCACGATAAGCACCGCCGCCGTCTCATCGGCGACGTTGCGCAGCAGACGCATGACCATCGTGGTGCTCGTCGCGTCGAGATCGCCGGTCGGCTCGTCGAGGATCAGCAGCTTCGGCCCGTTCATGAGCGCCCGGGCGATGGAGACGCGGCGCATCTCGCCACCCGACAGCTCCTTGGGATAGCTGTCGGACAGGTCAGCCACGCCGAGTCGATCCAGCAGCATCGTCGCCCGTCGCTCCAGGGCGTCGGGCTCGTGCTCCGCCGTGAGATCATCGTCGATGACGTCGGGCATGTCGGCATCGTCCTGCTCACGTGCGGAATCGGCCGCGCCGGCGGCATCGGCTTCGCCGGGCGCCGCAACATCATCCGGCACCACCGTTTTCTTCGCCGGGTCAAACAGCACGGCCGGAAGAATGACGTTGTCGAGCACGGTGAGGTTGCCGAGCAGCGTCTGTCCCTGCGTGACGAACCCGAGCGTCGCGTTGCGCAGCTGCGAGAGCTCCTTGTCCGACAGCTTGGAGACGTTTCGGCCGTCGATCTCGACGGTGCCGGACGTCGGCTTGAGCAGGCCAGCGATCAGATTGAGCAGCGTGCTTTTGCCGTTGCCGGAACGTCCGATGATGGCGACCAGTTCGCCCTGGTCCATGGAGAAGCTCACGTGGTCGACGGCGGCGAAACGCGCGCCGCGCCGGGTGAATTCACGGGTCAGATCATTGATCTCAAGCATCGCCATGATGAATCACTCCCCCTCGCGCAACGTGAGATAGGTTTCGGGCGCGGACAGCTTGACCGCGGTGACGATTGACGCCAGCAGTCCGGTCGCGACGGCGAACACGAGGCTTATGGCGACGAGCGCGACGACCTTGAGCGCGTCGGTCTGCAGGTATGGCAGCTGCAGCTGCCTGCTGATCAGCGTGTTGAACGGGAACACCGCCAGAGACGCGCCCGCGATGCCGATGACGCCACCGACCAGTCCGATCAGCGCCGATTCCTTGACGATGAGCGCAATCAGCGTGCCGCGCGTGGCGCCCATGATGCGGTAGGCCGCGAATTCCTTCTTCCGCTCGTTCATCGCGGATGCGAACACTGCCAGCAGCACGATGAGGCCCATGATCCAGAACACTGCGACGAACAGCGTGACGTACCCGACCAGCGCGTCGAGGTTGGTCTTGGTAGTGGCTGTCACGCCGCCCGGATACACGAATCCGAGCCCTTCGAGACCGGACTCCTTGGTGATGTTGAGCGAGACCTGCTTGGCGTCATACCCGTCCTTGACCTTGATGAGGATCGCGGAGACCGCCTTGTCGGCGTATTCGGCGGGGATGGCCGTGTGTCCCACCGACGACGAGTACGAGACGATCGAGGGGATGGTGGACATATTGACGAACACCGAATTGTCCAGGCTGGTGCCGGTCGAGCCGAGCTGGGCGGCGACCGGGAACTCATGCCCGTACAGCTTGATCGTGTTGTTGCCGGATACGCTGATGTTCGAGCCGGCTACGACTTCTCCGTCTTTCAGCGTCCCGTCGAACTGCGATGTGATCCAGGGGGTGATGACGAAGTCGGTCGCGGGGTTGAAGCCTATGATCTGCACCTTCTCGTCGCAGCATGCGGCCGCGAGCGATGATATGTACGTCTGGGCCGTGACTTGGGAGATGCCATCGGCCTTGGAGACCAGGTTCTCGATGTCGTTGGTGAAATAGAACGTGTTGGATCCGCCGTTGGTGAGCAGGGCCTCGGCTTTGGCGCCGGTATCCTGCGGCACCACCATGAGGTCGGCTCCCATGCGTTCCTGCATGCTGCGCAATCCATTGCGCAGGTTCATGGACAGCAGCGAGCCGCCGAAGAACGCGAGCGTCAGCATCATGACGACGATGACGAGCGCAGCCGTGCGAAACGGCTTGCGCTTCAGGTTCTCCAGCGGCAGTCGTTTGAGGGTGATTCTTGTGATCATCGCTTGACGGGCCTGGAGTCAAGGTAGACGGCGACGACGGCGAACAGCAGTGCCAGAATGCCGATCACGATGAGCGTCGGCCTGGTGACCATATGGCAATGCATCATGGCGCCCTTGCACACGCCGATCAGCACCGTCGGCACGGCCAGCGACAGCAGTGCGTTCAAAGCGACGGCGATATTGAGACCTGTACGTATCTTCGGGCTGCAGAACAAAGCGATGATACCCAGCAGGGCGATGACCACGCCGATGCCAAGCTCCGCCTGCGCGGTGTAATGGCACGCCATGGGCATATTATCCTTGACCTCGCACACATGGGCGAATGCCTGCGGGGCGACGGCGATAAGCACGCCGAACACGATGGCCGGCAGCGATGCGAATAGTCTACGGAACATTGTTGTCTCCTCTCGGTTGAAGATGGACATCGATGATTATGTCAACCGTTTCCGGGAAACACAAGCCTTGACTTTTCAACGCTTTTCATATATGCGCCGGTCATCCGCCGGTACGGTCCCACCACCATCCTCCCGCTGGCGGGAGGATGGTGCGAAGCCGCCGGTGGGTGGTTACCTCAGAGCTTCTCCAGCGGCGCCACGCGCAGCATCAGCCGCTTGACGCCCGACGAGCCGAAATCAACCGTGATTACGGAGTTACGGCCCTTGTCCTGCGTGTCGACGACGGTGCCCAGCCCGTACTGGTCATGCGTGACCTTGTCGCCGGCATGGAAGTCGGCGATGTTGAGGTTGTTGTCCTTGCTGAGCGACGAGGCCGGTTTGGCCGACGAGAGGGATGACTTGGGAGCGGTGCGGCGCGTCGTGACCTTGCCGCCACGCGACAATCCCGTGGATGAGCCGAACCGGCTGCCCGACCCGTACTGCTGTCCGGAGCCCTGACGGCCGGAACCGCCGTGGCGCGAAGATGAGCCGAATCCCCTGGCCCCGCCATATGACGAGCCCGATCCGCCGCGCGAACCGGAGCCGAACGACGAGGAACCACCGTACGAGGAACGTCCACGAGAGCCGTATGACGAGGAACCACCGTACGAGGACGACCCGCCGTATGTGGTGCCGCCGAAGTCGTCATCGTCCCATCCGCCGAACTCGTCGTCGAAGCCGCGGCGTGACCAGCCGGAGCGCATGCCCTCCATGCCGGTTTCGCGCCGTTTCCAGTCGATGAGCCGGTCGGGGATCTCATCGAGGAACTGGCTGGGCATCATCTCGTTGGCCTGCCCCCACTGCGCGCGCACGGCGGCACGGGTGACGTACAAACGACGCTTGGCACGCGTGATGCCCACATATGCCAGACGACGCTCCTCGGAAAGCTCGTCGGCGTCCTCCATCGCCCGCGAGTGCGGGAACGTGCCCTGCTCCATGCCGGTGAGGAACACGACGGGGTATTCCAGGCCCTTGGCGGTGTGCAGAGTCATCAGCGTGACCTTGCCGGAGTCCTCGCCCTCGGAGGGCAGCTGGTCGGAGTCCGCCACCAGCGCCGTGGTCTCCAGAAATCCCGCGAGTGTGGCGTCCGGCGTGTTCTGCTCGAATTCGGCGGCGACGGACTGCAACTGGGACAGGTTCTCCACGCGGGAGGCATCCTGTGGATCCTCGGACCGCTGCAGTTCTTCGAGCAGACCGGACTGCGAGAGCACCTCCCCCACCACTTCGGACGGCTTGCCGTCATGTTCGGCCGCGAACGCGCTCAGGGAGCGCATCAGGTCCCTGAATGCGGCGAGCTGCTTGCCGGTGCGGGTGGGCACGCCGTCGATCTGGTCAAGATGGTCAATGCCGTCCCAGAACGTGGTCGCATGAGCATCGGCATATGAGACGATGATCGATTCGGCACGAGGTCCGAGACCGCGCTTGGGCACGTTGAGGATGCGCCGCATGTTGACGTTGTCGGCCGGATTGACGATGGCCTGCAGATACGCGATGGCGTCCTTGACCTCCCGCCGCTCGTAGAACCGTGTGCCGCCAACCAGCTGATACGGCAGTCCGGCATGCACGAGCGCGCCTTCAAGCGCACGCGACTGCGCGTTGGCACGGTACATGATGGCCATGTCCGAATACGGCGTGCCCTCCTCGGCGCGGACGCGAGCGATCTCCCCCGCTATCCACGCGGCCTCCTGCTCGGCGTTGTCCGCGGCATAGCCGACGATCGGGTCCCCGCTGCCCAATGCGGTCCACAGCTTCTTGGGCTTGCGACCCTGGTTGTTGGCGATGACCGCGTTGGCCGCGTCGAGGATGGTCTGCGTGGAACGGTAGTTCTGTTCGAGCATGATGGTCTTCGCGTTGGGGAAATCCTGCTCGAAATCCTGGATGTTGCGGATGTCCGCGCCGCGGAACGCATAGATCGACTGGTCGGAGTCGCCGACGACGGTGATCCATGCCGGGCCGGCCCGCCCCGCCGAGGGGGCGTCCGGCACGACCTGCCCGGCCGCGTCCACGCCCGCCAGCTCGCGGATCAGCTCGTATTGGGCATGGTTCGTGTCCTGGTATTCGTCGACGAGGATATAACGGAACTTATGACGGTAATAGTCGGCCACCTGCGGTTGGGTGCGCAGCAGTTCGACCGTCCGGCCGATCAGATCGTCGAAGTCGACGGCGTTCGCCATGGCCAGACGATGCTGGTATTCGGCGTAGATGACGGAATACAGCACCTCGATGTCGCCGAAATTGCCGATCTGATAACCGCGCTGGCCGGGCCGGTAGTCGGGCGCGTAGCGCTTGAGCTGCTCCTGCCAGCCGATCAGTGAGTTCTTGTAGTCGGAGATGCGCGAGAGGATCGCGCGCGGCGTGTAGCGCTTGAGGTCGATGTTGAGATCGGTGCCGATCAGCTTGACGAGGCGCTCGCAGTCGGCGGTGTCATAGATGGAGAAGCCCGACGCCAGCCCTATCGACTGGCCGTCACGCCTGAGGATGCGCACGCATGCGGAATGGAACGTCGACACCCACATGCGCTGGGCGACCGGTCCGATCAGACCTTCGAGGCGTTCGCGCATTTCAGCGGCCGCCTTGTTGGTGAAGGTGATGGCGAGGATCTGGCTCGGCCATGCTCCGAATTGCGTGAGGATCCACGCGATGCGCCGGGTGAGCACGCGTGTCTTGCCGGATCCTGCGCCGGCGCCGATCAGCAGTGCGGGCCCCCGGTACTGCACCGCCTCGGCTTGCTGCGGGTTGAGGTCGCCGACGAGTTCCTCGACGCTTCTTGCGATGAGATCCGGATCCTGCTGCACGCTGCTCCCCCTGACGGTTGACGATGATTCGGCTTTCCTGTTTACCACATGGTTCGGTCAGTGTCACTCGATATGGGCGACCTCCCATTCCGCCAACGCGTTCCTCAGACCGGAGGCATACAGGTCTTCGCCTTGTCCGGCCTGCGGGTGGATGCCGTCCGGTCCGAGCCAATCGGTGTGTGCCGCGATAGCACTGTTCCAGTCGACCAGAATCGAATCGGTGGGATGCTTGCGCACGTAGTCGGAGGCCGCCTGATTGGCCACGGGAATCCACTCGCGGTCGCCATACGCATTGATGATGACCAGCACATGCCCATCACCCGCCGCGGCCGCAATCCGCTCGTATTCGCCGACCGTGGTCGCGCTGTTCGTGTTCAGCGAGATCACCACGTACTTGCGCAGACAGCCTTCCGCCTTCATCTGCGCGACGATACCGGGCGCGGTCAGGATGGACCGCGACACCTGGGCGTCCACGGCGATGCCGGGCAGTGACTTCTGCAATGCCGCCGACGCGCCCACGGTGACGGAGTCGCCGATCACGGAGACGTCCTCGCCGTTCAGGGTCTTCTCGATAGCTGCCTTGGCCTCCTCGCGGCGCTTGCGCTCCTCCTCGGCGCGTTTCTTCGCCTCGGCCGCGGCCTTGGCGTCCATCTTGCGCTGACGTTCCTTCTTGGCGAGCGCGCTCTGGTTCTTCTCCAGCATGATCTGTGTCTGCGTCTTCGCCGGGGCCTGGGCCACACCCATGAAGAACCCGATGACGATCAGTACCACAACCGACACGGTGACGACCATGCGCATCGCCTCCGCGGTACGGGAGCTGCGGGATGCGACGACCGGCGCGTCTTGCGGCGAGGGCAGGGGCGCAGCCTGAGAGTACGGCTGAGTGAACTCGACGTTGTTGAGGTGCGTCCCATACACGCCACGTGCCCGCGCGCTGCCGACCCGTCGCGGAGCCGAACGTTGCGCCACCGTGCGGCGGGGAGCCGACTTGTCGCGCTTGGACTTGATCCATTCCGCGACCGGATTCTCCACCATCCACCATGACACCGCGGTCATCACGAGGCTCAGCAGCAACGTGAGCGCCTGGACCACCCACAATCCGCTGCCACGGTAACCGGGAAGCATGAGCTGCAGCAGCAGGTACAACGGCCAATGCCACAGGTACATGCCATACGAGTATTTGCCCAGCAGCGCGAGCGGACGCCAGCCGAACAGGCCGATCATCCATGAATCCTTGGAAATGCTGCCGCCGATCAGCACTACGGTGAGCACAGAGGCCAGAATCAGACCGCCGCGGAACGCTGACGCATCCTGCCCGACGCGCGGCATCATCATGATCAACACGACCAGTGCGCCAGTGGCCAGCCAGGGCATAACCATGGTGAACAGGCGGCGCGGCTCGGCGTCAGACTCCTCGCTGTGCCGCACGACGAACGCCAGCGCGACACCCAACAGCATGCCAAAACAGTGCGTGTCCGTGCCGAAATACACGCGTGTGGGGTCGGCGGACGGGTTGTACAGCACCCACATGCCACACGCGGACAGCGCGGCGAGCAGCACCGGCACCAACGCCTGCACGAACGTGGAGCCGATTCTGTGCAGCATGGCCGTCAAAAGCGGCAGCACCAGCGTCGCTTGGGCCAGCAGCGCCACGAACCATAAGTGCCGCAGCAATTGCGGCGACGTCGCCGCGAAATAGCTGTCTCCGGAGAAGATCTCCCCCCAATTCGACGTGAATGTCAGCGCGGAGACGCTTTTGCCCGGCACACCCACCAGAATGTCATGGTTGACGAACAGGCCGAGCGACACCGAGCCGGCGATCATGAACGCCATCGCCGGCCACAGTCGAGACAACCTGCGCAGATAGAAATTGCCAAGACGCAGTCTGCCGGTACGGTCGATCTCACGAAGGACGCTCAGGGCGAGCAGGAAGCCGGATACGGTGAAGAACACGTCCACGCCAATGAAACCGCCGGGCAGCGAGCGTTGCGACAGGTGATACCAGATGATGCCGATCAGGGCGAATCCCTTGATACCGTCCAGGCTCCCATAGCGGTCATTGCGCATGCTGATACTCCTTACACGACTTCCCGTTCCGTCGAGGTTATGCTAGAGCATCCCCCTCCCAAAAAAACATTTTGGAATCACAAAGTGTTCGTCAAGGACTCGTGGCGGATTCATACAGGTCGCCGCGGTCATCTGCATGGCGTATGCTGTCCCTCTGTCCTATTCATTGACGGTACAGGCAAAGGGGACTTATGAAGGAGCTGGAAGAGCGCATTCGGCGTGATGGAACGGTCAAGACCGGCGACGTGCTCAAGGTGGACGCGTTCTTGAACCATCAGTGCGACGTGCGTCTGTTCGACCATATGGGGCAGGAGTGGGCCCGGCATTTCGCCGGCAAGACCATCACCAAGATCCTGACCATCGAGGCGTCGGGCATTGGCATCGCCTGTTGCGCCGCACGCCACTTCGGCGATGTTCCGGTGGTGTTCGCCAAGAAGGCCCAGTCCATCAACCTCGACGGCGACCAGTACACCACCACGGTGTACTCGTTCACCAAGCGCAAGGAGTTTCCCGTCATCGTGTCCAAGAAGTATTTGGACGCCGACGACCACGTGCTGCTCATCGATGATTTCCTGGCGAACGGCAAGGCGTTGCACGGGCTCATCGAGCTGTGCCATGCGGCGGGGGCGAGTGTCGAGGGAATCGGCATCGCGGTCGAGAAGGGGTTCCAGGGCGGCGGTGACGAACTGCGCGCGCAGGGCTATGACGTGGATTCGCTGTCCATCGTCGAGTCCATGAATCCCGAGACCGGCGAGATCACGTTCAGGGACTGAGTCCGGAACAGCAGAGAGCAACGGTAGAGCAGAGGAGAGAAAAGGAAACCATGTCGCAGAAGAAAACGAAGAATTCCGTATCGTTCGAGGCGCTGTCCTCGCTGGACGCGCCCGTGTCGTTCTGGAAGGGCATTCCGTTCGGCCTGCAGCATGTGATGGCGATGTTCGTCGCCAATCTAGCCCCGATATTCATCGTCGCCAACGCGGCGAAGATGACGTCCGCGCAATCGGCGGCCGTGATTCAGTCGGGTCTGCTGGTGGCGGGTCTCGGCACCTGCCTGCAGTTGTATGGCGCGTGGCTGATCGGCTCGCGGCTGCCGATGGTGACGGGCATCTCGTTCACCTATGTGGCCGCCGCGGCCGCGATCTGCGCCGACAAGGGTTACGGAGCCGTGGTCGGCGCGGTGATCGTCGGCGGTCTGCTTGAGCTGGTGCTGGGCCTGACCGCCCGGTACTGGCGCCGTTTCGTGCCTCCGATCGTCTCCGCCATCGTGGTGACGTCCATCGGCTTCTCGCTGCTGACCGTGGGCGCCACGAGTTTCGGCGGCGGTGACGCGTCCGCCGCGGACTTCGGAGCCTGGCAGAACCTGACGCTGGGTCTCATTTCGCTGGTCGCCTGTCTGGCGTTCCAATTGCTGATGAAGGGCACCGCCAAACAGCTGTCCGTGCTGTTCGGCCTAGTGGTCGGCTATGTGGTGGCGATTTGCATGGGCAAGGTTGATTTTTCCGGGTTCCAGGAGCTTTCCGTCGTTTCGCTGCCGCAGTTCATGCCGTTCAAGCCCGAGTTCGATTGGGGCGCGATCATCTCCATCGGACTGCTGTACGTGGTCTCGTCCGTCGAGGTTCTGGGAGACACCGCCGCGCTGACCAAGGTGGGTCTGAACCGTACGCCGACCGAGCGTGAGACGGCCGGAGCGATCGCCGGCGACGGCCTGATCTCCTCGGTCTCCGGACTGTTCGGATGCCTGCCGCTGACCAGTTTCGCCCAGAACATCGGACTGGTGGCGATGACGAAGGTCGTCAACCGCAAGGTGATCCTGTCCGGCGGACTGATCCTGATTCTGGCGAGCTTCGTGCCTGCCGTGGCGGAGGTGTTCAACTCGCTGCCGCAAGCGGTGCTCGGCGGCTGCACGATCATGATGTTCGGCAACATCATTCTTTCCGGATTCCAGATGATCGCCGAAGCCGGCTTCACCCAGCGCAACATCACCATCGCCGCGTTGAGCCTGACCATCGGCATCGGCTTCACGCAGGTGAGCGACATCTTCGCGCAGTTCCCGGCCCTGTTCCGCCAGATCTTTGCCTCGAACTGCATCGCCGTGGCTTTCGTGGTGGCCGTGATCCTCAACGCCGTGCTGCCCGGCGAAGAACGATTCCTCTCCGCCCCCGCCAAGAACGAGGACTAAAAATCTAAGCTGCAGAGCATCTGCCACCTCCAGTCGCGAAGCGACTGGAGGTGGTCATTGGCGATCAAATCACGACCTCGCCGAAACATTCCGCGTCATGCACCCTGCCGGCTGATTCCGCCCTTGTGACCGGTCGCCTTGAACGGTTTGGCGGATCTTCCCCTCACCGGGCGAAAACCGGCCCGATCTTTCGGCGGGTTTGCCTCCGGGGCGTCATGACGGTGCCTGCCGGCCCGCCCGACCTCATCCTGCGGCGTGCAGATCCCTTTGGCCTGCAATGCGCGCAGCCACTTGTCTTTGTTGTTCGTCATCTCTCGTCCTTCGTCATCTCTCGTCCTTCGCCATCGCGTCACTCAACCGTGACGGATTTGGCGAGATTGCGCGGCTTGTCCACGTCATACCCCTTGATCTCGGCCATATCCATGGCGAACAGTTGCAATAGGACCACGTCGACGAGCGGGCTAATCAACGTCGGGCATTCGGGACGCCGGAACACGACATCCGCATAACGTTCATCATCCCGGTCGCCCTGTTCGGCGACGGCGATGATGAACGCGACTCTGCTCTTGACCTCCTCGATGCCGGACCGCACCTTGGCGTGCAGCACGTCACGGCCGCGCTCGGGCGGCATGATGAACACCACCAGCTCTCCCTCATCGACCAGCGCTATCGGGCCGTGCCTGCCTGCGTGTCGAGCACCCATTGGATCTTGGCCGGCATGCCCTTGAGCGAGTCGATGATCTGACGGCATCGGATTCGCGCGGTATCGACGCCACCTGCGTGTTGCAGATCGACAGCACCATGGATCCCTGCTCGCACACGTGGCGCAGGGCCATCAGCGTGTCCATAGTCTCTCCGGACTGCGATATCGCCACGACCAGCGTACGCGGGGGGGGTGGGGATGGGCGTTCACGTCGGAGGGCGCCCCGTTCGTGGCCCAGCTGGTGTGTCCGGTGGCGGCCGTCGCGGGCGGCATCGGGTTACGTTCCACGCTTTCGACGAGATTGGCGAGCCTTCCGGCCTTCTTGCGCACCACTGCATGCCCCATGCCCGAAGCGACGAGCGCCACTCCCGCAGAGTCGTACCCGCGGTATTCCAGGCGTTGCAATCCCTGAAGACACACCTGAGGGGGCTTGCCGCACGTGGCCGAAACATTACCTGCATATCCGACGATTCCGCACATAGTCTCAAAGCTTAGCCCAGACGCCACCAAGCCGCCAACATCGCAATCCGCCATGTAGGACAAGTACGAATAATAAGTCATCTCAAGCTGTTCAGCATTCCGGGCATACACCGGCACGGCATTGTCATATATGAGATCGCTTCCATAACCCGACTTTGCTGAAATATCCTCGATGCGCCATTCCACATCGTCATATCGGCGAAGCGCATCATTCAATCGTTCTACAGGGAAAGAATCAATATATCGCGTTGGATGACGCAGAGCGGAGCATCATCAATGATGTATGTACGGCTCTGGGAGGGCAAACCGGGAACCGGCTTAGTGCGCGTACCCACAGTGAATCACCGTGGCTCAACGCTCGAAATGGTATGCCCGATGCTGCCTCGTGCAATGCAATCATCAGCAAAGATTCCATATCGGCCTATTACCGATTGAATCCCATCATTACAGCTTAGCGATGGAATGATCAGCCGACTTCGGCAGCGACGGTAGAAAGATAACGATTCGCCGGGTGCCGTATCATCGTAGGCATCGACGCAATCGCAGATTCGTGATGACCGGAGGAACGCTTATGGAAAACAGGGGCAGCCGTCCGTTCGGCTATTGGGATTCGAGTTACCGGGCCAAGCTGCGCAGGACATGGATCGCGTTGCCCTTCTGCATCGTCGCGGCCGTCGCCATGCCGATATTCACCGCTGTCAAATACGGTGACGTGGTATCGGGACTCGCATTTTCCGTTGTGCTCGCCGTCGTCTGGGCATGTCAGCTGATGTACGCCAAGAGCAAGGCGAAGGCGGAGGCGGAAACCAGAACCGCCGTGCCCCGATACGATGACAATGAGCTGCCCCGGTGAGCCCCGATCCGGCTGTCGGGCGGCCCGTTTATAGGGGTTTATGCGGTTGGCATCGGTCGCTTATGATGGGAAACGTCAGTCGAATCGAACGATGATGGGAGCATGACATGGCCAAGGCGCTGATTGTGGTGGATGTGCAGCCGACATTCTGCGAAGGCGGCGAGCTGGGGGTCGAAGGCGGCAACGCGGTCGCCGGGAGGATCGCCGACTATGTGAACGCGCATCGCGGCGAGTATGCGTATACCGCCACCACGCAGGATTGGCATATCGAGCCGGGCGCACACTGGTCGGGCAATCCGGATTTCGTGGATACGTGGCCCAAGCATGGCGCGGCGGGCACGCCGAACGCCGAGCTTCATCCGGCCATCGCGGCTCTGGGCATCGCTCATCATTTCAAGAAGGGCCAGTATTCGGCGGCATACTCCGGTTTTGAAGGCATCGAAGACAATACCGACCGTATCCAGACGCGCGAGGAGGTCACGGCCGAACAGTCCGCCGGCAAGACGCTGGCCAATGCGCTGAAGGCCGCAGGCGTCACGCAGGTGGATGTGGTGGGCATCGCCGAATCGCATTGCGTCAAGGACACCGCGCTTGACGCGAAACGTCTCGGCTTCGATGTCACCGTGTTCGAGGATCTGACCGTTCCGGTCAGCGAGGAGTTGGGTGTCGCGGCCCGCAAACAGATGGCCGATGCCGGCATCATATTGGCGGAGGCTCGCTGAGCTTTCGTCGTGTGGCCTCCCGGTATGAAAGGGAGGCCACACGATGGGGCGCATGTCAAAGGCAAGTCGGTGTAGTGGTATCACCGGATCAATCGTGCGGTCGTGTTTCCTTGAGCGCGGATTTGACGGCCCATTTGGTCAGCGCGTATTGCGCATAGATGCTCGCCGCGACGATGACGGCCGAGACGGTCACACCGATGATGTTGACCGCGGTGTCGCCCTTGCCGAGTCGTTTCAGTGGGCAATGCGCGGCCTTGCCGCAGCCCTCGGATTGGTACACCAGCTCGTCGGCGTCGCCGTTGTCGCCGGCGCCGTCCGGTATGTGTTCGTTGTAATCACCCATGATGCTCCCGATTCATTTGGCCGTTGTGGCCTTATGGTCACGTACGCAATGTATCAAGCCAAGCTGGAAGAATGCTACTCATTGGCGCTGCCGAAGCAGCTTCGCGATGCGGTTCAACAGACGGCCATACTGCTCTCCGAAGGGAAGAGCGTGACGATCAGCGCCACGGAACAAGAACTCACGACGGAACAAGCCGCGCACACTGGGAGTATCGCGACAGACGCTAGTCAGAATGTTAGATAAAGGACTCATTCCTTTTTCCCGCCCATCACGTCATCGCAGAATCCGCCTGACAGACTTGCTGGAATACGAACGGGCTTCCCGCAGCCGCCGTGATTCCTCCATCAGGCAAATGATAGCGGTCGGGGATAATTCCGCCCTCTACGACCTTCCCGAGCCCAGTCCCAAAGAAGCCGCGCAAGCCATAGCGGAAGTGAGGAGATCGCAAATCAATGCCACCATAGCGTTTCTTGATGCCAACATCATTTATTCAATCACGTTAACCGACACCTTGCTTACGATGTCGGAGCATAATCTGCTTTTTCCATTATGGTCGCCTGAAGTGCTTCTAGAAGCAGCGAGAGCAGCGGAAAGGACACTACCCGCCTCAGTCCAGGCATCTTTCCAATAGAGACTATCAATCATGGGACTTGCATTTCCCGAATCGCTGATAGAACCCGAGAAATCAGAATCAATCCATCCGCTATTGCCCGATCCAAACGATTTACATGTTCTGGCCGCCGCAATACAAGGCGGTGCCGACGTACTGGTCACACGTAACACCAAAGATTTCCCATTATCCGGACCGAATCTTTTCATATTCGTGCCGTCACACCTGATAATCTCATGTGCCACATTTATAGTCATAATCCGGTAACCACGATGCTTGCCATAAGAAAAGCTCTGTTAGACCAAGATTGACTTTTTTCTCAAAAAAAGAAGTTACGGATATGGTTCAGCCCTCGCAATCTACTGATTACGAGGGCTGAACCTATTGTCTGCTGATGTCAATGGTTACTTTTCTTGATGTTGCATGTCGTGCATAGCATCTGTAGGTTATCGAGTGTGGTCTTGCCACCCTCGGATCACGGAATAATGTGGTCGCCTTGCATTTTCTCGATGGGGAACTCTTTCCCGCAAATGGCGTACTTTCTATCCTGCTCAGCGTATTTGACAGCTTTCTCTTTGTCCGTGAACTGGCGGATGCTCAGCAATCGTTCGTTACCCGTCAGCAAGTACTCGAACACGCCGGACTTCTTCGTGACCTCATCATCACCGAGCAGATGGGTGACTTCCTTGTCGAGTTTCTCCCCGTCAAGGTCGGTTCTCTCGCCGTGCTTGTTGTACAGCAAGCCCCACTGCACGCCCTTCATTTCCTTGTGCCATGTCGGGAACGTGGCATCAACCCAGTCGATGACGGAACGGAAGTAGCTCCAGAGTTGCTGGGCGTTCGCATCGTTCTGATGCTTTGCCATGTAATCGTCAATGGCGTTCTGACCGTTGAATCCATCACGGTCCGCTATCCACAGCCAGCGCTGGAAGCCGTCCCTGCCGTGTCCTTTCCTCCTGATGTGGACCGAACCGCAACGGACGCACGCCTCGGGGTTCTCCGGCTCACCGACGGCATTCACGAACGAACCCTCGTACAGCACGTCACGCAGGGCGTTGATGGCAAGCTCACGCTCCCCGAGCCTCAATGCCCATATTTCATCACGTACCCTGTTCGCAATCGATGCGACCCTGAACTTCCCCATAACCCCATTGTAACTACAGCGTCGTCACAAAGCAAGCGAAAAGGTCAATCTTGGTCTAACAGAGCCAAAATGTTTGTCAACCTTGATAGGTCCGGCATATTCCGCTATTGTGTGACACAGCGTAGGGAAGCCCCGGTGCGCTGGGGCGTCTCGGAGTGGCGGTAGAGTTTCTGGCGGCCACTTTTTTGTGCGGAAGTACGAAGATCAATTACCGCGATGCTCGTCATCGCGGTAATTGATCCAGAGTCTCGTATCCGATTCCCCGGATGTCCATCGCTGCTACGCGGTCATCATTCGACCGGCAACCACAGTTCGCGCACACATACAGATGAGCGTTCTTGTGCCGGTTCGTCTTCCTGACCATGCCGCAGCGGGGACAGGTCTGGGACGTGTACGCCGGGTCTATCAGCATGACCGTGTGGGCCGCACGACGGGCCTTGTATTCGATTATCTGCCGCAGCTGGAAGAACGCCCGGCTGACCTGCACGTAACGCCACCCCTGTTGGCTTTGACGGTGGTTTCCCGTATGCATTTGAGCAGCAGCCACTTGTTTCGACGACTCAACAGGCGTGCTGTGCCGAACCTGCCATGCCGGTATTCTTCAGGCATGATCGCTTCCATATGCTGCTCACAGTCCTGCTGCGACGGCGAGCGTTAGCGTCGTCGCGGCTACGGGCAAGGGACGATGCCAATGGGTTTCCTCTTGTTCAGGCAGTCGCAAGTGGTCTGATGTCGCCCAGGCTGCTGGGGTCGAATGTCAGCAGGTCGTAATCGGACTGGAGGTTGGCCCAGAAGTCGGGCGTGGTGCCCAGCGCCTTGCCGAGCCGGTAGGCCATGGACGTGGTGATACGGCGTTTGCCTTTGACGATTTCGCCGATGGCGGTTTCGCTTACGTTGATGGCTTTGGCTAGCCGGTACCGGCTGATGTTGAGCGGTTCGAGAAATTCCTCGCTCAGAATCTCGCCGGGCGTGCTGTAGTAGTCAGTCGTGGTAGTCGTCGAAGTAGACATCGGTTGCCTCTCTTTCTGTGGTGTCCCATTGGAATACGAGTCGCCATTGCTTGTTCACTCTGATACTCCAGTGGCCGGCGAGGCCTCCTTTGAGTGGTTCGAGTCTGTTGCCGGGTGGTATTTTGAGGTCTTTGAGGTCGTGTGCCGCCTTGAGCATCTGGAGTTTGCGCATGAGAGCCCGTTCGAGTCCGGCCGGATAGTCGTTGGGGTATCGACCACCGTATAGGAAGTCGTTGAGTTCCTTGTCGCGTGTTCTCATGCCACTATACTAACACGATACGATAGTAACGTCAATCGGTAGTACAGCCCTCCCGTTCGCTCGTTTTTGGCGGTCGCCGCCTGTTCTTGTTTGTCTTCTGTCTGGTGGCGTGTTAGTACTGGCGGTGTCCACACAAGTAGAACGGTCGTCTCATATGTCGCTCGTGTCGTCGCGGCCGGGGTGCAAGCGCCGGCCGTGGTTGACGTGGGCGCGTGGGATGATTGGATGATTCGAGAAACCAGGAGAATTACGATGAGTGAGAACAGCGTCAAGAGCGAGAGCGTGAAGCGTCGTCCGCGTTGGCTGGTGCCGTTGGTTGCCGGAGCGTGCATAGTCGCCTTGGCCGGTGGCGTGACCGGTGGGGTGATCGCGTGGCGTGACGGCAATGCGCGGGCGTTGGCCGATGCGCAGTCCAAGTGCGAGGGTTCGCTGGCGAAGGTCGGCAAGGCGCGTGCCGCGTACTCGAAGACGGTCGAGGGCGCCGGCGGAATGAAGGCGGAGCAGGTCGCGGACGTGAAGGTCGTGTCCGCCTTGGCGTCCGAGCTGGACGTCGAGGCGCCGAAGACGCTTGCCTGTGACGCGGCCGACGCGGACGGCTTGAACGCGACCGCGGGCAAGCTGGATGCGCAGGTGAAGTGGTATGCGACGCATGAGCAGAGCGTGAAGACCGCCTCCGAGAACGTGAGCAAGTCCAGGGACGAAAAGACCCTGGCCGACGCGCGTAAGGCGCTCTCGGACAAGGAGGGCACGGCACGCAAGCTGCTCAAAGACTCCGACGGCAAGACCTCAGACAATGCGGCCCGCGCCCAGCTCACCCAGGCGATCAATGCCGCGGTCGAAGCCGGCAAGGGAACGGACACCAGGAAGATGATCGAGGCCGGGTCGGAGCTGGACAAGGCCGTGAAGAGCGTGAACGACGCGATCAGCGCGAAGCAGAAGGCCGATGCCGCCGCAGCGGCGGCGAATGCGAGCAGGTCGCAGTCCTCCCCCTCCGGCTCGTCCCGGTCGGGTTCCGGCTATTCGGGCTGGAACGGTTCGAACGGCTACGGTTCCAACCGTGGCTGGAGCGGCAATTCGAACACCGGGAACGGGTCCGGTGGTTCCAAGAAGCAGACCAACGGCTGGGATTACACGAAGTATAGGGATTCCCACGGCAATCCAGCTACCCCGTGCAAGGGTTCGGACTGCAACTGGGAAATTGAGGTCGGTTCCTGAGATTCAATAACTTGCTGAATGCCTCCACTTTTGAGGTGGGCTTGTTCTCCGTGTGAGGGCAAGCCCGTTTTTGTGTGCTTTGTTCATGCCGCACCTCGTGTGTGGTTTATTTCCCCTTTTGGGTCCTTTATTCTCCCCAAAGGGGTCCTTTAATGGCTCGTTTCCCTTACTGCCGTAAGACCTGCGGGGAGTTTAAAAGAATATAAAAGATTCTATGAAAAGGGGCTTCGCCTAAAACCAAAGAACAAGACTCGTACATCACCCCGCGGCGGATGCGCGATAAGCGCACCGGCGAGATTTCTTACGGGTACGGGCGCAGGGAGCGCGTCGAGCATGTCGGAACGATGCTGCCGCACGGAGCGCCCTCCGAATACGCCGACCCGGAATGCCTGTTCCACGCTATCGAGGCCGTGGAGCGGCGCATGGACGCGCGGCCTGCGAAGAAGATCATGGTCGCCCTGCCCCGCGAGTTCGACGAGGCCTACCGCATTCGCGCGGTCGAGGACTTCATCGCCGTGAACCTCGCGGCCAAGGGGTACGCGGCCACCTACGCCATCCACACCGACAAGGCCGGGAACAATCCTCATGCGCATATCCTCGTCGCCAACCGGCGCATCGACCCGAAAACCGGCAAATGGGCTGCGAAGCGACGCACTGAATACGCGCTCGACCAGAACGGCGAGCGGATACCGGTCATAGACCCCGCCACCGGCGAGCAGAAGACCGGGGCCAAGAACCGTAAGGTCTGGAAGTGCGTGGACGTGTCGAACAACCCCTTGGACTCCACGGAATTCCTCGAACGGCTGCGCGCTGACTGGGCCAAACAGTGCAACCTCATGCTGCCCGAGGGCGTGCGCATCGACCACCGCAGCCTTGAGGCGCAGGGCATCGAACGTATCCCCACCATCCACGAGGGCCACGCCAGCCGCGAGATCACCAAACGAGGTGGGCACAGCATCCTCAATGCGATCAACCGGCGCATCGCCACGGCCAACCGGTACCTGACGGCCATCCGCAAACAGATGGGCGACCCGACCGGCCTGCTCGGACAATTCAAGGAGCAGGCCAGGAAGGAACTCGACACGGCGATGAGCCGGTTCCGGGAATCACTGTGTTCGATCGCCAGCCCATAGCGTCGCGTGGCCGGCAACTGGTCGAAGCGCCCACGGCCCCCAGGAGCACGTCCGGCAGGAGCTTGGAATCCAAGCCTGATCCCGTGCCGCGGGAGATCGGACGCGAACCGCGGCGTCCCGAGCCGGAACCGGTGGACGAACTGGACGAGGCCAAGCGTGAGCTCGCCGACCTCACCGAACGGTGGAAGACCGAGCCTCCACGGGAAGTCAGGGACGTGCAACGGATCATCGACGTGGCACGCGAGGCCAGCGAAAAGACCGAGCACGCGAACCCGTTCACGCGCGGATGGCTCCGACACGCGGCCGAGAGGACCGCCGCCGAGCAATCCCAGCTTCTGAAGCAAACGGCGCCGTGGCTTGAGAACACGACCATCCCGGCTACCTACGCCGAGGCCAACGCCTTCCGCACCAACGCATCCAAGGCCACGCTCGACCACATGCGTAAACCCTACGAGGATCGCGTGCGCAGACTCAACCGCAGCCGCTTCAACGAACGAATCAAACAAAGACAGGCTGAGAACATCGAAAAAGCAAAGACAACACACGAACCGATTCCGCAGCCACATCACCGGCACAGCCGCTAGGAACGCGGAGGGCCGGTGCCCGAAGACACCGGCCCTCCGTCTAAAGGTGTTGTAGGGAAAGGATGTGCTCTCCCATAGGTTTTAGTAACGGGTGACGTAGAAGCCGTCGACAGAGCCGTTTGGCGTGAATATGCGGTTTGCAGCAATCTGGCTTACGTACACCCGTTCTCCTTTCCAGGTGAAACCGATGTCCGCTGACTTGTTATTGGAGTAGAAGCTGCTCCGGCTGGGCCAATTGCCATTACGCGCCAGTACCCGTAAACTCCATGTCGCCGAGCGCTCCGCCGCCTGCCCAGCAAGCGGAAGTATTGTTGGTGCAACCACGGCTTGGCTTAAGCGTGCGTCCGTTCGGGAGAACAATGTCAGTGAACGTCTTCGTCTCAAGGTCAAAGATCAACTCTGACCCTTCAGGAGCGTTGGGGGCAACGACAACAGTGGCGTTCGCCTCAGAGGGAACGCTATCGGTGCCATTGGCCAGTGCAACGCTTGGAACAAGGGCAAAGGCAACGGACGCGACTGCCGCCGCGAGCGTTGAAGCAATCTTTTTCATATAGCTCATAATTCCCTCCTTGGAATCGATCAACGCTACAAGATAATTGTAGCTCCCCTACCGGTTGCTTGACAACCGCCCCGTTGTCTAAATGAAAGTGCAACACCCCGTTAGATTGGAGATTGTCTAGAAAACCAGTCCGGAAGGGATGTTGCACCTATGGGGGAAGTGTATTCGCACCTGTCGGAAGAGGAACGCCAGGTCATCCAGATCGAGATCGGCAACGGGACCGGCATACGGGCGATCGGCGCGATGATCGGGCGCAGCCCGTCCACCGTCAGCCGTGAGATCAAACGCAACACGTGGTTCCCGTCCAACGAGAGCGAATCCTACCGTCCCTATCGGCTCAGGCGGCTCAAGACCGGGCCTTGGACGAGCCGCTATTACATCGCCGGGCCGGCCCGGCGCAAGGCCGCCCGGAGGCGCGCCAAAGCGCGCAAGCCGCATCGCCTGTCGCATGACCGGCTGTGGGCGTGGGTGGCGGAGAAGCTGGGCTGCGGCTGGTCGCCGCCGCCCGTCAGCGGCAGGCTGCGCGTCCTGTTCCCCGGCGACGATGCCATGCGCGTGTGCCCGGAGACCGTCTACCGGTGGATCCATTCCAGCAAGCCGCGCCGCGAACGCCGGGCCCGATGCCTGCCGCGCGGCCACCGGCGGCGGCGCAAGCATGCGGGCCGTCGGGTGTCGAGGTTCCCTATCCCCGGAAGGGTCTCCATCGCCGAGCGTCCGCCGGAGGCGGACGACCGCAGCGGGTTCGGCCATTGGGAGGCCGACAGCGTCATCGGCATGGGATGCGACCTGCACACCGAGGTCGAAAGGAGGACCCGCTTCCTCATGGCCCGTGTTATCCCCGACAAGACCGCCGAGCGGAGCGTCGGGGCGCGGCTGGCGATGTTCGCCCCGCTGCCGGCGGCCGCCGGGCTCAGCGTCACGCACGACAACGGCACCGGGTTCGCCCGCCACGCGCGGCTGCGCGACGAGCCGGGCATGGCCACGTGCTTCGCCGACCCCTATTCCAGCTGGCAGCGGGGCGGCAACGAGAACAGGAACGGCATGATCCGCCGTTACCTGCCCAAACGCACGATCATCGAACCGGGCATGGCGAGGGAACTCCAGGAGATCGTCGACGAGACCGACAACCGGCCCATGCGAGCGCTCGGCTACCGCACACCCACCGAGGCGTTTGCCGACGAGCTTCCAGACTTACAACTCTGACGAAGGCGTTGCACTTACAAACAGACAACAGGACCTCGTACTGCACCAATGAAAACAACAGTCTTATGTGCACCCCGACCGCGTGAATTTTCAATGAATTGACGAAGGACGTGGGCGCGGGAGGCTTCGGCAGACAGCCGGCCGCGGGACAATGGTGTCAAGGAGGACCGCCATGGTTGACGACTACACCGCGAAGATGACCGAGCTGATCGAGCTGATGCGCATGATCGGCAACGATACGCAGCAGTGCGAGGTCAAGGAATGCAAGCGCAAGATCTCCTCGACCATCACCGATACGCTGTCCGCGTTCTCCAACGGCTCCGGCGGCTGGATCATCCTGGGCCTGTCTGAAAAGAACGGATTCACGCCGGTCGAAGGGTTCGACGCGCGGGCCATGCAGGAGGCGCTGAGCCAGGCCTGCGAGAAAATGACGCCGGTGGTGCGTCCGGTAATCGTCACGTGCCCGTTCGAAGGGGCGAACCTGGTGTTCGCTCGCATCGAAGAGATGCTGCCGCGAGACAAGCCCTGCTTCACCACGGCCCTGGGGCCTCATGGCGGATCGTTCATCCGCACCGGCGACGGCGATCGCCGCATGACCTCGTATGAAGTCGACCGTCTTATCGAGGAGCATCTGCAACCCACCTATGACCTGGACATCGTACCCGGTGCCACGGCCGACGATCTCGATCCCACGCTGATCGCCGGCCTGCTCGCGCGAGTACGGCAGCAGCATCCGCGTGTGTTCGCCGACCGTGACGCCACCGACACGCTGCTGGACCTGCAGGCCCTGCGCCACGACGATTCCGACGACGCGCAGATCGGCGGCGTGTTGCGGCCGACGCTGGCCGGGTTGCTGGCGTTGGGCAGATATCCGCAGAAGTTCTTCCCGCGGCTGTGCATCTCGATCGCGGTGTTCCCCGGCACGAGCCGTGATGAAGTGTTCCGCGGCGATGACCGCCTGGTCGCATCGAATACGGTGGTCGGTTCGATCCCGGTGATGATCGACGATGCGGTCGAATCGCTCATGCGCTGGATCGGAGCCAAGAAGTCTGATTATCCGCCGATCGTGTTGCGCGAGGCCCTTGCGAACGCGCTCACCCACCGCGATTATTCGCCGGACGCGCGAGGCACGCAGGTCCATGTCAACGTGTTCACCGATCGCATCGAAATCACCAATCCGGGCGGCTTGTATGGCATGGTGACGCATGACGTGCTGGCGGGGCCGCATCCGGTGACAGGCGTGCCGTTCGTCTCCACGCGCAACCAGTTCCTGTTCACACTGCTTGAATCGATGCCGTATCCCGATGGCGGGTTCGTGAACCCGGAGGGCGGAGACGGCTATCAGCGGATCGCCGCCGCGCTGCGCGACGCAGGCATCGAGCCGGCGACCACGCGCAACGACATCAATACGTTCACGATGACGATCACCAAGCAACGCACGATGGAGAACAGCTCGCCGGGCGATGTGATGCGATCCATCATGACCGTCCTGGAGCGTCATTCGGCGATGAGCGTCAAGGAGATCATGCGCGAGCTGAAGCTCACGCCCTTGGCCGCCACATCGGGTATGCACGAGCTGATGCGCGAGGGCCGTGTCGCCCGCGTCAAATTCGCCGACGACCCCGTGCAGCGCTATCGGCTAAAGAGCTGATACCGTCTCCGCCCCGCCGGCGGGAGCGATACTATGCTTCGGCCATTTGTGTGGTGGCCGGGGCGGCCAAGGTGGGTCGCGAGCGGCGGAAGCGGCCGGCGGCCAAGCCGATGCAGATGAACATCATGCCGAACAGCGCGACCAATCCCAGGCAGCCGGCCCAACCGGCGACGCTGACCCCGGTATCGGCCGCCGTGCCGAAGCCGAGCGCGTTGTCGATCGCGGTGCAGTACCACCAGCCGGGCAGGAACCTGGCTATGACCATCATCGCACCGGGCATTATTTCAATCGGCAGCGCAACACCCGACGTGAACATGATAAGCAGGCCGAAGACGTTGGCGAACCCGTTGGCGGCCGTCTCCGAGAACCCGAATTCGCTGAGCATGAACCCGCAGGCGACTGTCATCAGCGCGTACACGCAGGTCGCGCCGAACGTCATCAGCACTCCCCCGACGCTCAGCCTCAGCGGATTGAGACCAGCCGCCACCATCAGGCCAACCGACAACACCAGATAGCCAACGCATACGGCGAGCGCGAATCCGCTCAACGTCAGCATTCGTTGGAGTCCCATCGTCGCCATGCGCTGCGGCGACGAGGTGAGACGCCGCCGCACCTCGCCGGTGGTGAATGCGCTCAGGATCATCGACCCGCAGATGGTCATCGCCAGGAACAGCGGATACAGCGCGGTCTTCATGATGCTGCCGAATCCGCTGGCGACAGTACCCGAAGTGCTCGCCGTCGCCTCGGTCGAGGTGTCGACCACGGCGACGCCATGGTTCACGTCTTTGTCGCTTGCCGTTTCGGCGGCCTTTCTGGCGGCTCGGGCCAGATCACCGGTATCGGGCTTTTCTACTTGCCCTTCCGGCAACGATTCCAGTATATCCCGGTACGCGCTCGCATCATCCGGGCCTCCGGCTTGCGCTAACGACTTGAAGCTCTCCGGTATATCCGGACCGGCCATGCCGGCGAGCGCCGTCTCGTCGACCGTCGTTTGCGCGCCGATCAGCGCGGTGCGGGTGAGCGAGAGAAACCCGCCGACGTTCATGCGCGCCATGGAGCCTGCACCGGACGTGTAGCTGGTGACCGTGTCCACGTTCGGCGGGTCTCCTCCATCGGCCACGGAACCAGCGAGGTCATCGGCAAAACCGTCCGGAATGATGACGATCAGATCCACCCAGTTCGAGGCGACGGCCTGTTGCAGCGCCTCGTCGGCGTCGTCGATGTCCACCAGCTCGCTGGAATCCGACATGTAGGCGCGCATCGATGTGGCGATATCGCCCCTGTCCGAGTCGCGGTCGATGATGGCGACGCGCGTTTTGGCCGGTTCGAACGTCTTGGCCATGGAACCGGAGGTGGAGGTCAGCATCGCCCAGCTGATGGACATCATCAGGATGCCCATGAATACGAGGTAGATCATCAGGTAGATCCGATGCGCGACCAGTATGCGCAGCGTGGCTTTACAGGTGTTCATAGCGTTGCCTCCTCAGCATTGCGATGCCGGCCGTGAGGAATATCGCGCTCATCGCCAGCAGAGTGATGCAGGTGGCGGCGAACGGCTGGTAGCTGTCGTAGTACAGGATGTCGTAGAACAGATTCGTCACCTGCTGGGCGGGGTTGATGGTGCCGAGAATGGGTGCGTTGCGGGCTATCCAGTCGCTGATCTGCATCGCGAAGTCTCCGTACAATCCGGTGAACAGCGAGAGGGTGCAGGCGATGCCGCTCGACAACCCGTACTTCGTGTTATAGGAGAGTTTCGGTATCGCGCCGAGCAGGGTGCCCGCGGAACTGGTCATGAACGCGGCGACGATCACGGCCAGCACCGCCACCGGCTCCCGCCCTCCGAGAGAGACGTCGCAGGCAAAGCGTATGTACGTCAAGGCGATGAGCAGGGCTCCTGCGGAGCACAGCCAGCAGGCGAGGAATCCCGCGACGAGCTGTTTGACCCGGCTCAGGGGTGCCGCGGTTCGGCGTATGCCCAGAGCGGACAGGTTCGCCTGCGCTGCGGTCACCGTACTGATGGCGTATCCCATGGCCATCATGCATGACATGGCCAACAGCGCGTAATAGTATCTGGCGATGGCATTGGGACTAAAGTGCGTGAGCGACGTCTCGTGGATCATGTTGATGTTCCGTCCGACATCGTTTCGGACGGTCGCTGGTTCAAGCCCAGCCGCAGGAGCTTACGCCTTCAGCCCTACTGTTAAAAGGGCTGAAGGCATTTCGGACGGTGGCGTTCGAGGGTGGACGCGAATGGCGTTCTCTCCTATTCTCTGACAAACTGAGGCGTGATGCTCGAAAACACCTTCCAGAACGTTTTTCGGCGTGTCCCCGTAGTGTGTTGCGGCGGGGCTGCCGATAGGCCGTCGGAAACGCCGCGGAACATGTTTCAACGGTTGTAGCCGGTTAACTTAATTTCCTCTGAATCTTTCGCTGAATCTCTGAACCCATCTCTGAATTCAGAGAAGCATCACGGAATTTCAGAGATCCGTACCATGTAAAAAGAATGTTAAAACATGTAGTACATGTATATGTGTAATCGTAATTACACCGAAAACATGGTTTTGATTGTATTCAATTTCATGCGGTATGCAATTTGACTTTTGCGCAGAAGTGCAATTAGAATCATGGATGAAAAAAGAAAACCCCCGATGGCTGGACTAGAGCCACCGGGGAAACGGAAAACCGGAAGATTCTCCATACACCACCATAAGGCAAGGCATGGAGGGAAAGACGATGGAAGGCATGGGATACCAGAACACGCAAGCCGTCTATGATCTCAACAGGGCCGGGCGACTGGCGAAGAAGCGCGGAGACAACCTCAGCTGCTACACGACGGCTCAACTGGCTCTCGGCTACATGGCGGTCAACACCTACGACTGGGATAGAGCCCGCAACCAGCCGCCGGAGAAGCTGCGCAAGATCAACGCCCCATGCCGCTACTACACGCTCGGCTGGCGTGCCATCGCAGACGCATACGGCATGGTTCTGCTCACCCCGGAACAGGCCATGAGCGCTGACGCAGACAAAATCATGAGAAAGCGAGAAGAGACAGCCAAGACGAACATCAGCAATGCGTGGCTGTTTCTTCAGGGGCGTGGCGTGATAAAGAAGCTGGAACCCGCGTCGCTGGGCAAGAACGCCGGCTTCCTGCTCCTCTTGGGCGACGACGAGGAGAACCGTGCCGTGGAACGGTGGGCGCGCCAATGCCTCGGACTACCAATGATCCGGTGAGCCGCGCCCATAACAGAAAGCTATGCAGCCCGCACGTGGAATCTAGTATTTGGCAAGAACTCCGGGCCGATCACTCCTATGCGGCCTTTTCGGCCGCTCGGCAAGATCGGCACCGCTCTCGGTAAGCGCATCCCACGCGAGGTCGGGATACTCCCTGACAAGCGCTTTGAGCTGGCGTTCACGATACTCCGCGCGACTCTGGTTAAGATGCTTCTCCCAATCGTCTGTGGCGTCTATATGGAACTCGTAGACGGTCATCTGAAGCACATCCTCCAACCCCGGACGGAATCGGTCACCGCCAACAGGGAAATGCAACGTCGAGAACGTGGGGAAAGCCCCGTCGTTGATGTACTTCCTTCGGCGGCTCTTGCTTCTCAACCCCTTGCCGCAGCTGAGCATGATGCGAGTCGCGGCATCGTTGGAACCGAATATGTTGACGTGCGCACCGGGCGTCTCCGACGTTCTCCCCCTGTTGTAGTCGTAATGGAACAATGGCACGTGCTCGGGTTCGGCAGTGACCATTATCACCGACTTGTCGATCTGAAGCCACGAGTTCTCGTTACGGCAGGAGCAATGGAATCGAAAGGACAATCCGGCGACCTTCTCCCCATCGGAGTTGAGCGATACGCCACGGGCATCCCTCTGCGTTATCCGATAGCCCGTCCTGCCCGCCCTCAACGACATGCCCTCCGGTTCGGCCACGTAGCCGTCATCGTTTCCACCGAGAACGTTCTGCAACAACGTCTCGATGCGCTGCGCGAAATCGGTGGCCTGCTGGCCCACATCAGGCGTGGTCAACGGCCTTCCAGCCATTCGAGGTCCTGCAACGCCCAAAATTCGTCGGCGGTCAACGGATACCTCTCGCCACGTCGTTCGAGCTCTTCCTTGGTGCCGTAGCTTTTCTCCAGTCGATTGCGGCGCTTCTTGACCTCAGCGTCCGTCAGCATGATCGGCTTGCCGATTCTGTGCGCCTTGGGCGCTGCGAGTGTCGCCGTCATGACTCCTCCTTGTTTGATTCTCCATCATTTGGATAATCTGGTAAATCTACGTGCTTCATGTCTTTTCCGCAAATCCTGACCGCGTGTCTTCATTATAGGCATGGCGGGGCCGCAACGGCTTTCCCGCGTTTCAGGACTGTCTGTCCGCGGGCTCCAACCGTTTCAGGTCGAGCGCCGCGCCCATCGTCTCCATCGCCGTCAACCGCTCCCGCAAACCGGCATGACGGTAATGCTCCACCATCAGACGGCTGGAATGCCCCACGATCTCCTCCACCAACCCGTAATCCACGCCCATGCTCATGAGGATGGTCACGACCGTATGGCGCGTCTCATGCCGGCTGCGACGCTCCGCATTGGGCACGCCCGCGCTCTCCAGGAGCCGACGGAAGCTTTCAAGGTCTTCCGCCGGTCCGATGGGCGTCCCGTCATCATGCCGGAACAGCAACCCATACGGGTTCGGCATGTCACCGGTCGCTTCGAGATACGCCTCAAGCGTCTGGGCCAACACCGGGATGATCGGCACCTTCCTGCCGCGCTTCGATTTCGGCGGGGTGAGGCACCACCTGCCCTCCAGTTCGATCATGTCGAAGCCGTCCGGGACGCACCACCGCCATCGGGGGCACGAGGCGCCGCGCCTGAACCCGCACGGGTAGACGCCACGCCTGTCCGGATCACCGCACCCATGCTCTTTCTGCAATTCCTCCAGTTTCCAGTTGACGGTGTACTCGCCGTATGGCACGCCGTTCATCCGGCCCAGTTCGAGGTCCTGGACGGATGCGCCGAGTATCTCGCCCGGACGCATGCCGGTGCACAGCCTGAACCATTCCCTCGCCCCGTCCCTCACGCCCAGATCGTTGGCGGCCTTCAGGATGCGCCTGGCCTCGTCCACGGTGAATGCGGTACGTTCGTTGGCTTCGTTCTTGCGGCTGTCCGCCAGACTGATGTCCTTGTCCTTCGGTATCGGGACGCCGACCATCGGGTTGGTGGGCAGGATGCGGTCCGACACGGCCGCCTTGCATATCTGGTTCAACGTGGTGTGCACCTGCCTGCGTAGGCTCAGGCTGGCTTTCACCCGCTGTTCCTTGCCGTTGACCTTCTTGGTTATGCGCAGGCCGTTGACGATGCGGTCGCACGCCACGCTGGTCAGGTTCGCCAGTTTCTGCCGGTGGTATGGGAGCAGGTGCTTGCGGACGGTGGTCCGATAGTTGGCGAACGTTTTCGGGTCCGCGTCGCGTTCGCGGCGTTCGAGCCATTGCTCGGCGTATGTCCCGAGCGTGACGGAGCTGTTGCTGGCGACGCCGAATCTTGCCCGCTCCTTCAGCAGTTCCGTCAGCCGCTTGTTGGCGTCGGCGTATTTTTTGCGGCTGTATGTCTTGCCGTCGATCTTGAACTCGTAGCTGGCGTAGGTTTTTACGGTTCCGTCGGACAGTCTCTTCCGGCGTTCGACCCGGTATGGGTAGACGATGCCGTTTCTTGCTTTGCGTACCATGATTGCCTCCTTGTCTCTCACCATTCTCAGACATTCTCAGACATCCATTTACCTCTTACTTACGGTTTAAGTACATCCTAAGTACGGTGAAACCGTTGGAATGAAGCCGTTTTGCCCAATCGCTCCAAGTGCCATTCTACCAGACTTTCTAACATTGTTCCAGAAATTCCGGCTGAGTGAGGCCTGCGGATTGTCGGCGATGGTCTGCCGCGTAACAGCGTCGGTGCGGTTGTACAGGTCGATCGCGCTGCGCAGTGCGGAAAGGCTGATGCCCAGATTGATGTTCTGCTGGGCGCTGTCGGCTGCGACCACCGTCGCTCGGCTGACCGTCATCGCAAGGCGCCCGTTACCGTCATCCGTCAGATAGCCGCGGACTGTGCCATCGGCGAGCAGCCGCTCGGCTTCCTTCGCGTTGTCGACCTTGGTGACGGTCAACAACGGCTGGCTGATGGCGGTGCGCGGAGCGTCGGCCGACGATGCCACCGACGTTGATGACTCCTTCGATCCGGACAGCGCGTCGATGAAGGTGCGGGCGCCGCCCGCCTGCCGCCAGTTGGCATCCTCGATGACGGCCATCGGCACCGGCTTGAGTTCGTATCCTTCGGACAGTCCTCCGAATATTCCGTTGAACATCGTCGCCAGCACGATCGGGAACACGATCATCCAGAACAGTGCCGGCCGGTTACGCAAGTTCGCTTTCAATGCGACCAGGAATGTGGTCCACATGGTTTTCTCCTTACTCGTTCCCGCCAGCGGGGGGGCAAGATGGTCAGTCCCTCAGTGCCTTGCCGGTGAGTTCGAGGAACACGTCGTTGAGGGTGGGCGGACGACTGGTCAGGTGGCCGATGTTGGCGCCGGAGCGTTTCACCGCGTCGAGCACGTCGGTCAGGTTGTGCTCGCCCCGCCTGCATCGTATGTTCAGTTCCTTGCCGTCATAGACGGCTTCGATGACGCACGGCAGCGCACGGACCTCGGCCATCGCCGAATCCGCCAGATCGAGCGTTTCGATGGTGATGCGCTCGCCCGTGTCGATCATGTTCTTGAGTTCGTCGGCGGTGCCGAGCGCCAGATGACGGCCGTGATCCATGATGAGGATGCGGTCGCAGATCTGCTCGACCTCCTCCATGTAATGGCTCGTGTAGATCACCGTGGCACCTGACCGGTTGAGACGACGGATGCCTTCCAGGATGGAATTACGGCTCTGCGGGTCGACGGCCACGGTCGGCTCGTCGAAGAAGATCAGGTCAGGCTTGTGCGCGATGCCGCAGGCGATGTTGAGACGCCGCAGAAGGCCGCCGGAAAGCTTTCCGGGCCGGAATTTGCGGAAATCCTGCAATCCGACGAATTCGATCGCCTCCTCGACCAGCGGTGCGCGATCGGCTTTGCCCGGCACGTACAGCGAGCAGAAGTAGTCGATGTTTTCGGTGACGGTCAGTTCGTTGAACACGGCCACGTTCTGCGGCACGATGCCGATGCGCCGTTTCAGCGCGTATGAGGTCGGCGTCATCGGCTGGCCGAATACGCGGATCGTGCCCGAATCGTAGGTGAGCAGCGCGAGGATGCAGTTGATCGCCGTGGTCTTGCCGGAGCCGTTCGGCCCGAGCAGGCCGAAGATCTCGCCTTGCGTCACGTCGAGGTCGAAATAGTCGAGCGCCACCATGTCACCGTAGCGTTTGACCAGTTGACTGACATGCACGGCCGGCACTGCGCCGGGTGCCACATCGCGTCCGGGGGCTGTGTTGTCGGTTGCCATAGCCGCTCCTTTCTTTGATGATTACATCATCCCAAGAGAGTGTCGGCGATCGCCACCTGCAAACGTCACGACTTGGCCGCGCACCCGTGACATTTGTCATCATTTCACGGCGCCACTTGCCCCCGCCAGCGGGGCGGAGCACGCTATACCCGCTCGGTTGGGAAAGAGTGCCGCCAGATGAGTTTGCGCAGTTCCTCTATGCCGAGGATCACGAACGGGATGCAGCACAGGTATACGCAGTCGTCCCAGCCCAGGGGCGCGGTGTGGAACACAGTCTGCAATACCGGCACTTCGGTGATGAGCACGAGCAGCACGATCTCGGTCACGATGCCGATGTTGATGGTCCGGTTGGAGAACAGACCCATCGTCAGGGAGCCGCCACGCGGATTATCCACCACGATCGGCATGTTCGTGGAGTTCCTTCCACCGCTAGACTGGTATTGAAACGAATGACGATCCGGGAGGTGCCATGCGCGTGTTGGCCGAGGAGGGTGTTCTGCTCGCGTTGGGCACCGTGCTCGCCGTGATGACCGGGATCCGCACCGATGCCGTGTTCATCGCGGGGCTTCTGCTGGCCGTCTCCGTCACCGGACTGGTCGAATGGCTGCATGCCGATGAACGATGGCCGTGGTTGCCTTGCGTGGCGTATCTGATCGTCGCCGCGGCGGTGCCCGCATGGTGCTCGTTCATGCCGCTTGTCGCCTACGATATGGCGCGTCTGGCTGCCGCAGGGCGCCCTTCGCGGCTGGTGACGGCCGTGCGCTGGCTATGGGTGTTGCCGTTTGCGGCGCTGTGGTTCGTCCGCGTGTCACATGCCGGTGTCGCGGCCGGAGCCGCAGATGCCAACAGCCATATGCAGGCGCTGGCTCTTACGTTGACCGCGTTGCTCGGATTCGTCGCGGGACGGTCCCGCGAGGCTTCGGATGGGAATCGACGTGCGCTGCTGCACGCTCAGGATATGGCCCGTGAAGCCTCCCGTTCCGTCCGCTCGCGCATCGCCGATATCGATGAGGAGCGCGCGCAGTCGGTCCGCATGGCGACGCTCGGCGAACGCACGCGTATCGCCCGCGAGATCCACGACAATGTGGGGCACCTGCTGACTCGTGCGATCATGCAGGCGCAGGCCGGCAGGGCCGTGGCCGAGGCGACCGATGACGAGGTCGCGGCCCGTGGATTCACCACGCTGGGCGAGACCTTGGACGATGCGATGACGATGGTGCGCCGCTCGGTACATGACCTTGAGGATGATGGCACCGATTTCGCCGCGCAGATCGAAGCCGCCGTCGCCTCATTCGACGGTATCTCCCCGGACTTCTCGGTGTCGTTGGCGAACGACGTCGACACGGCCCCGGCCCCGGTGTCACGCTGCTTCGCGACGGTGATTCGCGAGGCGCTGGCAAACGTCGCGCATCATAGCGAGGCCCATGAGGCGAGCGTGACGCTGCGTGATTTTCCGACATTGTGGCAGTTGGTCGTCCAGGATCCAGGGCCCGCGATCCGCGCCCGTGATGCCCGCGGGCGGTGCCGGACGGACGGGGAGCCGCCTCGCGGCATGGGACTCACCGACATCGAATCGCGCGTGCGCTCAATCGGCGGAACCGCCCTGTGCGGCCCGTATGATGGCGGATGGCGCGTGTTCGTGTCCGTGCCGAAGCAACGTTGGCATGCATCCCCGGAATCTTGCGCGAAAACAGACCAGCCGGCATTCATGAAGACGACTGCCGGCACATTAGGGAACAGGGGGAAGCTATGAGAATCGCGATCGTGGACGACGACCCGATCGTCTGTCAGTCGCTGGAGACGATCCTGACCGCCACCGGCACCGCCGACGTGCTATGGAGCGCCAACGACGGCGGCGCGGCGATTCGCAGGTATTTCGAGTCGCCGGAGAATCATCCGGATATCCTGCTCATCGACATACAGATGCCCGGCATGAACGGGCTGGACGCCGCGCGGGAGATCCTGACGAAGGATCCGGCGGCACGTATCCTGTTCCTGACCACGTTCTCTGACCAGGCCTATATCGAGCAGGCGATGCGGCTCGGGACGAAAGGCTATCTCATCAAGCAGGATGTGGCGGCGATCGCACCCGCCCTGCATGCGGTGATGGCCGGTCAGGTGGTGCTCGGCGCCGACGTGATCGGCAAACTCACCGGGCCGACGGCCGGTGCCGGATACAAGGGGCCGGACGACGCCTCGGACACGGCCGGCGACGGCATCCCGCACGGCCGTCGTACGTCTGATGGCATCGATCAGCTGCTGAACGAACGAGAGCGTGACATCGCGGCGCTCGTCGCCGAGGGACTCGACAACCGCGACATCGCCGCCAGACTGTATCTGAGCGAGGGCACCGTGCGCAACCGCATCAGCGCGATGCTCGACAAGCTTGCTCTGACCAACCGCACCCAGCTCGCCATCGCGTGGTTCAACACCCACCGTTAGGCGGCATTCCCGTCCAACGCCGTGGCCGGGACGGGGGGGGGAACCGCTCTCAGCTGTTCTCCATGACGATGTTGTCGACGACATCGGCGACATGCTCGCACTCGTCGGTGCACAGCTCCAGATGCACGTACACCTCGTGCCAGGCGAGCACCTGCAGCGGGTCGGTGCAGGTGGTGTGCAGGCGGCGCATCGCCTCTACGAACAGGCGGTCCGCGTCCTGCTCGATCTTGTTGATGAAGAACACCTGCTCGCGCAGGGTCTTCGACCGCTTGAACCGGGGCAGCTCGCCGATCAGCTCCGCCATCTTCCCGCATGAACGCTCGACCATGTCGACCAGGTCCAGCGCATCGGGTCGGATCTCCAGCACGTTGTCGTAATACATGCGGTGCAGGGCGCCTTCGATGCGGTCGGTGACGTCATCGAGCACGCTGCTCAGCCGCGCGATGTCGTCCCGGTCGAACGGGGTGATGAATGCGGTGACCAGCTCGTCCATCATGCCGTGACGGACCTCGTCCGCCGCCTGTTCGATGCGATGCATCTCGTCGAATCGTTCCAGCAGACGATCCGGTTCGTAATGGTGCATGACTTCCGACAGCAGATGTGCTGCCTGGCATGCATAATCGGCGCTCTGCTTGAATCCGTCGAAATAGAACGAATCGTTTTTCCTCGCCATATGCTGATCCTTTCTTGAAACGATGACTGATGCCGTGTGCCGGAGCGGTGTCAGAACACCAGCATGAACAGTTTTGCCATGACGTAGCTGATGATGCCGCAGCCGGGGAACGTGAACACCCAGGTGAGCATCATGTCGCGCACGACGCCGAAGTTGATCGCGGACAGCCTGCGCACCGCTCCGACGCCCATGATGGCGCTGGTCTTGGTGTGCGTGGTGGAAACGGGGATGCCGAGCACGGTCATCACCAGCAGGCACAGCGCACTGGACAGGTCCGCGGAAAAGCCTTGGTATTTCTCCAGCCGGACCATGTCCTGCCCGACGGATTTGATGATGCGCTCCCCTCCCACGCTGGTGCCGACACCCATGATCGTGCTGCACAGGATCATCAGCCACACTGGGATGATCATGCCTGCGACACCGGTCTGCCCGCTGCAGAACGCCATGCCGAGGAACAGGACGCCGATGAATTTCTGGCCATCCTGCGCGCCGTGCATGAAACTCATGGCCGCGGCCCCGACGATCTGCGCATACGTGAAGAATACGTTGGCGCGCCTGCGGTCAAGCCCCGCGCAGATCAGCGTCACCAGCTTGCACACGATCCAGCCGATGCCAAATCCGAGCAGGAGGCTGGCCGCGAGACCATACAGCACTTTGACCCACTCCCCCATGTTGATGCCGCCGATGCCATCCTGGATGGCGATGGCGGCGCCGGAAAGGCCGGCGATTAGGCTGTGGCTCTCGGACGTGGGGATGCCCAGCAGCGACGCGCCCACACTGTAGACAACGATGGAGAACAGCGCCGCGCACAACGCGATCAGCGCGGCGTTCGTGTCGCCGCCGAAATCGACCATGTTGCTGATAGTGGACGCCACCGAGGCGTTCAGCTGCGTCATGATGAACACACCGAAGAAATTGAGCACCGCGGCCATGATCACCGCCGGACGGATACGTAGGCATCTGGTGGTGACGCAGGTGGCGATGGCGTTGGGGGCGTCGGTCCAGCCGTTCACGAAAATGACGCCGAGCGTCAGCAACGTGGTGATGGCCAGCGCCGGATTCGAACATACCTGTTGGATGAAATATGAGAATGATACATCCAAGAGAGTCATCACCTTCTTCTTCGAGGGACCGTCATGCGGTGGGTCGCATTCAGCGGACATCTTGATTATATATGGAGATGACTACGTAGTGTGGATTTACCCGTCGTGTCATGACGACTTGTCGGTTTGTAGGCGATGACCATTCTCACGAGCGATATTGTCGCTTGGTGGAGCCTGACGAAAAAAGGCTCCCGGATTGCTCCGGAAGCCCTTTCAGCTCAGATCCTGATAAGAATCAGGCGATCATCACTCGTTGTCGCCAGCGGTGGCGGCGGTGGCGGTGACGGCGCCCTTCTTGTCGGTCTTGACGCCCGAGTACACCCAGTCGGTGTAGTCCGGGTGGTCGTAGCCCTTGTCGACCGCGAACTGGAACGCTTCCTGACGGAAGTCCTCCAGCTTCTGGATCTCGTCGGCGTACTTGTCGGCGTCGATCATGCGCAGGGCTTCGGCGGTCAGCTCGTAGCGATCCAGCTCGTTCACGCGAACCATGTCGTACGGGGTGGTGGTGGAGCCCTCCTCCTCGTAGCCGTGGACGTTGAAGTTGTCGTGGTTCGGACGGTCGTAGATCAGGCCACGCACGTCGTGAGCGTAGGAGTGGTACGCGAACAGCACCGGCTTGTCGGCGGTGAAGATGTCGGCGAACTCCTCGTCGGTCAGAGCCTCGTCGTTCTCCTTGGCGGACTGCAGGGAGAGCAGGTCGGCAACGTTCACAACCTTGAACTTGACGCCCAGTTCCTTCAGCTTGTCGGAAGCAGCCATGATCTCCTGAGTCGGGACATCGCCGGCGGCGGCAAGCACGACCTCGGCCTCATCGTTGTTCTTGGCGGTGGAAGCCCAATCCCAAGCGGCGGCACCCTTCTCGAGCTCGGCACGAGCCTCGTCCAGGGTCAGCCAGGTGGCAGCAGGCTGCTTACCAGCGATGATGGCGTTGATCTTGTTGGTGGACTTGTAGCACTTCTCGGCGATGGCCAGCAGCATGTTCGCGTCGGTCGCGAAGTAGATGCCGATGACGTGATCATTGTGGAAGCACTTGTTCAGCAGGACGGAGGTGACACCCGGGTCCTGGTGCGAGAAACCGTTGTGATCCTGACGCCACACGTGCGAGGAGACCAGCAGGTTCATGGAGGCGATCGGCTTGCGCCACGGAATCTCGCGGACGGTAGCCTCAAGCCACTTGGCGTGCTGGTTCAGCATGGAGTCGATCACGTGCACAAAGGACTCGTAGGAGCTCCAGATGCCGTGACGGCCGGTCAGCAGGTAGGCCTCGAGGAAGCCTTCCATCTGGTGCTCGGACAGCTGCTCGACGACCTGGCCGGAGACGTGCATGTGCTCGTCAACCTCGTCGGAGATGTAGCCGGCGTCCCACTGCTTGTTGGTGACCTCGTAGGAAGCCTGCAGACGGTTGGAAGCGGTCTCATCCGGTCCGAAGATGCGGAAGTCGTGCATGTTGTTCTTGATGATGTCGCGGGTGTAGACGCCCAGACGACGGGTGGCCTCGAGC
>OLPH01000794.1_pt1 | contig 36210 bp, 25 predicted proteins | sample 1672951 | NCBI WGS metagenome assembly OLPH01 (sample SAMEA3136740, study PRJEB25190) | human gut metagenome | reverse complement strand
TCTGCTTCAACATAGGGCTCAATCTGTCTCGGAATAAATTTAAAACAGCTTCTAAGATTCAGTAAAAAATCCGTGGGATAGACATGGATTTTAGCGATGCAATCTTCGCAGACAATCTCATTCCAGTCTTTTCAGAAAAAGGTCGAAAAGATTACATAATCTTTGATTGTGGAGTTTAACCCCTTCACCCTGAGGGTACTTCCCCCCTATTTCCTTGTGCCTTCACCACCCGATAAAAGCGGGATATTTGAGAGTAAAGTTTTTGTTTGTATTAACCCCTTCGTTCTCTGGACACTCCCCCTATGTTTATTCGGAAACACCCCATAATGCTACGGGGCACGGCAAGGAGGAGAGGGAGATGCATCACTCTGTTCCCGTTATCGAAGGTATTCACACTTCTCCCCTGTGTTTTGCACAGCAAAATATAGGGGAGAAACAGAGGAGCGATAGCGACGATGAGAGGGGTTAAGAATAATATCTTAGAGATTTTTGATTAGTGTTAGAAAAAATGGAATATTTATATAACCTCTCCCCCTGCCGTGTCCCGTAGTATTGCGGGGTGTTTCTGTAAGGAAATAGATGGGAAGTACCCGCAGGGCAAGGGGGTTGAAAAGATTATATAATTTTTGATGGAGGGAGTAGAGGTATAAAAGGACAATACCCTCTGATTTCCTACGGAATCGATATACCCATCAATTATCGACAGATCCATTCCCCCTACCTATCGACCGAGCTATAAACGACTGTCGAGGCATATAAATAAAAAAAGGAGAGACCTTCCCAGCCTTTCCTTTTCTATGCCATAATAAAATAAATGCTTATTTTACTTTGTCTGCCAATTCTGCACCGGCTTTGAATTTAACCACTTTCTTAGCAGCGATAGTGATTTTTTGTTTGGTTGCAGGGTTGATACCCGTACGAGCTGCTTTTTCAGTAACACCGAAAGTTCCGAAACCGATAAGGGCCACTTTGTCACCCTTAACAAGAGATTCAGAAACAGCTTCTACGAAAGCATCCAATGCTTTTTTAGCATCAACTTTGCTCAAACCGGCTTTTTCTGCCATGGCATTGATAAGTTCAGTTTTGTTCATAACGCGTATAATTTAAAGTTAAGTAAATAATTCTCCATGAAGAGCAGCACCGCAAATGTAAAGATTAAAATGAAATACTGCAAACAATAAAGTAAAAAAATATAATAAAAGCCTCGATTTTATAATATAAGCAAGCTATATTTGACTAAATACTCGAAAAATCATTACTTTTGTCCGCACAATCAGAGTATAATACATTTACCCTGCTTGGAATGAATGGTTTACACTTCGTAAGAAAAGTACATTTGATATATGCAAAACAGATCATTTTTGGGATCTATACCACCGGTGACACTCAACTTGATTATCGTTAACTTCATCGTGTGGCTGGCAGCTTTAACTCTACCTAAAATTGCCGGAATAAATTTGAACTATTGGCTGGGGTTACACTATTTTGCAGCCGACGATTTCAATGTCGTGCAGTTGATTACCTACATGTTTTTACACGACACCAGCGGAATAGAACATATTTTCTTCAATATGTTCTCCGTTTTCATGTTCGGTAGAACTCTCGAAGCCGTATGGGGAGGGAAACGTTTTCTATTCTACTACATTACCACAGGAATGGGAGCGGCATTGGTGCAAGAAGCGGCATGGTACTTCGAACTACGTTCAGCCATATCGGAAACCGTAGCATTGTACGGTTGGGAACAAACGTCCCAACTACTCAACAACTTTATAACCGTAGGAGCTTCTGGCGCAGCATTCGGTATTTTATTGGCTTTCGGCATGTTATTTCCGAATGCTCCATTGTTCATCATATTCATACCCATTCCCATCAAGGCAAAATACTTTGTCATCTTTTACGGGTTACTCGAATTATTCTTCGGTGTCAGCGGAAGCATGAGCAGCGTGGCTCACTTTGCACATTTAGGCGGCATGCTCTTCGGCTTCTTCTTGATTCGTTATTGGAAAAAGAAAGGAATAGGCGGTGGCGGATTCTATTATTGACAAACTGAAACAGCAATTCCGGCAAGGCTCCGTATTGCTGAAACTCATCTATATCAACGTAGCGATCTTTCTGCTACTGAGACTCACATGGGTCGTTTTGATGCTGTTCAATATCGACGGATATGTCATACTGCCCTTCATCGAAATGCCATCGATACCCTATGAGTTCATCACCCATCCGTGGACTCTGCTCACATACATGTTCGTCCATTACGATGTATGGCACATTCTGTTCAACATGCTTTGGCTATATTGGTTCGGGCAAATATTTCTCATGTCGTTCAGTGAAAAACAAATGGTAGGGCTATATCTTTTAGGAGGTATAGCCGGTGGTTTATTATATCTGCTTTCGTACAATTTGTTTCCCTATTTCGATGGCAAAGAAGGATTGATGTGCGGAGCCTCTGCCTCGATAATCGCCATTGTCGTAGCCACGGCATTCCGAATGCCCGACTACAAAGTCAACCTGCTTTTTCTCGGAGCTATATCTTTGAAATACATCGCACTGGTTACTATCGTCATTGACTTGTTGAGTGTCACATCGGCCAACGGAGGAGGGCACATCGCTCACCTCGGAGGAGCCCTTCTCGGTTACTGGTTTATTGTGCGATGGGAAAAAGGGAAAGATTTGACGGCGCCTGTCAACAAACTCATCGACAAAATCGTAACGGGATTCAAACCCCGCCCGAAAATCAAAGTGTCACGACCTTCGAACCGATCCTCTTCCCGGCCCGAGACCGATATGGAATACCGAGCCCGCAAAAAGAAAGAAAACGACGAAATCGATTCGATTCTCGACAAAATAAAAAAATCGGGGTATACCTCGCTCTCTGCCGAAGAAAAGAAAAGACTGTTCGAAGCCGGGAAAAAATAACGTGGTAATGAAACATGTCGTCAAAGTCATATTATTGCTGCTCAATCTGCTATGGGGGCTTTTGCTCGTCATCGGCTCCTACTCGGCATACTTTCCCTACCGCATAGGCATACTGGTCGAACTCTTATTTCCGCTGAATCTGTTTGCCTGCATAGCGTTCTTTTTTATATGGCTCGCCTATAATCCCCGTTATATATGGGTTCCGCTCGCCGCACTGGTCATCTCTTGGGGAGGAATAGCCCGATACTGTCCGGTACATAAACCACAGCCGATAGACAACAGCCAACCCGGTTTTTCCCTGATGACTTACAATGCCTACTTCTTCCTCGATTATGAAGGAACAGATACCCGACAAAACCGAACCCTTTCCTTTATCCTCTCGCAAAATGCCGACCTTGTTTGCTTGCAGGAAAGTCCGGGTCTGATCGCTCCGAATCCGGGATTGAAAATCACCGGAGAACAAATAGACAGTATACACACGCTGTATCCCTACCGCATTCCTACGACCCACGGTATGAATTTCCTGTCGAAATACCCGGCGACATTGTTGTTCGATACGGTATATTCCGAGTCGAGCGCCATCGCCATTTACCGGGTAAAGATAGAAGACCATACAGTCACCGTTGTCAACCAACACATGGAATCTATTGGATTGACTCAAACCGACAAAGAACTATATCATGAAATCACAGCACACCCGAATACCGACCGACTGGACGAAATAAAGAAACACTTGTTGTCCAAACTCATGAACGCAGCCGAAATTCGAAATCGCCAAACCAACCTGACAGCCGAGAAAATACAAAACATTCCCGGTAATATCATCGTCTGCGGTGACTTCAACGACTCACCTTTATCCTATTCTGTCCGAAAGCTCCACAGTATGGGTTTTCGCGACGCCTACAACGAATTGGGATTAGGACCGGGAATCACATATCATGCCAATCGCTTCTGGTTCCGCATCGACCATATCCTATACAAAGGCAATATGGAAGCCCGATGGCTTGTCCGCCAACGACATAAAAGTTCAGACCATTATCCCCTTGTCACAAGGTTTGTATGGGAAAATTCCGAAAATCATTAACACAGTAATATTATACCTCATGAAAAAACTTTTAGTAACATCGTTAACTTGTCTTATGATGATCTCTTGCAATCAAAAAGAGAATCCGCTGCTTAGCGAGTTCAGCACTCCTTTCGGGGTTCCACCGTTCGAACAAATAAAGCCCGAGCACTACTTGCCGGCTTTTGAAGAAGGCATCCGTCAGCACGATGCCGAAATTGCCGCAATCATTGCCAACCCCGAGGCTCCTACATTCAAAAACACCATCGAACCGCTCGAATTCAGCGGTATGCTACTGACTCAGGTCAATCTGATATTCAGCAGTTTGACCGAGGCGGAAACGAACGACGAACTCCAAGCCATCGCCAAAGAGATTTCGCCCAAACTGACCGAGCATTACGACAACATCTCGCTCAACGGAGAACTCTTTGCCCGAATTAAAACTGTATACGAGAACCGGGATAAAGAGAACCTCGACACCGAACAGATGAAAGTTCTCGAAAACCACTACAAAGACTTTGTTCGTGCGGGTGCTCTTCTCTCCGAAGAAGATAAAGCCACGCTTCGCGAGATTAACAAAGAATTGGCTATGCTTTCCATACAATACGGAGACAATGCCTTAGCCGAATCAAACGCTTTTGAACTGGTCATCGACAATGAAACCGACCTCGCAGGCTTGCCCGAGGCAGTAGTCACGGCAGCAGCCGACGAAGCGGCTGCTCGCAACAAAGCCGGTAAATGGGTATTTACCCTCGATGCACCCAGCCGCATCCCATTCCTGCAATACGCCGACAACCGCAATCTGCGCGAAAAAGTTTATAAAGCCTATATCAACAAAGCCGACAACGACAACGAATTCGACAATAAAGAAATCGTATCGAAAATGGTCAACCTCCGTTTAAAGAAGGCCAATCTACTGGGATTCAATACCTATGCCGACTTTGCCCTCGATGATCGCATGGCAAAAACCGATGCGAACGTCAACGATCTCATCAATCGGGTATGGGCCTATGCGATACCTCGTGCAAAAGAAGAAGTAGCCGACATGCAAAAGATCATTGACGCCGAAGGCGGCGAGTTCAAACTCGCCCCGTGGGATTGGTGGTACTATGCCGAAAAAGTACGCAAAGCCAAATACGATTTGAACGAAGACGAACTGAAACCCTATTTCAGCCTCGACAACGTACGTGAAGGTGCGTTCATGGTTGCCAATAAATTATATGGAATCACTATCACCGAATTGAAAGATATGCCGGTCTATCACCCCGACGTCCGCGCATTCGAAGTGAAAGATGCCGACGGCAAACATTTGGCCGTATTCTATACCGATTACTTCCCCCGTGCCGGGAAACGTGCCGGAGCTTGGATGTACAACTTCCGTGAAGCCTATGTACAAGACGGTAAGGAAGTACGCCCCATCGTTTACAACGTGGCCAACTTCACCAAACCTACCGCCGATACTCCCTCTTTGCTTACCATCGACGAAGTGCAAACTCTTTTCCACGAATTCGGACATGCCCTGCACGGCATGCTCACCCGTTGCCACTACCCCTCGGTAAGCGGGACCAGTGTCGCACGCGATTTCGTAGAGCTACCGTCGCAAATCAACGAACACTGGGCAACGCACCCCGAAGTATTGAAATTATATGCCAAACACTATCAAACCGGCGAAATCATTCCCGACTCGTTAATCGCCAAAATGGAGGCAGCCTCTAAATTCAATCAAGGATTCGCCACCACCGAATTTTTAGCTGCGGCTATCCTCGACATACGTTGGCACGAAATAGACGAAGTTAAAGAATACGATGTGCGCCAATTCGAAAAAGAAGTAGCGCAATCCGTCGGACTCATCGACGAAATCACCTATCGCTACCGTAGCACCTACTTCTCGCACATCTTCACCAACGATTACTGTGCAGGATATTACAGCTACATCTGGGCCGAAGTTCTCGATGCCGATGCTTTCGACGCATTCAAAGAACACGGTATCTTCGACCCGGCGACAGCCAAAGCATTCCGTGAAAACATTCTCGAAAAAGGCGGGAGCGAGGATCCCATGAAACTTTATCGCCAATTCCGTGGAGCAGAGCCTAATCCCGATGCCCTGCTTCGCAACCGGGGATTGAAATAATAATTTCCTCTATACAGGAAAAGGGAGCTGTGCCGTGGCACAGCTCCCTTTCTTATAAAAAATATCGATACCCTTTCAATTTATCGATATTCCCATTATATTTGTACATAAACAACAGACACATAACCTCGGAAAAACGATCCGATTTCAAATTGCGATGGACATAATCATATCAAGTTGGCTCTTGTGGCTCATTATTGCGGCCATACTTGTTATCATAGAACTGCTCACTTCCATGATAGCGACATTCTGTTTGGCAACAGGTTGCCTAATAGCCATGGTATGCGCCCTGCTGGACTGGGGCGTCGAAGCGCAGCTGATCGGAGCCATAATCGGCACTGTAATCGCATTTATACTCGTCCAAACAAAGCGAGGGAAGGGTAATATCTCGGTTCAATCCTTCATATCGTTATAAATACCAACGCACATTGAATACAAACTGTGACAAATCGAGAAGCGTAAAATTGCCTACACAAAAACGAATCGACAGTATTGATCTGTTCAAAGGAATCGCCATTCTGGGAATCGTGTGGAAACACACCTTTCACCCGCAATGGTGCGATCTCATTCACATAAGCGCGCTTTTCTTCATCTTATCGGGAATCTTTTTCAAAGACGAGCCATTCATTCCCTTTCTAAAAAAGAAAATCCGAACCATACTTATTCCGTTCCTTTTCTTTTACATACTTTCCTATCTCGCCCGAATAGCCTTCTATTTCAGACACTTTCGCACCCTACACGGATTCGCATGGGATAGCCTGTTGGAAATCTTTTCTATTTCCAATACACCCGACTACCTCACAGTGAACATACCTCTGTGGTTTCTCGTCTGCCTGTTCGTCATGCAAATTATCTTTTGGTGTCTGAACAGAGTAATACCCCGTAATAAATACCGCAGCTGCTGGTTCTTGGTAATCTTAGCTGCCCTATACGCTGGTTACGGTACAATCGAGTCTTGGCACTCGCCGTTTATGTTCAATGTCGCCATCGAGTGCCTTCCCTATTTTATTGCTGGAAACCTTTTCGGACTACAAATAGCCCGATTTCTTTCCAAGTCCTCTCTGAAATATCTCCTCGCCCCGACATGTTTTGCCCTGTTCATCGGGTTCCAATACTTGCCGATCGATATCTCTATCCTTGCCTTTATCAAAGCATTGACCATATTCGTAGCAATACTTTCCCTACTGTCTTGCTTCGAAAACAGCTGCTCGATGATATGGACGACAGTCCGATATTTCGGGAAATCATCACTCTTTATCATGGGTATTCATGTACTCCTATTAGCCCCTATACAATCGATGGCTCGCGCCATCACCGGAAAACCGGACTTACTCACCGGATTAATCTGCCTTGCGCTTACTATGCTCCTCATATACTTTCTTATACCTTTCACCGAGAAATATATCCCGTGGGCTATCGGGAGACAACGACAAAAACAGGACACGAAATCATCTCAATCAACAGAATAGTATGAATAAACAAGTTTTAACAATTAGGGGGGGGGTAAAACCAACCTCTTCAAAACGAATCGATTACATCGATCTTATTAAAGGAATCGCCATCATCGGTGTCGTATGGAGTCACACTGTACACCCGCAATGGTACAATGTAACCTACATAAATGCACTTTTTTTCTTTCTCTCCGGATTCTTTTTCAAAGAAGAACCATTTCCCGCTTTCCTAAAAAAGAAAGTCAAAACGCTCATTATCCCATTCACTTTCTTCTACCTCCTATCCTACCCGTTCCGAATCATTTTTAACCTTTGGGATTACCGTACGCTCAACAACTTCGACTGGGGGTGTATCTTCGATGTATTCGACATAACAAACAAAAGCGATTATCTATTTGTCAATGTTCCGCTTTGGTTCATATTTTGCTTGTTCGCCATGCAACTGATATACTGGTGCATGAACAAGATCACTCCGGAAAAATACCGGACAATCATATATCTCATATTGACCGCAGTAATCATGATCTGGAACGAGGAAATCAAATCTTACCCGACCATTTTCATGTTCAATAACGCAGTGCAATGGTTGCCCTATTTCATAATCGGCAACTTGTTCGGCCTGAAATTATCTCGCTTGATTCTCGACTACCCATCAAAATACATCATTGTACTGACAACCCTCGTCACTTTCATCGGCTTACAAGCCATCGACTGTAATCTGCCTGCCTATTTTTTCCTAAAAGCCATCGTCTTGTTTCTTTGTTTCATGTCCGCCCTTTCCTATTTCAACGACAACAAGAACCATATATGTGCGATTGTTCGTACCTTAGGAACATCTACCCTCTTTATCCTCTGCATACATATTCTCATACAAACTCCTTTCCAACGAGCCATCATGAAAATATTCGGGCATCGGGAAGTATTCACCGGATACATCGACGTCGCACTCACCCTGCTCGTCATATATCTCCTCATTCCCTTCGTGAATAAATATCTTCCTTGGGCGATCGGGAAAAAAAGATAAGGATAAAAAAGAACCGGGGCTAGAATTATCCAGCCCCGGTATCTATATAGACAAACTACTTTATGACTTAGGTTGTAACAAACGATTATACTCCAAATCGTCATTTATAATTTCCATAGCCTTGACGAACGAAGGATTTCGAGGATTCATTACTCTGAAATAGGCAGCCGTGTCGAACATATCCCGGGCAATAAGAGCCTTTATCTGCAAAGCTATCAACCCTTTGGATTTCCGATACTGCTCCTCGTTATATTTCACCTTTTCGGTTTCTCCCATCTTCAACAATTCAGCGAGCATATCGTCCGTAACCGCAAATTCTTCGACAAACTGGTCCACCTTTTTATACTTATTCGTCAACTCTTTCCGATGGCTGTCGAGATAATTGACCGGATATTGATTCAATACCCCTTTCGCCAACAAATCCCGATGGAAATCGGTATAAATCGTCGTGTCTAACGGTATAAAAATATCGGGCATAATACCCCCGCCACCATATACCGTACGTTTACTCTTCAAAGTTTGGAATTGCAATGAATCCGGGAAATGAATGCTATCGGTATAAATAAGCTCTCCATGATTGAACCGGTCTAGCAATTCCCGCTCGTATGCCTCGTGGCCTTTGTCATAAGGCTTCTGTATACTCCTGCCAGAAGGCGTATAATATCGGGCGACAGTCAACCTTATCATCGATCCGTCGGGGAATGGTATGGGACGTTGAACCAAACCTTTTCCGAAGGTACGACGCCCTACGATTATACCCCGGTCCCAATCTTGAATCGCTCCCGAAAGGATTTCACTTGCCGAAGCCGAGCTCTCATCGACCAGCAAAACTAATTTCCCCTTTTGGAACTGCCCCCGTTTCGAAGCGAAAGCATCGTCCCGTGGAGAACGACGACCCTCGGTATAAACGATCGACTGCCCGTCGGCCAAAAACTCGTCGGCCATAGCGATAGCACTGGTCAAGAATCCACCGCCGTTGCCTTGCAAGTCGACAATAAGATTCTTCATACCTTTCTTTTTCAACTCCTTAATGGCATCAGAAAATTCCTTGTCTGTCGTCACGGCAAAACGGCTCACCCGTATATAACCCGTTTCTTTATCGGCCATATAAGATGCATCGATACTGTAAATAGGTATTTTATCGCGTACGATTCTGAATTCGATAGGCTCCTTCACCCCTTTGCGCAATACGGTCACTCGCACCACCGTACCCGATTCCCCGCGTAGCCGTTTCATGATGTCGGTATTTTTCATCTTCACTCCGGCTATGGTTGTATCGTTTACAGCGATGATACGGTCACCCGCCAATATTCCCACCTTTTCCGAAGGTCCGCCAACGATAGTCTGTATCACATACAACGTATCTTTATTCATATTGAACTGGATACCCACTCCGCTGAAATTACCCTGTAAAGGCTCGTTCATCTCCCGGGTCTCCTCGACTGTCGTGTAGGTCGAATGCGGATCGAGTTTATCGAGCATACCCCGAATGGCATCCTCCACCAACTTATTCTCGTCTACCTCATCGACATACAAATTCGTTATGGCGAAATCGGCTAAACTGAGTTTTCGCATTCCTTCGCTTTGGCCTTGCGACCACATGGCTCCCACCGCTATCACGGGTAGGAATATGATAAAAAATAGTCTTTTCATCTTCAACTTAAAATTATACTAATTTCAACCCTTTGGGAACAAATTCATCGACACTGTGACCGAACCTTAAAAGCTCCCGCACAATGGTAGAACTGATATGAGTCAATTCCGGCTCGGTAAACAAAATTATCGTCTCTACCCCCGATAATTTCCGGTTCACGTCGGCGATAGTCTTCTCATACTCGAAATCATTCACCGACCGGATACCCCGCAGAATAAACCGGGCATTCCATTGCTTCGCAAGGTCGATGGTGAGGCTGTCGTACGAAACGACTCGAATCCGAGGATTATCCCGAAACAAATCCCTCAACATTTCCAACCGCTGTTCCACGGTGAAATAAGTGCGTTTCGAATCATTGATACCTATGGCTATGACCACTTCATCGAGCAATTCGAGCCCCCTGCTCACAATCGACATATGACCGAGAGTAAAAGGGTCGAATGTTCCCGGGAACACAGCTATCCTTTTAGACGAGATTGGTGTCATCTTCTATAACCAGATTTTGTATAATAAAGTTTTGCCTTTCCATGGTGTTCTTGCCCATATAAAATTCGAGCAAATCTTTCACCAAATCCTCCTTACGCAGCGATACCCGGTCGAGACGCATATCCGGTCCGATAAACTGACGGAACTCGTCGGGCGAAATCTCACCCAATCCTTTGAATCGTGTCACTTCGGGATTCGCTCCGCACTTCTTGATAGCGGCGAGCCGTTCCTCGTCTGTATAGCAATAATGTGTTTCTTTTTTATTCCTCACGCGAAACAGCGGAGTCTGTAAAATATAAACATGCCCTTTCTTGATAAGGTCGGGGAAAAATTGCAAAAGAAAAGTAATCATCAGCAAGCGGATATGCATACCGTCCACATCGGCATCGGTTGCGATAATCACCTTATTATACCGGAGCCCCTCGATACCGTCCTCTATATTAAGGGCAGCTTGCAGCAAGTTGAACTCCTCGTTCTCATAAACGACCTTTTGGGTCAGTCCGTAAGTATTCAACGGCTTACCCCGCAAAGAGAAGACCGCTTGCGTCTCCACATTACGGATCTTGGTAATCGAACCGCTCGCCGAGTCCCCCTCGGTAATGAAAATACAGCTCTCGTCCTGCCGGTCGCCTTTGGTATCGTTGTAGTGTATGCGGCAATCACGCAACTTGCGGTTATTCAAATTCGCTTTCTTCGCACGCTCCCGTGCCAACTTCGTAACCCCCGCTATTGCTTTGCGTTCCTTTTCCGAAGCCAATATCTTTTTCAGCATCACATCGGCCACTTCGCCGTTTTTATGCAGATAATTATCCAATTCCTTTTTCAAGAAATCGCCGATGAACTTTGCGATAGTCGGTCCATCAGGTCCCACGTCTTTCGAACCGAGCTTGGTCTTGGTTTGCGACTCGAATACAGGTTCTTCCACCTTGATACTGATTGCCGCTACCATACCGTTACGAATATCGGTATATTCGAAATTCTTGGCATAAAACTCCTTAATCGTACGGGTAGCTGCCTCTCTGAAAGCAGTCAAGTGCGTTCCTCCCTGCGTCGTATGTTGCCCGTTCACAAACGAATAATATTCCTCGCCATATTGGTTGCTATGCGTGATAACCACCTCTATATCCGCTCCCGACAAATGAATGATAGGATATAAAGGTTCGGTCGTCATGTATTCGTTCAACAAATCGACCAATCCATTACGGGAATGGAATTTACGTCCGTTCAACAAAATGGTCAGTCCCGTATTTAAGAACACATAGTTTTTAAGCAACGGCTCTATCAATTCCTCCCGGTAAGCATAATTTTTAAAAATCGTTCCATCGGGAGAAAACTGAACCAATGTACCGTTCGGCTCGTCGGTAGGCATCAAACCGCTCTCCGAGACCACTTCTCCGCAAGCATAACTCACCGAGTTACTCATTCCGTCGCGATAAGACTGTATGAAAAAACTCGACGACAAAGCATTGACCGCCTTGATACCGACACCGTTCAGACCGACTGACTTTTTAAATGCCTTCGAATCGTACTTACCGCCCGTATTCATCTTGGAAGAGACATCTTTCACTTTGTCGAGAGGTATACCCCGACCATAATCCCTCACCGAAACGACCTCGCTCGAAATCTCCACGACAATCTGTTTGCCAAAGCCCATCATGTGCTCGTCGAGAGCATTGTCGAGAACCTCCTTCAACAATACATAAATGCCGTCATCGGCATGAGAACCGTCCCCCAACTTCCCGATATACATACCAGGGCGGCGACGGATATGCTCCTTCCAATCGAGCGTCTTAATGGCATCGGAGCCGTACTCGAACTCAGAATTTATATTCGTATTCTCTTCCATAAATATCTATCTCTCACCGCTGATTTTTCGTATAATGCAAAGATAAAGCAAGCCGGGAGTAGAAACAAGCGCACTTGGTTATACCGAGGCACAGCCCATTTTCGCATTATGCAAAGATAACGCTAAAAAAGAGTAAAAAAAAGAATAACTCCCTTTTTACAACCTTTTTAAGAAATAGGTATGCCCCGGAAAAGCGTTTGCTTTTCCGGGGCATACCTATACGATCTCTTCTACCGGACAAACTACTCTACCAAAGCGAAATCGAGCTGTTTCCGCTCCAAGTTCGCACGAGCCACCTTGATACGGATAGGATCACCCAAGCGGTATATCCGGTGCTTGCGACGCCCCATCAGACAATAATTCTTCTCGTCGAACTCGTAATAGTCGTCTTCGAGGTCACGTATCGGCACAAGTCCCTCGCATTTATTCTCGTTGATTTCGACATACAAACCCCATTCGGTAATACCCGAAATAACGCCGTCGTACTCCTCGCCCAAACGTTCGCCCATAAACTCTACCTGTTTATACTTGATAGAAGCCCGCTCTGCATTGGCAGCAAGCTGCTCCATATCCGAAGCATGTTTACATTCGTCTTCGAGCGACTGAACATTCACGCTACGTCCGCCCGCCATATAACGCTCCAATAATCGATGCACCATCAAGTCGGGATAACGACGTATGGGAGAAGTAAAGTGGGTATAATAGTCGAAAGACAACCCGTAGTGACCGATATTTACAGTCGTATAGACCGCCTTCGCCATAGCTCGTATAGCTATCGTCTCCACCAAATTTTCTTCCGGCTTTCCTTGTACATTGGCCAACAAACTATTAATACCCTTCGAAAGGTCTGCTTTGCTACCCTCGGTCTTGATTTTATAACCGAAGCGGGTGATAAAAGCTGCGAACGAAGCCATCTTGTCGGGATCGGGCAAGTCGTGTACCCGATAGACAAAAGCTTTGGGCTTTTTCCCGTCTTTGGGTTTACCGATAAATTCTGCTACCGTGCGATTCGCCAGAAGCATAAACTCTTCGATCAGCTTGTTCGCTTCCTTAGATACCTTGAAATAAACCCCTATCGGCTTGCCACTTTCATCTATGTCGAACTTAACCTCATGACGGTCGAAATTGATAGAACCGTTGTCAAAACGACGCTTCCGCAGCTTCTGCGCCAAATCGTTCAAAGCCAATATTTCCTCTTTATAATCCCCTTCTCCGGTCTCTATCACCTCTTGCGCCTCCTCATAAGCAAACCGGCGATTAGACCGAATCACCGTACGGGCGATATGCGACTTCTGAACCTCGGCATTACCGTTCAGCTCGAAAACACAAGAGAACGTAAGTTTATCCTCGTCGGGACGCAACGAACAGATTTCGTTGCACAATCGTTCGGGCAACATCGGCACGACACGATCCACCAGATAAACCGAGGTTCCCCGGCTTTCGGCCTCCTTGTCGATGATACTGCCGGGTTTTACATAATAACTCACGTCGGCTATATGCACGCCAACCTCCCAATTTCCGTTCGATAATCGGCGGATAGAAAGGGCATCGTCGAAATCTTTGGCATCCTTCGGGTCTATGGTAAATGTCGTTACCTGCCTGAAATCTTCCCGTGCGGCAATCTCCTCGTCGGTTATCGCGTCAGGAATCTTATTAGCCGCTTTTTCCACTGCTTCGGGGTAACGATACGGTAATCCGAATTCCGCCAATATGGCATGTATTTCGGTATTGTTTTCTCCGGCAGGTCCCAATATATCCACGACCTCTCCATACGGATTGCGGGCCCGATCGGGCCATTCGGTGATACGCACGACGGCCTTATCTCCGGTTTTTCCGCCTTTAAGTGCCGTTTTCGGAATAAATATATCATTTGCCAACACCTTGTTATCGGTCAGCAGGAATGCAAAATGTTTCTGCACCTCCAACGTTCCGACAAATATTTGGGGAGTCTTTTCAACAATCTCGACCACCTCGCCTTCGGCATCGTGCCCTCTGCGCTTGGCATAGACCAATACCCTCACCCGGTCGCCGTCCATCGCATGCATGGCATTACGCTCGGCGATGAATATCGACTCATTGTCATCGGTAATCACATGATTTTTCCCATTGACACGCCGTTCGAACCGACCTATAACCTCCGTTCCCCGACTGTTCGCCTTGTATTTGCCCGGAGAAACTTCTATCAGAAAATTCTGCTCCGCCATGCCTTCGAGCAACTGGAATACCATCTGTTTTTGAGGTGTAGTAGTAGCTCCAACCCCATGTGCGACCTGTTTGTAATTAAACGCCCGCTTCCTGTCTTGGTTGAAGAATTCGACCACCGAGGCCAACATATCTTCTTTCTTGATTCTCTTTGAACCTTTCCTTTTTCCTTGTTTCATGATATAGGGGTTTTAACATTGTTCTTAATGATACGGAAAACGGAGTAAACGGTAAAAACATCGAACTTCTTCCGACGAATACCAAGCGTACCCTGCCCGCATTTTAGTATAACAAAGATAACGGAAATAAACACAGAAACAAATTTTATTCATAAAGCTGTTTCAAATTTTTTCAACGACGTATTTGAAGCGATTTATAAAAATTTTAATAATATAACAGATTAAAACGAACCCATGACGACTCGTTTACACCATTAAAATTTTTTATAACTTTGTGCCCGCTTCGGGAATTACCGTTACACAAGTCGATACAAGAATTCCAAAGATTACGAAAATGAAAAAAATCCAATCTGTTTTTATCATTCTCTTAACCGTTTTCCACCTGTCCGCCCAAATGAATCAAGGGAAATACGTCCCTTTCCATTTCAGTTTCATACCACCACTAAGCTCCAATGGAATAAATGCATCGCAATACACCAACGGAGCCTCTTTCAGTATATTGGCAGGTATGTCTGCTAACGAAAGGAATTTTACATTTGCCTCGATCAGTAATGTCATAGCCAATGAAGCCCGGGGATTACAGTTTGCCGGCATATCCAATTATATAGGCAAACAGGGACAAGGTGTCGCCTTCGCCGGAATCACCAATATTGCCAAAGGAACTTACAAAGGTGTACAATTTGCCGGATTACTCAATACCTCGAAAGATATAACCGGCCTGCAATTCGCAGGGCTCCTTAATATCGCCGGGAAAGTCCGAGGAGTACAATTCGCCGGACTTCTTAATATCGCCGAAGAAAGCGATTGCCCCATTGGGCTCGTCAATATAGTCAAGCGCGGAGAGATGGGTATAGCCCTCACTTATGACATATTGGGTAACGGTATCGTCTCGTTCCGCTCAGGAGGAAAATACACATACGGTATTATCGGTTTCGGATATAACCACAAATTATCCGGCGACAACAAGACCGTTGCGGAAGCTGGATACGGTGTACACATACCTTGTTACTCTTGGTTTCAGATAAACAATGAATTTAAAGTAACTTCCACGGCAACCTCCGATAAACCCTTTTTAAACGCAAGTTATTCCTTGCTACCTTCGTTCAAAATAAAAAAGCACTATAACATATTCGGCGGAGCGAGTCTCAATTATTCGACAACCACCGAGATGGACAACCAAACGCTATTTCCGCAGAACAACTTGTGGAAAAAGCACACCGACAATCGGCTGCAACAACTGTTCATCGGCTATCTGGTAGGCATTCAATACATCTTTTAGCAACCGGTCGCCACTCTTTCATCGATTAAATTAGCTCTAAACATCGATTTACCATACACGATGGTGTATGGTAAATTTGTTCTCATGGAACGGAGACGGATTATCTCCTGAAAAAAAATTTTTATCGTTACTTCGGTAAATTTAAATTCTAAAAACAATAAATTCACTATTTTTGTATAAAACGAAAATAGATACGCCTCGGTACAATCAACCGGATTTGCTTCTACTTTCGACCTGTACTATCTTTGCAAAACAAATAAAGTGAAATCCATGATTGCCCTACTCGACCTCAGGGAACATCTACCGATAACCAATCCCACGTGGATATTCTTTCTCGTGCTCTGTATCATTTTATTCGCCCCCGTATTGTTGAATAAACTGAAAATACCTCATCTCATCGGTATGATTCTGGCCGGTATTCTCATCGGTGAGCATGGATTCGATATCTTGGCCCGCGACAGCAGTTTCGAATTGTTCGGACAGGTGGGACTCTACTACATCATGTTCTTAGCCGGCTTGGAAATGAATATGGAAGACTTTCCGGCTATACGGGGCAAAGCCATCGTATTTGGGATACTCGCTTTTATCATTCCTATCGTCTTGGGCTTTTTCAGCAACATACTCATCTTGAAATATGGGATTGTCTCTTCCATCTTGCTGGCGAGTATGTACGCCTCGCACACACTCATTTCCTATCCCATCGTTACCCGATACGGAGTCTCCCGGCACAGATGCGTCAGCATAGCCGTAGGGGCCACTGCCATTACCGACAGTCTCACCCTATTGGTTCTCGCCATCGTCGGAAGCATGTACAGAACCGACAGTGTAGGCAGTTGGTCTTGGTTGGAATTAATTCTTAAAGTCTCTCTGATGGGACTTTTCATCATCTACTCCTTCCCCCGCATCGGACGTTGGTTTTTACGGAAATACGAAGACGGTATCGTGCAATTCATCTTCATTCTGGCAATGGTTTTCCTCGCTGCCGGTTTAATGGAACTGGTCGGAATGGAAGGCATACTTGGAGCGTTCTTTGCGGGACTGGTATTGAACCGCCTCATTCCCCCGGTCTCTCCTTTAAGGAATTACCTCGAATTTGTCGGTAATGCCCTATTCATTCCCTATTTCCTCATCGGCGTAGGTATGCTAATCGATGTACGAGTATTTTTCGGCCATATAGAATCTATGAAAGTAGCCGCCGTAATGACCCTCATGGCCCTTAGTACCAAATGGATTGCAGCATGGACCACCCAAAAAATCTACGGCATGAAGAAAATCGAACGGCAACTGATGTTCGGACTAAGTAATGCTCAGGCAGCGGCAACTCTCGCAGCCGTTCTTGTAGGATACAACATCGTTTTACCGGACGGTAGCCGTCTGCTCAACGACGACGTCCTCAACGGTACGATCGTGCTTATTCTCATTACATGCATCATCAGTTCGATAACGACCGACATTGCTGCCCGAAAAATGGCTTTGAGCGAATTGCCGCCCGACGATACGCAATCGGGTACGGACAACGAAAAAATACTCATTTCATTCAGTAATCAGAAAAACGTTAAAAACCTCATCTACTTGGCCTTACTCGTCAGCAACCCTAAAAAGATACACGGGCTGGTCGGGTTACACGTAATGTATGATAATTGCAGTGAAGCAGACCGCGAACAAGGGAAAAAACTTTTACTGCAAGCACAAGAAGTCGCGGCAAAAGCAGACGTAACGCTACAAACTCAAAACCGGTTGGCGACTAACTTATCAAACGGAATACTTCATGCTTCGAAAGAAAACGATGCCTCCGAGATTATCGTCGGACTACACATACGAGCCACACAAGACGAATCGTTCTTCGGCCCCGTACTGCTCAATCTACTGAACAAAATGGATCGCCAAATCATGATTCTCCATGCCGTCACGCCGATAAACAGAGTGCACAACATTCATGTCGCTATCCCGGAAAATGCAGAATATGAAGCTGGATTTTACCGGTGGACAGAACGCATCGCCCGAATGGGAGAGAATACAGGCCGGCGGATTTTCTATCACGGCCACGCCAAAACCCTGTCTCTAATACAAGCCTATCTGCAACGCTATCATACCAGCGTATTATACGAAATGCAGGAAACCGACGGAGGCAACGAATTAAAGCGTCTATCAACAGAATTACAACCCGACGACCTCATGGTAATCATCATGGCCCGACACGGCTCTGTTTCTTTCCGGCCTTCGCTCGAACACGTCCCGCATCAAATCAATGCCTATTACACAGATAAAAATTTCATATTACTCTTCCCCGACAGCTATGCTCCTGCTTCTCCCGAACTTACGTTCGTAGAGCTACACGGCACACGAGGAACTTATGAAAAGAAAAAAGGCTGGCTCGATTTCCTGTGGAAAAAAGAAGAACAAAATTAAGAAGCTGTTTTAAATTTATTCCGAGACAGATTGAGACCTATGTTGAAGCAGATTGGAGTCCGAGATATGCAGTCAATAGCGGGCTATTGACAAAAATCAAGGGGTTCAAGATGCGAGACAGGAGCTCAATATGGCCAGAACATACCTGCTTGAAATGATAATATTATTTCTCAATAAATTTATAAAACAGCTTCTAAGATTCAAGAAGAAAATCGAATTTCCCATGCCGCAACAGAAAGCGGTTTCGAAAATATTCACGAGAACAAAAAAGACACAACCGACCAGATCGCAATCACGAATTCAGAGAATCGTAAGCAATCCGAATCCCATACCCAAATAAAGAAACATAGTTATCAACGACCAAGCGAAACGAGCTTTGACAAATGGCTCCTGCCTCTCTTTACAACGGGAAGGATAGCGCAATACTCCCGCCATAGGCAAAATAAACAAAATAGCTGTAACCCATTGCAACCACACAATGTCGTAATACAGTCCCAACAAAAATGTACCGAAGACAAAAAATGCCGCCAGCTCCATATACCCTAAGCTATTCAACGCTTTCCGTTCCATAACGAATCCCTATCCATCGATAAACCGACAGGGAAAAACATTCCCCTATCGATACCATTTTCAAATCCTTCTATTTAAAACAGAGTCAGCCCGATTTCATATCGGGCTGACCTATATCGCATCGAATTAAGCGTCGATATTGGCATAAGTCGCATTAGATTCTATAAACTCGCGACGCGGACCTACGTCCTCGCCCATCAACATCGAGAATACGCGATCGGCCTCGGCTGCATTGTCGATGGTCACCTGTTTGAGAATCCGGTTCTCGGGATCCATCGTCGTCTCCCACAACTGGTGCGGGTTCATCTCGCCCAAACCTTTGTATCGTTGAGTCTCCATCAACTGTTCGTTCCCCTCGCAATATTTCAAGCAGAACTGATCTTTTTGTTGGTCGGTCCAGCAATATTCCTCGGTTTTACCCCGCTTACTCTTACATTTGTACAAAGGGGGCGTCGCCAAATAAACATACCCCTGTTCCAACAACGGACGCATACGACGGAAAAAGAACGTCAACAACAATGTGGCAATGTGCGCCCCGTCCACATCGGCATCGGTCATAATAATGATTTTATGATAGCGCAATTTCTCGATATTCGCCTCTTTCGAATCTTCTTCCGTCCCGATAGTCACCCCCAAAGCCTTGAACATATTACTGATTTCCTGACTTTCGAAGACCTTGTGATCCATCGCTTTTTCCACATTCAATATCTTACCGCGCAACGGTAGAATAGCTTGGAACATACGGTCACGACCTTGTTTGGCAGAACCTCCTGCCGAATCCCCTTCGACAAGGAATATCTCGCAATCCTCAGGATTACGCGAAGAACAATCCGCCAATTTACCGGGCAATCCGCCACCCGAAAGAGGCGACTTGCGTTGAACCATCTCACGAGCCTTGCGAGCTGCATGACGCGCTGTGGCGGCGATAATCACCTTCTCGACAATTGTTTTCGCCTGAGCCGGATGTTCTTCCAAATAATTTGCCAAAGCCTCGCTCACAGCCGTGTCCACAGCCCCGATAACCTCGCTGTTGCCCAATTTGGTTTTGGTCTGTCCCTCGAATTGTGGCTCCATCACTTTCACCGAAATAACGGCGGTAAGCCCCTCTCGGAAGTCATCGCTGCTGATTTCCACTTTCACTTTTTCAAGCATCTTGGAATCCTCGGCATATTTCTTCAAAGTACGGGTCAACCCCCGACGGAAACCCGTCAAGTGAGTTCCCCCTTCGATGGTATTGATATTGTTCACATACGAATAGACATTCTCGTTATATGTCGTGTTGTACGTCATAGCGACCTCCACAGGCACTCCCTGACGCTCGGTAGCGATATGAATCACATCGTCGATAAGATGCTCCTTATTCGAGTCGATATAACGAACGAACTCCTTTAATCCTTCCTTTGAATAGAACACCTCTTTACGATACTCGCCGGCATCGTTAGTAGTCCGTTTATCCGTCAGCGAAAGGGTAATCCCCGCATTCAGATAAGCCAAATCGCGCAAACGATTCGCCAAAATATTATAGTCGTAAACCGTAACAGAAAAAATCGAATCGTCTGGACGGAAGATAATCGTCGTACCCGTCTCTTCGGTCTCTCCTATAATTTCCACATCGTGCAAAGGTTTCCCACAAGAATACTCTTGCATATAAATCTTTCCGTTCCTGCGAATCTCGGCACGTAAATAAGTCGAGAGAGCATTTACGCACGATACACCCACACCGTGCAAACCACCGGAAACTTTATAAGACCCCTTATCGAATTTACCACCGGCATGCAATACCGTCAAAACCACTTCAAGAGCCGATTTATGCTCTTTCTCGTGCATATCGACAGGAATACCGCGACCGTTATCGACAACCCTGATAGAATTATCTTCGTTGATATATACCTCGATATGAGTGGCATATCCGGCAAGAGCCTCGTCGATAGAGTTATCGACAACCTCATATACCAAATGATGCAACCCTTTTACACCGATATCGCCGATATACATGGCAGGGCGTTTACGAACGGCCTCTAAACCTTCGAGCACCTGAATACTATCGGCTGAATAACTTTTGTTTTCTGTTTCTTCTGACATATTATCCGAATCTTTTTTGTTTTTATGAGCTATCCCTGCGCTATTCTTATTAACAGAAAATCAACAGGAAACACTTAAAATCCGGCTCAAACGGCCGGCTTCCCACCAACAAACAAAAATACACAAAAAAGTTGGAATAGCGAAATAATCCGGGTGGAAATAATCACACCGACGTTTCTCTCAAATCATAGCCCCGACCAGACATTGTGAATCCAAACAGCAAATTCAAACATAAGGATAAAAACAAAAACCCATCTGACAGAAAGCACCTTATTCACAAAAAGATATAAATCATATACACTATGAACCTGAAAAATGACATCAATCAATAACAGGAAAGGAAATGAAAACAATAAATCCACTGGGGTGATTTTAAAAATTAACCCTCTCGCCCATCGCCCCCCCCCTATACCGTTATGCGACACAACAGGAGAATTAATATAAACAGACTGATGAGATGTCGTTTTCGCCCCCTCCTTCTCTACGTGCCACCTCCCCTATTGTATATTCCCATTAATCATTATAAATTTGAAAAAGAAAGACATCAGAGTATGACATAAGTCCGACTCCCATTTGGTCCACGAGACCGAGCCATATGTTCCGTCCCCATACTCTTTACATATGGCTGCGCCGTGCCCCGTAGCTTTACGGGGTGTTTTGCTATGCAAAATATAGGGGAGGTGTCACGTAGTGACGGAGGGATTGGAAAATACCGGCAGTAAAGGTGGCAGAAGTCAGGACTCCTCTCTCCCTCTGCTCATCACAGATGAGATAGGGGGAGTGTCCATAGGGCGAGGGGGTTGAAAAAATTATATAATCTTTGATTGGAAGGTTAGAAGTATAAAAGGACAATTCTCACTGATTTTTACTGTACCGAGGTAATTCCCATCAAAAAAAAAGACACCCCATGACAAAGATACCACATATCTAAACAAAAAAATGCGACAGAAAAATCTGTCGCATTCGTAGCCCATAGGAGAATCGAACTCCTCTTTCAAGAATGAAAATCTTGCGTCCTAGCCGATAGACGAATGGGCCCTTGATAAAAATGCGCCTTAGATATATAAAGTAAGGCGCCCTTTCCAAATGCGAGTGCAAATATAGAGCTGTTTTTTGAATTGACAAAATTTTTACCTAAAAATCTTTCATTTACCTTTCTATCGCATACAATCTGCACGGACTTTCCCGCTCGAACAGGAACTACTGCCCCTAAAAACTACTACGATCTACATTAGTAATTTTTATTATAGGCTCTACCCTATATTAAAAAACTACTTGTCGCTGTTACCCTGCATTATAATAGCCTCCGACCTCCCTTTTCGTTAGCAGCCAGCCCTATTCAATCCTGCGGGCATAGTCAATGCTGCCCCCGCTAATGTCGTTGTTTTAAGAAATCCACGACGACCGATTTCCGTTTTATTGACCTCTTTCATATCGATTATTTTTTCAACTCTTTTATAATCCGAGCAGGATTACCTGCGACAACTGTCATAGGCGGCACATCTTTGGTCACCACACTATTCGCCCCCACGATAGCCCCGTATCCTATTCTCACTCCGGGGAGAATCGTAGCATTGATTCCGACCCAAACTCTATCTTCAAGAACAACAGGGCGACCATAAGTCGCATCCCGATTTTCCGGGTCGGGATCATGGTTAATGGTAATAATATTCACTTTCGGCCCCAAAAAGACATTTTCACCGAGAGTAATACCCCCTCGCCCGAAAAACGTACAACACTGTTGAATAAAGCAACCTTTCCCTATTTTTATGTGTTTCCCATAATCCACATAAAACGGAGGCAACAAAGTAATAGATTCGTCCACTTCACACCCGAGAATTACACTCAATATCCGACGAACCTCATCGGGCGTATGATAACCGGTATTCAATTCGGTCGCCATTTTCATAGTATCCCAAATGGCATTTATCAATTCATCGTATCCCGGATCCGACGGGGAAACCATCTCTCCGTTCAGATCTCTTTCAAAAATAGTATGAGCATTCATAATAATCTGTTTTATATCCGTTACAAAGTTAAAAAGAAAGCCCCGTGGCGACTTTGCCACAGGGCTCAAAACTCTTTGTCATAAAGCTCGATTCATCGAGATAACGGCTTTCACAGACTTTCCTTTTTACCATTTTCAACAACCTGCTTAGCCCATTCGGTAGCCACCGCAACGCCTCCGTTGAGTAACTTGCCGTCGTTCCAAGTCACGTTTGGATAAAGTTTCCTGAGCTGTCTTACACTATGGGCTATCGAACTTCCTCCGGAAGTAGCGAACGGGATAACGGTTTTACCGGAAAAATCGTATTTTTCAAGAAACGTATTGACCGGACGCGGACACAAGTCCCACCAAATAGGATAGCCGAGAAATACGATATCGTAATCTTTCATATCGAGAGGCTCCCCACCCAGTTCGGGGCGAGAATCCTCGTCGGCCATTTCGACCGAACTCCGGCTCGACTTGTCATTCCAATCGAGATCGGCCGAAGTATAGGCCTCGGCAGGAGTAATCCGGTAAAGCCGGCCATCGACCGCACCGGCAATGGACTCTGCCACCCTCCCGGTAGTTCCGGTACAAGAAAAATAGGCCACAAGAATTTTCTTACTCACCGGTTCGGTGGTATCTGTCACCTGTCGTTGAGTTTGTGACGAACAACTAAAACTGAGAATACTCATAAGTATCAATACTATCTGTTTCATACTATGTTCATTTTGAAATAAACTATAAGCCGAGAAAAAGACAAACTTGTTCGAGCTATTTCGAGGCTCAGCGTTGATGACGGACAACGCCCGAATATTCATCTTCGCTCACAGGTTCGAGCCACTCATTGCTCTTGTTTTCGCCGGGAGCCTCTATGGCGAGATGCGAGAACCAACTGTCAGGCGCAGCTCCATGCCAATGCTTCACACCGGCCGAGATATAAACCGCATCGCCGGGGAAAAGCTCCACCGGTTCTTTTCCCCATTCCTGATAATAACCTCTGCCACCCACGCACACAAGTATTTGACCGCCGCCTTTGGTAGCTTTGTGTATGTGCCAATTATTACGGCAACCGGGCTCGAAAGTAACGTTCGAAATGAGAATACCTTCTGTCACGACAGGCGCGAGATAGCTTTGACCGATGAAATATTTGGCGTACGCATCGTTAGGTTTGCCGACAGGAAAAATAATGGATTGAGCATACGCATCGAGCGAACAGGCAGTAGTACTATCCGCACAGTCTACCCACACCTCTTTGGCCATACGAAATGCCGCCCATGCTTTGGGCCAACCAGCATAGAACGCAGCGTGAGTAAGAATTTCAGCGATTTCAGTTTTGGTCACCCCGTTCTTCTTGGCCGATTCAAGATGATACTTGAACGAAGAATCTGTCAACCCCTGTGACATGAGAGCAACGACAGTCACGATAGAGCGGTCACGAAGCGAAAGCAAATCGTTACGACTCCATACCTCTCCAAAAAGAATATTGTCATTCAAATGCGCAAACTCGGGAGCGAACTCACCAAGCGCATCATGTCCGGCTGTCTGTCGGACTTTCTCTTGTGATTTTGTCATAATCGGAAATATTAAAATTGACAATAAAACCCATAAAACTACTTTTGTTTTCATACCCTATGATTTTAATTGAACACTACAAAATACCAGTTCTCCAACCCATCATATAGAAATCAGGCAAATGGGAAATCGGAAACAGACAGACATCAGTCTCCATCGATCATCGTCTATTTCCGCACGATGTACAAAGGTACGAAACAGATCTCGCAACGATTTTGCTATAAAGCTCAAATCTATTTGCCATAAAGCTCACCCTGCCACGATGGTGCGACCCCATAGATCTCTTTATACACTTTGGAAAAATGCGACAGATTCTTAAAGCCTACATCGAAGCAAGCCTCCGTAACTTTCTTTTTCCCCGACCGAATTAAATCATGCGCCGCTTCAAGACGTCGTCTGATAATCCATTTCTGAGGCGTCAAATCGCTCACTTTGGCAAAATCCCGTTTAAAAGTAGCCAAACTACGCCCTGTATAACTGGCGATTTCTTTCATCGAGAGATCGCACATATAATTCTCGTTCAAGTAATCGAGAATATCGATTTTCCACGGTTCCACGAAATCGAATAACGCTGCATACAGATTACGGTCGGTATTGAGCAAGACATACACACCTTCGATCATCTTCAATTTCAAAATCTTTTCCGAGGGTTTCTCCCCAGCATCGAAATACGGGATAACCGACTCGAACAAAGAGCGGATATCCGGTCTATTTTTCGGCAAGAGGAGCAAGCTCGCTTTCTCTCGTTTGGAGTCGATTAGAATCTGCTGCCGATCGAGTGTTTAGTAAAACTCCCTCAAAAAAGCCTTCGAAAATTTCAACACAATGGAACGATAAGGCTCACCCTTCCCGATCCTCTTTTGCAACCACATTCGGTTATCACGCCGCATAAAGGCACAATCTCCCGGATACAAAACGGTTTTCTTTCCACGTTCCTCGATCTCCAATCTACCAGAACACTGATAAATGAGCGTATGTTCCCGATTTTCATGAGCACACTCCCGATCATCGGCAAAATAACTCGCTATAAGCACATTCGAGCAATCGAATACATCTAACTGTTCCATATCATCAGCCTTTTATATGGACAAATATAATGCATTGTATCTGTACAATATTTGCTGTGAAGCTCAATTTTCACATTCCCGATACAACCACTGCTCCCGAATAAATAAAATCAATGCGCCGAACCAGTACCGGCCTTTGGATAAAACAACTATTTTTGTAGAAAAATTTACCGGGAGAATGCTCGAAAAAACATTAGGAATCGTACTGCACATCATTCCCTATAACGACAAAATATCGGTAGCCCATTTGTACACCGAACAATATGGCCGATCTTCCTATCTTATTCCACAAGGGGGCGGAAAAAAAGCTCGCATGTTTCGGTCCCTCTTCATGCCGTTCTCTATTTTGGAACTCGATATAGACTACCGGAACAGCCGGGAATTGCAAAAAATCATCGAAGCGCGCACGGTTTTACCTCTTCAAAACATCTATTCCGATCCGGTAAAAAATGCAGAAGCGCTCTTTTTATCCGAAGTCCTCTGTCAAACCATAAAAGAACCCGAACCCAATCTACCGCTTTTCGCCTTCATCGCCCGTTCCATTCAAGTCCTCAATATAATGGAAGAAGGTAAAGCCAATTTTCATCTCTGTTTCCTGCTGCAATTATGCAGTTTTCTCGGGTTCAGCCCCAACATGGAGACCTACCGGACCGGATATTCTTTCGACATGTTGAACGGAATTTTCTCCCCCTCGCGCCCCATTCACACCTACACACTCGATGTCCGCGAAGCCGAAGTTTTCGCCCGGCTCACCCGTATGGATTTCAATAATCTTCGCCACTTCAAATTCAATCGGGGAGAGAGAAACGCCATACTCGACCGAATTTTAACATACTACCGGCTACACCAACCCGACATTTCGGAACTCCGGTCTCCCGAAATATTACGAGCCATATTCGACTAATATGCTGCAAAGGTTGACTATTACAAAATTTTATACTACTTTTGTCGACCGAAATGCCCTTGTAGTTCAATGGATAGAACGGAAGTTTCCTAAACTTTAAATCCGAGTTCGATTCTCGGCGAGGGTACAAAAAAAGGAATCCGGATTCGGATTCCTTTTTTTGTATTTATACGCTTACCTTTATTTTGCAGCGGCTTCTTTGGCAGCCTTTTTAGCGATACCACGCCGTTGAATTTCGTAAGCAATCGGGGTAGCCACGAACAAGGTCGAGAACGTACCGATAATTACACCAAACAACATGGCGAATGCGAAACTGCGAACCGATTCAGCTCCCAACAAGAGAATACACAACAACACGATAATAGTACTTTGCCCCGTGTTGATCGTACGAGGTAACGTACTGTTCAACGCACTGTTGATCGACGTTATCAAATCACGTTTGGGATAGAGCGTTTTCTCTTCGCGGATACGGTCGAAGATTACCACCGTATCGTTCACAGAGTAACCGATAACCGTCAATACCGCAGCTACGAAATTCTGGTCTATTTCCATCGAGAAAGGCAGAACGCCATAGAGCAACGAATACAAGCCTACTACCGAGAAGGTGGTAAAGGCTACCGAAGCCAGCGTACCCACACTGAACGCAATGTTACGGAAACGGAGCAAGATATACAAAGCCATCGCAATCAACGAGAAGAAGACAGCCCAATATGCACCCACTTTAATATCGTCTGCAATAGTAGGACCTACCTTCTGGCGACTTTGAATCATGTTGTCGCTGAATTCCTCCAACGAAACACCGCCCAACAGACTTTGCATACCGTCATAAAGTTTCTTCTCTATCTCTTTGTCAACACCTTCGCCCGTATCCTCAATACGGTAGTTAGTAGAAATACGCACTTGATTATCGGTCGTAATGGTGATTACCGACAACGAACTTCCTTCGAACGAAGGTTCAAGCATATTCTCGATTTCAAGCGGACTTACCGGTTGTTCGAAGCGAACCACAAAATTGCGACCTCCCGAAAAATCGACACCTTGATTCATTCCACGCGTGAGGAACGAGATGACAAATACAGCAACGATAGCTAATATGCATATATAACCCGTCTTGCGCAAGCCCACGAAATTAATGTGAGTATCCGTGAGGAAATTACGCGAAATAGACGTAGTGAAAGCCATGTTATTGAATCGTCCGTGATTCAAACCAGCCTCGAAAATGAGACGGGTAATAAAGATGGCCGTGAAGAACGAGGTAGCGATACCGATAATCAAAGTCGTGGCAAAACCTAAGATAGGACCGGTTCCATAGATCAACAGGATTACACCCGTAATCATAGAAGTCAAGTTCGAGTCGAAGATCGCCGAGAAAGCATTCTTGTAACCATCGGCAACCGCCGACTTCATACTCTTACCGGCACGCAATTCTTCTTTGGTACGCTCGAAGATAAGCACGTTGGCATCGACCGCCATCGCCAAAGACAACACGATACCGGCAATACCCGAAAGCGTAAGCACCGCCTGTAACGATGCCAAAATACCCATCGTGAAAAACAAGTTACATATAACACCGAAACTGGCGATAAGACCCGGAGTCCACCCGTACATTATGATCAGATAGGCCATCAACAACACCAAAGCCACCAAGAACGAAATCAAACCGTTTTGGATAGCCTCTTGTCCCAGCGAAGGACCGATGACGTCCTCTTGTACAATTGTCACGGCCGCAGCCATCTTACCCGATTTCAACACGTTGGCCAAGTCCTTAGCCTCTTCGGGAGAGAATCCTCCGGTAATCTGCGAACTACCACCAGAGATGGCGCCATTCACATTGGGGAAAGAATATACCTGATTATCCAACACGATAGCAATCGCATTGCCGATATTGTCACGAGTAAGTTTTTCCCAAACTTTGGCTCCTTCGGCATTCATGGTCATGCTCACCACAGAACCCTGTATCTTATCGAAGTCGTCACGAGCATCGATTATTACATCACCACCCAAAGGAGCCTTACCGCCTTTACCGGCTTTCAACGCAATAAGTTGATACAAGGTTTCCTTTTCATCGATGGCTTTTACCGTCCAGCGTAAAATCAAGTCGCTCGGAAGAATATCGCGGGCGATTTTGCTTGCCAACATGGCATTCACCGCTGCCGTATCGCTCTTATTGACAATACCGATAACAGGAGATCCCCCGTAGCTTTGGGTATAATTCATCAACGAAAGCAACGGATTCTGTTTACGGATACGCTCCATAGTTTCGGCTTCCGATGCCTCCTGCTGTAATTTTTTCTTCAACGACGAAGCCGTGCTGTCAGCTGCAACAGCTGCGGTATCGGGCGTAGCCTCGGCAACGACCGGAGCCTCTTCCTCTGCCGGCTCTTGCGCAGCATTGGCCGCAGCGATAGCGTTATTTACGGCATCGAGTTTCGGAGCAAGTTGTTCCAGTTTATACGTCTCCCAAAATTCGAGGTTAGCGCTACCCTGCAACAATTTCCTCACACGCTCGGGTTCTTTGATACCCGGCAACTCGATAAGAATAAGACCGTCCTTTTCCAACTTTTGAATATTGGGAGCGACCACACCGAAACGGTCGATACGAGTACGCAATACGTTGTACGAGTTATCCACCGCGCTATTCAATTCTTCGCGAAGAATTGAGATTACCTCGTCGTTAGTCGATCTGGGGGTTATTTTATCTTTTAACTGGAAAGTGCTGAAAATAGCCGAAAGTCTCACATTCGGATCTATCTTTTTATATTCGTTGTAGAACGAAACAATAAAGTCGTTGTTCCCGGCCTGAGCAGCCTGAGCGGCAGCGATAGCTGCGTTGAAGTTAGGATCCGGGTTATTATTCGACAAAGATTTGAGCACGTCTGCCACAGAAATTTGCAGCGTTACGTTCATACCTCCTTTCAGGTCAAGACCCAAACCTATTTCCATTTCACGGCATTGCTGATACGTGTAATACCACCAATACACCTTTTCCGTAGAGATAGAGTCGATATAATGTTTATACTTAGCCTCATCGCCCGCAGCATACTCTTTCGCCTTATTATTGTAAATAGCGGTTACAACCGAAAACGAAAGATAGAACAAACAGATAAGTGTAAGCAAAACCGCAACGACTCTAATAAATCCTTTGTTTTGCATGTGACTATTACTTTATTTTTTGTTTAATGAATTTCGTATTTTTATCAAGGTGCAAAGATATATTATTTTTTCACAGAAGCCCAAAATTATTCGATTTATTTATTATTAGCGTTTTTTACACCGATAAAGCACAATCCCCCAAAGAAACATGAAAAAGAAAACGGTTATATCTTTTTCAAGATTTAATATTATTTTTGTACTTCGGTTATAACCCGAGGTTCATGCCCCGATCGAAGTGCCGCATTTCCTATATTTCGATGTAACGGCAAATCATTATTAACCCTATAAGTTATGCCCAATTATATGAACAAAATAGGAGGAAAGCCACAAGAGCGTAGTTCAAATATCGAACTTCTGAGAATACTTTCGATGTTCTTGGTTCTGATGATTCATTATATCCCCTCCCGAACACTGCCGACACACGACACATTGGCCCACGATACGCTCGGCACACTGTTCGATCTCGAATTGCGTAGTATCAGCTTCGTCTGTGTCAATTGTTTTATTCTCATCTCCGGGTACTTCGGTATCCGTTGGAAATTAAAATCTTTCTCCAACCTCCTTTTTCAAATATTGTTCTGGGCGATCGTATGCCCTGTTATCGTATCCGCCGCAACCGATTCCTTCAATGCGACCGACCTATTCAAGACATTATATCACAATACATTCTCCCGCTGGTTTATCGAAGCGTACATCGGACTGTACATACTGGCCCCGATGATAAACCGCTTCATCGAAAAATCGACACATCGGGAGTTGGGTATATTCATTCTTGCTTTTTATCTGTTCAGCACCTTGTTCGGCTACTTGGGAAAAGCCTATGACTTCAACAAAGGCATGAGTATCATCAGCCTCGTGGGGCTATATTTGATAGGAGCCTATCTCCGCCGGAAACAAGACAGCATATTCGATCTCTCGAAATACGTCTATTTAGGTGTTTACCTCGTTACCGGATTCATTATGGTAGCCATCGCCGCCCTCATCTTGAAAGCAGGATTCACAATTACCCCTTATAGCTACCTCAACCCCCTTATCGTTCTCGAATCCATAGTCCTGTTCTTGTTCTTCAAAAAACTAAATATCGGTAGCATAAAATGGATCAACTATATCGCAGTTTCCTCGTTCGCCGTATATTTAATCCATAACGACCTCTCCATTAAACCCCTATACTGCGCAGCATGCGACTATATCGAAGCGCATTACACCCCATCATTCCCGTATGCCTTGCTGTTTATGGTGGGAGTATTCATCGTATCGGTAATGGCAGATAAAGCCCGGCTGTTCATATACAAACATACGCTATTGAGACTATTGAAATAAAAAGATTATACCCTCTCCTCGCCTGTCGCGGGGTGTAGGAGAGAGCAAGCAAAAAGGAAGAAGGTTAGATAACTCCTACTTGCTGCACAAAAATGCCAAACTATAAAATAAAAAGTACCACCCTCCTCCCTTGCCGTGTCCCGTAGCATTACGGGGTGTTTTGCAACGCAAAATATAGGGGAGGGGTCCGTAGGACGGAGGGGTTAGCTCTACAAAAAATCCTATATCCTATCTTTTTTAGCCCCCTTTTCTTAGGAACTCGATTCACCCCCTGTGATGAAAAAATTGAAAATAGGCTGCACATCGGTAAAAATAAGCAAACTTGCTTTTGGTCTCGGTTTGCACTATCTTTGTCGCAAATAGATCGATTCGGCAAAACAGGACATAACTTGTTTCTGTTCTTATTTGTACTATCTTTACATAAAATATTCGACGATGAATCCGAAACACCCCCTTTCCACGATAACAGTCTATCGGCTGGTCGCCTCGTTCATTCTGGCGATTTCCATATATTCCTGCGCCAACATGTCGAGACCCGGCGGTGGTCCCCGCGATGAAACACCGCCTGTATTCATCAAGAGTACTCCGGTTCCTAACGCATTGAACGTTTCGAAACAGAAAGTCGAAATCGAATTCGACGAAATCATTCAAGTAGACAAACCGTCCGAAAAAGTAATCGTCTCTCCCCCCCAAAAAGATATGCCCGAAATTCGTACTTCGGGACGTAAAATAACCGTGATTCTTAAAGACTCGTTACTACCCAACACGACCTATACCATCGACTTTTCCGATGCCATCATCGACAACAATGAGCGCAATCCGCTCTATGGATTCGCCTACTCCTTCTCGACCGGCCCCAAGATAGACTCTCTGCAAGTTTCGGGAATACTACTCAATGCCCGGGATTTGGAACCCATAACCGGCATGTTGGTAGGATTACACAGCGACCTCGAAGACTCGGCTTTCCAGAAACTCCCATTAGAGAGAATTGCCAGTTCCGACGAATTAGGTCATTTCACGATACGAAATGTAACACCCGGCAAATACCGTCTATTCGCGCTGAAAGACATGAACCGAGACTACCGCTTCGACAACCCGTCGGAAGATATCGCTTTTCTCGATTCTATCGTTATTCCTTCGGCCGATGTTAAATTACACGTCGACACCATTTGGAAAGACAGCGTCACCATCGACACCATTATCGAATACAACCACACCCATTTCTATCCGAACGATATTCTGCTCACGGCATTCAACGAAGGATTCCAATCTCAATATCTCGATAAAAGCGAAAGAAAAGACCGTCGTAAAATCGACCTTTACTTCAAAGCTCCCGCCGATTCGTTGCCCAAGCTGAAACCGCTGAATTTCGAGCAAGAAGACTGGGCCATTCTCGAACGCTCGTTCCACAACGACACGCTGCAATACTGGATAAAAGACTCGCTCATTTACAACATGGATACACTTTTATTCACGGCCGAATATTTCCGTACCGACACGTTAAGACAATTGTCTCTCTACAACGATACGCTCAAATTCATCATGAAAAAAGTCAAAGCGCCCAAGAAAAAAGAAAAAAAGAAAGACAAGGACAACGACTCCATCGAAGTTCCCGAAATCCAATTCATGCAAATGAACGCCAAAATAAGCTCTTCTCTCGATGTTTATAAACCGCTTCGTTTTTCCTTTGCCGAACCATTGCAAACATACGATGCAGGGAAAATACATCTGGAACAAAAAAGAGACACCTTGTGGATACCTGTTGCCGACTCCCTGTACACATTCCTCCAAGACTCCATTGCTATCCGGGACTACACACTCACCTACAAATGGACTCCGGGAGAATCCTATCGCATCGTTATGGACTCCACGGCATTCACCAATATTTACGGACTATTCACGAACACCTATAAACAAGAATTCAAAGTCAAAGCCCTCGAAGATTACGCCAATCTGTATCTCTCTATTTCGGGCGTATCCGATTCCGCTTTTGTCGAAATTCTCGATTCAGGAGACAAACCCGTAAGAACAGCCCCGGTCATCAACGGAGGAGCCGAGTTTATGTATATGAATCCGGGTACTTACTACGCCCGCTTATTCATCGACCGTAACGGAAACGGGAAATACGACACAGGAAACTACTCCGAGAAAAGACAGCCCGAAGAAGTTTCGTATTATCCACAGGAACTCGAACTGAAAGCCAATTGGGATATAGAACAGGATTGGGACATCTATGCGACACCGGTCGATAAACAAAAACCCGACAAAATAAAGAAAAACAAGCCCAAAGAGAAAAAACGAAATTACTGACAATCTTAATAACAAACCGCATGCTACGCCATCGTTATATGAAAAACACCGGGTCGTTACGCCGTATTACTTTCGGGATTCTTTTTTGGAGTATGGCGAACGGAATTTATGCGCAAACGACTCCGGGTATGCAACCCGAATGGCTATCCTACGATGTCATATACCAACTGGGATTTCTCTGGAAGCGGGCAGCGACAGCTACGCTCCAACTCACCGAATACCCCGACAAATATACATCTGTTTTAAAAGCTCGTACACTCCCCTTTGCCGACAACATATTCAAAGTACGCGACACACTGGTATCCGATATGCAGCGAAACAAAGAACTGCTACCCATTTATTACGCCAAACTCGCTGACGAAAACGGGACTTACCGGAAAGACGAAGTAAATTATACCTACGATGGAAACTCGACCACGGGAAATATCCGCCTATATCGTCCCAAGCGTAACGCCATAGAGGACTATACACTCACCGAACCCGGTATAGTCTACGACATGCTGAGTATCTTTTACGTGATTCGCACCTTCGACTTCCGAGCAATGGAAATGTATCAAATCTATAACACCAAAATTTTCTCCGGTAAAAACCTCGAATACCTCGAAATAGAATATTTGGGACAGGAAATCCTCAAACAAAACAAAAAGGAATACAGCACCTACAAACTTCATTTCCGATTCTATGACAGAACCGGCAAAAAGACCAGCGACAAAATCTCGGCATGGATCTCTACCGATAATAAGCGCATACCCTTGAAAGTAGAAGGGAAACTCCCCTTAGGCTCTATGAAAGCCGTGTATACGGGAGAATAGAAACTATCTGTCATTATATCATGGGCAAGAGCTAAAAATTGACCTCCTGCACACGCAGTGTAATAGGGAAGGTATCCGAAAGATGGAAAGGTTAGTTCTACAAAAATCCTATCTTTTTAACCCCTCTCATCGTCGCTACCGCTCCTCTGTGTCTCCCCTATTGCTCCGCAACTCCCCGTAATACTACGGGAGGCAGGGGAGAAGGACAAACACAATACACAGGAAAATATTAACCTCCTCCTCTGTGTTTTGCATAGCAAAATATAGGGGAGGTGTCCGCAGGACGGAGGGGTTAAAAAATATCCATAGCAGAGGAAGCATATAAAAACATCACTCTCTCCCTATGTTTCTGTAAAGGAATAGAAAGTACTCACAAAACAAAAAGAAAGCACAAAAGGCCGATCGAAGTGTCGTTTTTAATCCTCTCCCTCTGCTCATCGCAGATGAGATAGGGGGAGTGCACGTAGAGCAAGGGGGTTAAAATATAAAGAAAAGAACAAGATTCTCCCCTCCTTTATCGGGTAATAAAGCTACAAAAAAGCGGCTGCATTTCCGGGTTCTTTCTTTTCGGCGATGAAAGGAAAAAATAAATACCTTCTACTTCCTGTGTTCATGGCAAGATAACCCCGCCGTTCCGTAACACGCCAAACTTCGGGACAACCGCTCAGCCACCGCATCGCGTAAAGTCTGCGGAGACAAAACCTCAACTTGCCAATACCCCAAAGCATACACCTCCTGTTCGAAATCGGGAGTGATTTTCAAACGGTAATGAAACGTAGAGCCATGTTCGTTCCGGTCAAGTTCCTCTTGACTTTCGTGCAAAGGAAGTGTCCTCAAATAATTAGCTTGCAAAGCAGGGACACGCAGCACCACCTCCTGCGCCGGCATATCGTCGTGCGTAATCCCGAAACAATCCCGGAAATAATCGATGGGAGAAAAACTGTCGGGATAGACGAATGTACGACTGCTCAATTCGAGAGAAGCAACCCGGTCCAAAGCATAAGTCTTGATTTTCCGATCCGTAAAATCCTTAGCGATGACATACCAACGCTGACGAAATAACTTCACGAAATAGGGAGCCGCCAATGTATGCGAACTTGTTACACGTCGGAATGAACGATACGACAAAATAAGCACCCGGTTCTCCTTCATCGCCTCGAAGACGATTCTCAAAAATTTCTGCCCCGAAGGTATATTCTCCAAAACGATTCGATTCCGCAACTCCTGACTCTCGTTCAGCATGTTACTCACCGCAAGCGTGTTCAATGCCCACACACGTGCACCGTTTCCCTGCAAAGCATCCGGGTCCTCGATGTAATATTCATACGTAGAAGCATCACACTCGATATTCACGTCAAACATCTCCTGTATGGCCTGACGATAATTCATAAACGTCCGTCGAGCCATCGGCTTGCCGTCCGAATATTCGCTCCGTTGCCACAACCCGTCTATCTCCCTGCGGGTAAGCCTTCCGTAACGCTGCAACGTATCGATCAGCCATACATACCGATTGAAAAGTTCTTTCGCCATAACACAAATCCACTGTTTTATGATTCCAAAAGTAATACCTATCCCGCAATTTCACCAATCACCTAATCACTATTCCAAAATTTTCTCCCGATTCCGAGATCTATTTTCACTTACAACAGTACAACAAACAAGCCACGCACATCAAGGTTCCCTCTATTCACCCTTCAAAACGCCATAAAAGAATCATCGGAAAATATCGAATACATAGAAGCTGTTTTAAATTTATTCCGAGACAGATTGAGACCTATGTTGAAGCAGAT
>OLPH01000785.1_pt1 | contig 36581 bp, 27 predicted proteins | sample 1672951 | NCBI WGS metagenome assembly OLPH01 (sample SAMEA3136740, study PRJEB25190) | human gut metagenome | reverse complement strand
TCGGTCGGAAAACCGGCGGCCTTTTGCTGTCTCGATTTATTTGCCCACGCAAAAGCGCGCGAAGATGCGGTTCGTGATGTCCTCGCGGATGGAGACGCCCGTAAGTTCGCCGATGGCGGCCATGGCCTCCTCGGCCTCCGTGAGCACGGCGTCGGGCGTCACGCCCAGCAGCATCGCCTCGCGCGCGGCGCGCAGCGACTCCAGCGCGCGGCCGATGGCCTCGGCATGGCGAGCGTTCGTGAGGATCTCGCCGGCCGGCGCGTCCGGGGCAGGGAAGCGCTCCGCGACTGCCTGCTCGAGTGCCTCCAGACCCGTGCGCTCTTTTGCCGAGAGCACGCACACGGCGTCAAACTGCGCCGCCAGCGTATCCGGCTGCACGGCGGCGGGCAGATCGGCCTTGTTGAGCACCGCGATGCGCACCGGCGCTGCCTGCGCGGCCGCGATGACCTGCCGGTCATCATCGTCGAGCGGCCGCGCCGCGTCAAACACCGCGATGGCGAGCGCCGCGTCCGCCGCTGCGTCCAGTGCCCGGTGCACGCCGATGGCCTCCACGGGGTCGGCCGTGTCGCGCAGCCCGGCGGTATCGGTCAGGCGCAGGAGCACGCCGCCGAGCGTGACGCGCGCGTCGATCGTGTCGCGGGTCGTGCCGGGTACGTCCGTCACGATGGCGCGCTCGTAGCCGAGCAGGGCGTTGAGCAGGGAGGACTTGCCCGCGTTTGGCCGGCCGAGGATCACGGCTGGAACGCCGCCGTGGAGCACATTTGCGCGGGAAAACGTGTCCAGCAGTCGCTGGAGCTGGTCGATGCAGTCGGTCAGCGTGGCCTCGTAGGCGCTGAGCTGAAAGTCCGGGATGTCCTCGTCCGGGTAGTCGATCACGGCGTGGTAGTGGCTGGCGATGTCCTGCAGCGCATCATATACGGTCTGCGCGCGCCGCAGCACCGCGCCGCCGAGCTGCCCGGCGGCATTTTTCGCATCCAGCGTGGTTTCGGCGTGGATGAGGTCGATGACGGCTTCTGCCTGCGTGAGATCCATGCGGCCGTTGAGGAAGGCGCGCTTCGTGAATTCACCCGCCAGCGCCTGCCGCGCCCCGGCGGCGAACAGCGCCTGCAGTCCCGCGCGCAGCACGGCCGGTGAGCCGTGGCACTGCAGCTCGGCCGTGTCCTCGCCGGTGTAGCTGTGCGGGGCGCGGCTGACGGTGCACAGGCAGAGGTCGAGCGTTTGGCCGTCGGTGTCGCAAAAAGCGCCGTAGACGAGCTTGCGATCCGGTGCTTCGGACATGGGGCGGCCGTTCGCCGGGCGAAACACGCGGTCGATAACGGTGAGCACCCCGTCACCGGACAGACGCAGGATGCCGATCGCGGACAGGACGTTGCCGGTCGCAATGGCGGCGATCGTATCAGACATGAGAAAACTCCTTTGTGCAGATCGGCGGAGCCGCTGGCTCCGCCGATCCGATCGTTTTATGATTGTGTTTGCGAGCGCAGGCTCGCTTCCCGCAGCCGCATGAAAACCGTGGCGGCCTGTGCGCGCGTGGCAAGTCCGCGTGGGTTGAAGTAACCCCGCTCATCACCGGCGATGATCCCGGTCGTGCGCATGAGCTCCACACCGTCGCGCGCCCAGTCGGAGACCGCGTTCATATCCCGCAGCGTGACAGGGTCGGTGATCGTGGGAAGTGCTTTTCCGGTGCTCTGCACATAGCGCGCGATGATGGTCGCCATCTGTTCGCGCGTGATCGGCGTGTTCGGTTCAAAGCGCCCGCTGCTCATACCGTTGACGATGTTTTGCTGCGCGGCCCATTCGACATACGGCGCGTACCAGCTCCCGGGCGTGACATCGGTGAAGGAAACGCTCGTGTAGTCCGCTTCGTTGATCTGCACAAGCCGGCCCAGCACCGTCACGAACATGGCGCGCGTGAGCGCGTCATTCGGCGCGAAACATCGGCCGCCGACGCCGTCCATGAGACCGTTGGCAGCAACGTATTCCACGGCATCAGCATACCATGCACCGGCGGGCACATCCACGAAGCGCGTGACGGAAGCGCTCGCTGACACAAGCAGCGAGACGGTCTGCTCGCAGGTAATGGTCGCCCGCAGATTTTCACAGGCGATGTAGCGGTGCGCCGTGTGCAGCGCGCCGGAGGCGGCCTTTTTGCCGTCGGTCGTGTCGACGAGCACACCGGCGGAAATGGTCACGCCGGCGCTCCCGCTCAGAACGGTGAAGCAGTCGCCGGTCTTGAGCGCGACCGTGCTGCCGGCGTTGAGCGTGCAGATGCGGCTCTTGGCGGCGGTGCTGTGCAGCGCCGCGTCATGCGTCTGCAGGGCTTTGTCCAGTGCGGCCTGCGCGGCGGAATGCGCCGTGGCCTCGGCGTGGCTCAGCACCGCAGACGACCAGCTGTCCACAAAGCTGTGCGACAGCAGCGGATCCTGCCGACTGCCGGCGTCGGCAGCCAGAGCGGGCGCCGTGCCGGCAAGCAGCATCAGCGTCAGCAGCAACGAGATCAGTCGCTTGATTTTCAAGGGGCAGACCTCCTTTGCGGGCTGTCAGGCCTTCTTGTTCTTCGCAGCGCGGGCCTCGGCCTCGTCCTGGCTTTCGGCAATGTAGTAGCCGAGCGCCAGCAGGCTGTCGGAGAAGTGGATGTTTTCGATGATCGGGTCGGCATCTTTGATCTGCAGTTCCGTGTTCGTGAAGTTCCAGATGGCTTTCACGCCGACGGAGCAGATCTCATTGGCGACGTCGTTGGCCATGGCCCTCGGCACACAGAGAACGGCGACGTCCGGCTGGAGCTCGGCAAGAATGTTGTCGAGCGTGGAGAAGTCATGCACCACGATGCCGTGCATTTCCTTGCCGATGAGGTCGGGGTTGATGTCGAACGCGGCCTTGAGGGTGAAGCCGTACTGCTCGAAGCAGAAGTTCTCCACCAGCGCGCGGCCGATGTTGCCGACGCCGACCAGAACGGCCGAGTAGTTGCGATCCATGCCAAGGATCTTGGCGACCTCGCCGCGCAGCGCCACAACGTTGTAGCCATAGCCCTGCTGGCCGAACTCACCAAAGCAGCTGAAATCCTGACGGATCTGCGAGGGGGTCAGGCCCATCTGGCGGCCCAGCTCGCCGGAAGAGATGCGCTCGATCCCGGCAGCATTCAGATCGTCAAGCTTCCGGAGATAGCGGGGCATTCTTCTGATGACATTGTTCGATACTTTGATACGTTTCACGAGTCATTATCCTCCTGATGGCAAAAGACACCATATTGTTAAGAAATACATCTGTTTGTTACGAAAATAGCAAGGTACAAGCAGACAAGATAAATTATAACACACGTTTTCGCGTGTTTCAAGTAAATGGTTGCCAAGGATGTTCAAAAAATTGTGGTTTTTTGTCGTCGTTTTGCAGCACATGATTGAAAAATGGCGATTGGGGGAGCGGGAGCGCGTGCAAGTGAAAACCCGGCAGGCGTTTGCCTGCCGGGTCAAAGGAGCCGATCGTGGTGTTCAGTTTTCCGGAAGGCCTGTCAGCCGGCAAAACTCTGCGGCGGCGTCGGGCACGCGGTAATACTGTGTATCCGTGCTGCTGACGAAGACCACGTCCTTGCCGTCGCACCAGACGGTCACACGTGTGGTCACGCCGTCGGCGCTGGTCTCTTCCAGCACGCACAGCGGTGTCCGGTCGGCATCGAGCGGCTGTACCGGCTGCGTCCGCACCAGAAGCGCAGACAGCGCCTCGATGGTCTTGCGGTCGGAGATGTGCAGTGTCGTGCTGTCCGCGCTGCTTTCCGCCGGGATGGAGAAGAGCAGACTGCTGACGCTGTCGTCGAGCACCGGCGCGCTTTCCGGAGCGGGGAGACTGTCCTGCTTCCGACCATCCGCATCCTCTTCCTTAACGGAGGGAGACAGGGCCACGGTTGGCGCCTGCGCATTGTCGAGCGCGGTGTCGGCGCCACTCGGCTGGCTTCTGTGCGGCACGAACCAGAGCGTTGCACCGAGGATCAGCGCGAGACACGCCGCCATGACCGAGATCGGCAGCAGGGGAGACGTACGGCTGGCGGCCGGGCGCTTTCGCGCAGCCGGCCGGGGCTGAGCAGCCCTGCGAATGGGCGTCGGCTGCACATGCCGCGCCGGGGCGGCGGAGCGCGGCGGCATCGGCACGGGCTCCTGACGCACCTGCTGCATGATGCGCGCGGTCAGGTCGGCGGGCGGCGCGGCGGCCGCGTCACGGACGGCGGCCTGAAGCGCCAGAAAGTCGTCATAAACGCGCTGACATTCGGGGCAGGTGCGCAGATGTGCGCGCAATGTCTGCACCTGCTCCGGCGGCAGTTCGCCGTCGAGCAGCTGGCTGATCTGCTGCTGGTAATGTTCACAGGCGCTCATCCGTCTGCACCTCCCTTCGTCTGCTTTGACGCATATCGGTCAGGAAGGTTCCCGTCGGCGAGCAGGAAATCGCAGAGCCGCCGCCGCGCGCGGAACAGGCGCGATTTCACCGTGCCGGCCTCGAGGTGCAGCACCTTGCCGATCTCGGCATAGGACAGGCCGTCGAGCTCGCGCAGGATGAGGATCTTGCGGGCATCGTCCGGCAGGCTGTCGAGCCCGCGCGCGACGGAGCGGCGCATTTCGCTGCGGGTCAGCTGCTGCTCCGGGCCGACGCTCTCGTCGGCGGGGAGGTCGAACTGCGGCTGCTCGTTGTCGTCCTCGGAGGCGGTGAGCGACACGGTCGGGTGCCGCCGGCGGCTGCGCAGGAAGTCGATGCACACGTTCGTCGTCAGCCGGTAGAGCCAGACGGAGAACTTGCTCTCGCCGCGGAACGTGCCCAGCGCCCGATAGGCGCGCAGGAACACCTCCTGCGTCATGTCAGCGGCATCCTCCTCGTTGCCGACGGTGCGCAGGGCGAGGTTATACACTTGTTTCTGGTAGGCGACGACCAGCGCCTCAAAGGCGTTGGTGTCCCCGGCGCACACCTGAGCGATGATGCGCCGTTCCTCGTCCCGGTCCATGGTTTCCTTGCCTTTCTGCGGTCAGTCCCGCAAGTCGCGCTGGATGGCGCGCGTGATGCGCCGCAGGTCGTCGAGCGTCTCGACGTGCACGACCTCCTGCTTGTAGGCATTGGCGTGCGGCACACCGCGCAGATACCAGCAAAACTGGCTGCGCGCCTCGAGGCACGCCAGCCGTTCGCCCTTGATCTCGGCGGCAAATTCGATCTGATGCAGTGCCGCCTCGATCCGCTCGCGCAGCGGCGGCAGCGGCGGCTCCGGCTCGCCGGCGATGGCGGCGTTGCCGCGTGCGAACAGCCACGGGTCGCCGAAGCTGCCGCGGCCGACCATTGCCAGATCGGCGCCGGTGTAGCGCAGGATGTGCGCCGCGTCTGCGCCGGAAAAAATGTCGCCGTTGGCGATGACGGGGATCGTCACGGCGCGCTTGACGTCACGGATGATGTCCCAGTCGGCGCGGCCGGCATACATCTGCACGCGCGTGCGCCCGTGCACGGCGATGGCGGCCGCGCCCGCCTGCTGGCACATCTGCGCAAAGGCCACGGCGTTGACGTTTCCGCCGTCCCAGCCCTTGCGGAATTTCACGGTCACGGGCACATCGACGGCCTTGACGACCGCCTCGATGATGCGCCCGGCGAGCTCGGGATCGCGCATGAGCGCCGAACCGTCGCCGCTGCGGATGACCTTGCCCACCGGGCAGCCCATATTGATGTCCAGAATGTCCGCACCGGAGTATGCCAGCGCCATGGGCGCGGCCTCGGCCATGACCTCCGGCTCGTGGCCGAAGATCTGCACGGCGGCGGGGTGCTCGTCCGGCGGCGACCAGAGCAGCTGCTTCGTTTTTTCATCGTGATAGACCAGCGCCTTGGCGCTCACCATTTCCGTGCAGGTGAGGGCGGCGCCCTGCGCGCGGCACAGCGCGCGAAACGGCGCATCGGTCACGCCCGCCATGGGCGCGAGCGTGAGCGGGCCGCAGATCTCGACGTTTCCGATCTTCACCATGCGATCTCGAGCTCCACGGGGCAGTGGTCGCTGCCGTAAATGTCGGAAAGGATGCTGGCCGTCTCGATCTTTTCCGCCGCGCGGTCCGAGCACAGGAAGTAGTCGATGCGCCAGCCGGCATTGTTCTCCCGCGCGTGGAAGCGGTAGCTCCACCACGAGTAGGCGTCCGTCTCGTCCGGATGCAGGGCGCGGAACGTGTCCGTGAAGCCGGCGTGCAGCAGCTCCTGAAACTTCGCGCGCTCCTCGGGGCTGAAGCCGGGGTTGCCGACGTTGCGCTTCGGGTTTTTCAGGTCGATCTCCGCTGCGGCGACGTTCATGTCCCCGCAGATGACGACCGGCTTGTGCCGGTCGAGCGAGCAGACGAATTCGCGGAACGCATCGTCCCAGCTCATCCGGTATTCCAGCCGGCGCAGACCGTCCTGCGCGTTCGGCGTGTAGACGCATACGAGGTAGAATTCCGGGTATTCGGCCGTGATCACGCGGCCCTCGAGATCATGCTGCGGCAGGCCGAGGTTATACTGCACGTCGAGCGGCTCGGCCTTCGTGAACACGGCGGTGCCGGAGTAGCCCTTTTTCTCGGCGCTGCACCAGTACTGATGGTAGCCCGGCAGGTCGAGCGCAATCTGCCCGGGCTGGAGCTTCGTCTCCTGCAGGCAGAAAATATCCGCGTCCAGCGCGCGGAACGTGTCCGCAAAGCCCTTGGTCACACAGGCGCGCAGCCCGTTGACGTTCCAGGATACAAGTCGCATTTCGTGTCCTCCGTTTTCACCGCTACGCAGCGGTTGATCGTGATGCCCTGATCGTAGAATTTCGCCTCATAGTCGGTCATGACGCCGACAGGGCCGTCGGCGTGCAGGTCGTGCGTGACCTCGCGCAGCTCCCAGCCCTCCTGCGCGAACTGCTCGAGTGAGAAGGCGAACAGCGGGTCGTTGTCGGTCTTGAACCAGATCTCGCCGCCGAGCGGCAGCACGTTTGCATACAGCGCCAGAAAGCCCGCATAGGTCAGGCGTCGCTTGTGCTGGCGGGATTTTTTCCATGGGTCGGGGAAGTTGATGTAGATGCGAGAGACCTCGCCGGGGGCAAACATGTCGAGCAGGTTGGCTGCGTCCCGGTCGAGAAAGCGCACGTTTTCGAGCCCGCGCTCGGTCACGCGCTCCATGCCGACGACCATGGCGTCCGGAACTTTTTCAATCGCGGCGAGGAAGATATCCGGATTTTGCGCCGCAGTGTCCGCTGTGAAGCGGCCCTTGCCGCAGCCGAGCTCCAGCTGCAGCGCCTGATGGCCGGGGAAGTGCTCCAGCCAGTGACCGCGCAGCGCCTCGGGGTCAGTGATCAGCGTGGCCGCGCAGCGCTCCATGCGAGGGACGAGGTTGGGCTTTTTTCGCATTCTCATAGGTTGATGCTCCTGTCATAACAAGTCCTGATTTGATGTTTAGAGCATACCACACGCGCCCGAAAACTGCAACGCAGAAAACCGTTGCGCATTTCTAAAGAATATGTTAAACTTTATTTTATGCAAATTGCGAAATTCCATATCCGGGTGTAGCGCAGCTGGTAGCGCGGGTGGTTTGGGACCATCAGGCCGCAGGTTCGAACCCTGTCACTCGGACCATAAGTCCACCGTAATTTCGATAGAATTACGGTGGGCTTTTTCTGTGCCTGGGAACTGTTTGAAATAAGACTTTTGGCCGTTTTGGCATATAAATTAATCCCGCTGCGGAGAAATTTCGCAGCGGGATTTTCATTTTATGTAGGCTATTTTTGTCATAAGTGTAGCAGTAATCGTTAGATTTACGTATATTCGTTGAATTCGTGTTGCCTCTTTCTGGATGAATAATTCATTTCAGTCTTGAAATATGGAGTTAATTTCTTTATAGTGGAAATGCATGGATAACGCAGACGAAACATATCATTAGAACGAAATGTGCTGATGATTTTTGGTGAAGAAAGCAAATGGGCTTCTAATGTACTCCATTTTACGGACTGAGCCGAAGTTGTATTTTCGTGGAGTTTGCCACTCCACGTGTAACGCAAAACATAGTTATTCTTTTGTATTATAGCACATTACATATTCAAATGCAATTGAATCAACAAAGAAATGGAAGAAAAAAGTATGTTTTTGTCAACTTACGTTAATTTTTTGCGGAGAATTCCGTTGACTTAAAGTTCAGCGCAGTCATCCCAGCAGTCTGGATGAAATTAAAATAAGATCCACACCCAACATAATCACTGCACAAGGACCAACATAATCACTGCACAAGGAGGAATTACAAAATGGCAAAGGGTGAGAATATCTTCAGACGGCGGGACGGTCGCTGGGAGGCTCGGTATATCAAGGGTCGTGAGCTATCCGGAAAAATCAAGTATGGATACTGTTATGGAAAAACATATCGGGAAGCCAAAGAGAAAGCCGCAAAGCGCAAAGCAGCTTTGGCAAATGGAGCTCCCTTACCGACAGCCAGAACGCAAAAACCGTTCTCCAGCTATTGCTTGGAATGGCTACATACAAAGAAATGCACGGTGAAAGAATCGACGTATATTAAATACAGCGCCGCGGTCAATAAGCACATCATTCCAAAGCTCGGTGTGTGCCACCCTCTGGGCTTCACGACGGAATTGATGGACGATTTCATCAAAGAACTGCAATTCGAAGATGAACTGGCGCCAAAGACGGTGCATGATATTCTAGTCGTGCTGCATGGCATTTTGAAGTTCGCTTCCTCGAAGTTTGCAGGCTCATTTCCCGCGGTGGAGATCAACTATCCGAAGATCGGCAAGAAGGAGATGCGCGTTTTGTCCAGAGAAGAGCAGGCGCGCCTCGTTGCCTATCTACATGAGGATCTGGATTCGTGCCGATTTGGTATCTTGCTGGCGCTATGTACAGGCATACGAATTGGTGAACTCTGTGCACTGCAGTGGGAAAGTGTTTCTACAAACGATAAAGCTATCCGAATTGCAAAGGCCCTGCAAAGGCTGCATGATACCAGCGTATCGCAAGGTGCTCGAACAAGGATTGTGATTGGTCCGCCCAAAAGCGATACCTCCGTGCGAACGATCCCTATGACGGAATACGCAACCGGGCTTTGCAGGCGCATGAAACCGCAAAGTTCAGCTGCGTATGTTCTGACCGGAACGGAAGCGTTCATGGAGCCGCGGACATTGCAGTATCGATTGGAAAAGTACACGCAGGCATGCGGTCTGGAGGGCGTGCATTTTCATACGCTGCGCCACACATTTGCGACGCGAGCTGTTGAGGTCGGATTTGAAGTTAAATCATTGTCAGAAATATTAGGACATGCCTCTGTGACGATCACGTTGGACCGGTATGTGCACGCTTCGCTGGAACTGAAACGGGATAATATGCAGAAATTGAAGGTAGTGGGTCTATGATCTACGCAGTCAAAACTAGTGTAAGTGAATATCATAAAAACGGGAAAAGCCTTGCATAGCAAGGCTTTTTCTTCGCTTTTGTAGTGGAGTGGCAAACTCCACGAAAGCTCCGCTGACACATCTGCATTAACAAAAGATGTTCGTTTTTATGCAGCTATGGCGGAGGCGGTACTTACTTGAATTGCGCACCTTGAATGGATATTTTTGTACAGCAATTTGCAAATTCAATATCTGTGTAGAGCCTTTGCCCCTGGACGGCTTTGTGCTGAACCGATGGGGGGCAGAGATACAGATATCAATGTAGGGATGTGAGATATGTGACAACAACAGCGAGCAGCTGTTTGACAGAGGAGAGCTCTGCCGATGTGATCATTCAAATAGCAAAACCTGTATTGGAACAAAAGAAGCTGTACCTGATAACGAAGCGTGCTTTTGACATAGTATGTTCTTTCCTGGGCCTGCTGATTCTGGCAATCCCGATGATAATCATTGCATTGATCATCACTTTGGACTCGCCAGGTCCCCCAATTTTTAAGCAGGAGCGGCTCGGTCTCCATGGGAAGCCGTTTATGATCTATAAATTTAGGTCAATGCGTCTTGACGCAGAGGAAAACGGCCCGCAGTGGGCAGATGAACAGGATCCAAGATGCACACACTTCGGCCAAATTCTCAGACGCACCCGGCTGGACGAGCTTCCTCAGTTCTATAACATCCTGCGCGGCGACATGAGTTTCGTCGGCCCGCGGCCGGAGCGTGCTTATTTCTACGGAGAATTTGAAAAATACATTCCCGGTTTCTCCAACCGGTTAATGGTTGTTCCTGGCCTGACTGGACATGCTCAGGTGAATGGCGGATATTCTCTGAAGCCGGAAGAAAAAATTATCTACGATATGGAGTATATAGAAAAACGATCGATTTGGATGGATTTGGCGTGTATTGGAAAAACGATCCGCGTCGTTTTGTGCGGCGCGGGCGCCCAATAAAGAAAGATGCGTTTGGAGGACAATCCTAGAATATGAACGAAAGTAAGAAACCGTATGCTTCCGTGGGGGGCACAGAACTGTCACTATGGGATATTACAAAGATCCTGTTGGCAAAGATTCATTGGCTGCTCCTTGCGGGGGTCGTTGTTGCTGCGGGCGTTTATGCAGTAGTAACAATTTTTGTTACGCCGACCTATGAATCTCGAGTGAGTTTTTATGTATATAACAGTGCGGACAATTCTTCACAGGGAACGATCAATAACAGCGACCTCCAGGCGGCGGAGAGCCTTGCTACGACCTATTCAAAGATCCTGGCGAGCAATTCTGTTTTGGATTCCGTCCTGAGTGATTTGAGAGCAGAAACTTCATTGTCGAGAAAGGAACTTAGCCGCATGGTGAATGTCTCCGTTGTGTCGGATACACAGTTGCTGGAGGTGGTAGTGACCTCGACCAATTCGGAGCTTGCCTGCAAGATCGCCAATTCCTTTGCAAAAGTTGCGCCTACTGAAATCGTTCGTATTACCAAGGCGGGCGGCGTCGAGGTCGTGGACCGACCGGAGGTGGCAACGGAAAAATCTGCTCCCAGAACCGTATTTGACAGCGCGATTGGATTTGTGGTTGGCGTGATACTGGCTTCAGTTGCTATTATTCTGCGAATGATGGCCGATACGACCATCTACCTGCCGGAGGACATTGAAAAGTCCGCCGGTGTGACTGTCCTTGGTCAGATACCGGACATCCATGCGACAAATGAGAATGCTGGCTGCTGGAAGCTGGCGGAGGGAGGTGCAGTGCTCTATGGCGAAAAAGAAAGAAAGCCGAAAGGTAGCGATTGAAGCTGTTCGTACAAGCAGGAAACGTCTGCTGACCAATGAATCTCCATTTGCGATAAAGGAAGCCTATGTAAAGTTGCGCACCAGTTTGATGTTCTGCATGACGGCGGATAAGGAGCGCCCATGTACGAGCTTCGCCGTCACTAGCGCAAAGCCCTCTGAGGGCAAGAGCCTGACAGCAGCCAACATTGCCATTAGCTATGCAATGTTGGGTAAAAAGGTGCTCTTGATCGATGCGGATATGCGCAAGCCAACGCAGCGCCGCCTTTGGAGAGTGGAGAAGCCTACCGGACTGTGCGATTTTCTTGCAAAAATATCGAAGCTCGAACTGGACAAGGTGAAAGATCTGCCGCTCTGGATCGTTTGCACTGGCACCATCCCACCGAACCCCTCCGAATTGCTTTCATCCGAGCGCATGAAGCACTTCGTGGAAGAAAGTGCAAAGGTTTATGACTACATTATTATCGACACGCCGCCGATCAATACGGTCGCTGACGCGCAAATTGTTTCGACCTATGTGGACGGTGTGGTACTCGTAGTCAAGTCCGGCGATACGACGCAGGATGAGCTGAACGAGGCCATCGATGCGGTACGCCGTGCGGGCGGAAACCTATGCGGCACGGTGCTCAACGACCTGAATATGAAATCCGTGAAGTATGCTTACAAATATAAATATGGGGGCAAATACGGATATAAGTATTCCTATTCTGAGTCGTATGAAGCGCGGTAATATGAAGCTCGACTTGTCGCTTGACTACCATGCCCATATTCTTCCTGGCTGCGACCATGGGAGCGACGGCCTTGCGACCTCGTTGAAACAGGTGGAGATGGCAGCTTCTGCTGGCGTGAAAACGATCTGTGCAACGCCGCATTTTTACCCGCACAAGGAGTCCGTCGAATCCTTCCTGCGCCGTAGGAAGAAAACTGCAGGGCTGCTGCTCCGTGAGCTGCCTGAAAACGCTCCGCTGATTCAGCTCGGCGCAGAGGTACTGATCTGCGATGGCATGGAACGGCTGGACGGCCTGAACCGCCTGTGCCGTGAGGGTACAAACGAGCTGTTGTTGGAAATGCCGTTTTATGCGTGGCCGGAGTCGATCTGGGACACGCTGTATCTTCTGTGTGACCTGGCGGATATTCAAATTGTCCTTGCTCACGCAGAGCGGTATCCTGCAGAGAATATTGAAAAACTGATTTGTGAGAGCGTGCCGCTCCAGCTCAATGCAGAATGCCTGACAAGGCCGCTGAAACGTAAACGGTATCTTGAATGGATTGAAAATGGATATGTAAAATACCTCGGAAGTGATATCCATATGCTGGGAGATCGGTACGAAGATTGGACTAAATGCCGAAGACTTCTAGGCAAATAATTGGAGCAGAAAGGGGCGCTTTATGAGCGCAGAGAGATATGGAGCATATTCTGTACTTATGTCAGTCTATAGCAAGGAAAACCCGGCATGGCTGAAACTTGCAATTGAAAGCATACAGGATCAAACACTACCGACTAGCGATTTTGTTTTGGTATGTGATGGGCCGTTGACTCCGGAATTGGATGGTGTCATAGCTGAAAAGCATTGTCAGATGGGCGAAATCTTAATGGTCGTGCGGCTTGAGAAAAACGTGGGTTTGGGGAATGCCTTGAATGAAGGAATAAAACATTGCAGGAATGAACTGGTTGCGCGTATGGATAGTGATGATATTGCATATCCAGACAGATGCGAGAAGCAGGTCGCAATCTTCAATAAGTATCCGATTGTAAGTATTTGTTCAGGCACGGTAATGGAATTCTCGAAGAACCCGGAAACTATAAACTGCAAAAGGGTCTTGCCGGAGAAAAACAAAGAAATCATTGAGTTCGCTAAAAAGCGGAATCCGTTTAACCATCCATGTGTAATGTATAAAAAATCGGCAGTAGAGGCAGTAGGCTCGTATCAGCACTTTTACCGGCTGGAGGACTATTATCTGTGGATTCGAATGCTGATGGCTGGTTATGAGGGATATAATATTCAAGAGCCGCTGCTCTATATGAGAGCAGGTACAAGTATGTATAAACGAAGGGCAGGTTGGCGTTACGCAAAAACGCAGATAGAATTGTTCCGTTTCATGTGGAAGCAAGGATTCATAAATGCTTGGCAATATGCTGAGAGTTGCATTATCCGAAGTAGTTCTGCGCTGTCACCGAACTGGCTGCGCAAGTATATGTATATGACTTTTCTGCGTAGCTAAGGGTGCACATATGAGAGTACTGGAACAACATACGGGAATGACGGCTCATCAGACACTTCTGCTTGAAATGCTGAAAGATATTGATATCGTCTGCAAAAGGCGCCGAATATCATATCAGCTTTTTGCAGGCACGGCATTAGGAGCAGTCAGACATCACGGCTTCATTCCATGGGATGATGATGTGGATATTATAATGTCTCGCAGTGAGTATGAGCGTTTTTTCAAGGAAGCGGCCAAAGATTTTGACGAGACTTTATATTTTGCCCAGCAGGAACACAGCGCTCATTGGCCAATGCCCTACTCCAAATTGCGGCGAAACAATACGACCTGCATAGAGAAGTATTATCCAAAGGATTTGAAGACGCACCAAGGCGTGTATGTCGATATCTTCCCGTGCGATAACCTCTCTGATTGCACTTTGATGCGGAAGATACAGTTTTGTGTATCAAAAATCATTATTGCAAAAAGCCTATATGCTCGTGGGTATGAAACCAATAGCGTGATTAAGAAGCTATTCATGCAGGTATGCCGCATGTTCCCGCTCAAAGGGCTCAAGGCAATTTGTATACGAAAAAAAGATCAGAAATCGCAGTTAGTCCATACATTTTTTGGCGCAGGGAGCAAATACGAGAAAAATATATTCCCGCGGGCATGGATTGAGCAGTCCGTTGAGATGCAGTTCGAGGATGGAGTATTTCCGGTATCTGCCTATTATGACGAGCTGCTGACGAAGCTGTACGGCGATTACCACGCGCTCCCAAATCCGGAGGACAGAAAGTGCAAAGAGCATGTCGCCATTCTGGATCTGGAGCACCCGTATGAAGCGCATCTGTCGGAACTTCATAATATGCAGTTCGACGTTCTTACAAGAAGCATTCGATAAATGCGATTCCGGATATTTTCGAGGAGATAATATGGTAGAACCGCGAGTACTTGTTGTTAGTCACAATGTTTTCAGTTCTTCTGGAAACATGGGGAAAACAATGATGCATATGTTGGCTGGAATCCCCCCAGATAATCTCGCACAATTGTACTTCCATCAGGAGATTCCGACTCGAAGATGCTGTCTGCACTATTTCAGAATGACGGACAGCAATATTCTGCATTCGCTGTTTACACGAAAAACAGAGTTCAGGGTCTTTGATGCATCAGACATTGATGAATCGGCGGTGCAGAGCAGAACCGACACAGGCTGGCTGGCGAAGGTATATCAGTTTTCCAGACGGCGTACATCATTCATCTATTTTTTGCGGGACACAATGTGGAGATTCGGCAAATGGAAAACCAAGGCGCTTTTGGAGTGGGTGCAGGCATTTGCCCCTAATGTCATATTTTTAGCGGCCGGAGACTATGCGTTTCCCTATCGTATCGCCATCTGGCTGTCGGATTTCCTGCACATTCCGATTGTGATGTGGTGCGCAGATGATTTCTATATTGAGCCGCTGAATCATGGACCTTTTTTTCGTCGAATACAATGCCAACAGCTGGTGAAGCTGGCCCGAAAGGTCATTCATCGGGGCGGGACTATTGTTACGATCAGTGACATGATGCAAAGAGATTATGCACGCTTGTTTCAAGTTCCAACAAAAACGATCCGAATCTCAAGTGCAATTAACCATTACTCGCTGCCTGCTGATTTCCGGTCGGGTGTTGTTTATGTTGGGAATTTGGGAATCAATCGCATTGTACCGCTGACTGAACTGGGGCGTGCGCTCAGGGCAGCCGCAATAACTGGATTTGAGACAATCAATGTATACTCCGGTGAGCGGAATTCCACAATTCTTCAACAAATCAACAAGGGAAATGGATTGACTTATTGCGGATGTATTTCTGAGCGAGAGGTTGAGCGGCTCTTAGGGACAAGTAAGTTTATTATCTTTACTGAAGCCTTTGATAACAAATCAATTTGTCGTACTAAGTATTCCCTTTCTACAAAAATTGCAGAAAGCCTACGAAGCGGAGCATGCATTCTTGCGTATGGGCCATCTGAAATTGCAGCAATTGATTATTTGAGACGTTATCGTGCTGCATACATACTCGAAAAAGCAGAAGAACTTCCTAATGCAATACGGCATTTATGCGAAGAAGCCAATGAGTACAGTCATTATACACTATGCGCACAATCATTGGCCGAACAGTTTCATAGCGCTGAAGTTAATGAAGAATGTCTAAGAGATATTTTCGTGGAAGCAATTAGTAATTATAAAACTGCGGAGGTCAAGGAATGCAAGACGACAAAGTGACAAGCAAACAAAACAAAATCCGAATACGCCAAAGGAATGCAGGGATGACATATCGAAAATGGATATCAGTATTTTTGTGCGTCATATTCGTGTGTGGCCTGTTGGCCGGGTGCGGCAATGACAAAGTGCAAGAAGAACAGAATGATAATGTTTCTGCAAATACGATTCCAGAAGATGTAGTCGTTCATACGGACTACGGTGATCTGCATTATCCGGATCGTTGGCAGGAGTATGTTACCATTCGCCAGGAGCAGAACGGCAACACGATTGCGGTTACCTTTGAAACCAAGAGCGGAGAAGAAACCTATGAATTGTTCAAGGTTTTAATTGGTGATGACAGCAGTGAGGTTGTCGGCAGCCTGACGGACGACACGGGAACCCAGCGAAATGTTTATCTACATGTTGAGGAACTGCCTGCCGATTCTGGCTTGGAAGAGACAGAGCAGACCCGCTTCTACGCAATGCAAGAGGACTTAAATTATCTGATCGATCATTTAAGCTGAATGTAATTACAATAGGAGGAGAACTGTTATGACAAGTAGACTGGTGAAACGACATTTGTCTTTGTGCCTTGTTCTTGTGATGCTGCTGACAGCTATGCTGCCGGTCAGCGTCTTCGCGGCGGGCTCAAACGATGAAGGCTCTGCTGCTTCCGGGGGGAACGCAGCTGCAACTACGATGATTTCAGACTATGCAACATTCCTTTCCTGTTTCAAGGTTCTGGAAGGCTATGCCCAGACCTATGCGGAAGAAAATGCCGGTGAGGATGCCAATGCGCTGATCATCAACTATATCCGTACAGGCGTGGAGCGGTACACCTCCGGCACTTGGGAAATGGTCTGCGGCAAGGAGAATACTGCCTTTACCGCCTATGTTTCCGAGCAGGATACCGCGAACAATACCTCGGCTTCTGCACTGAAGAACTTGGGCAACTTCACATTGCCCAATGGCAATAAAGTTGACCTTGGCCATGTGTTTGGCGCAATGGATGTGGCCAACTATGCCAAGGCGCAGGGGATGACTGCGGCTGTTGTGCAGGCACGTGCCGATATGGGCAGCTGGGCCGGTGACATCGCGGACCTGATGTTCTGCGCCGAAAATGTGGACATCCCCGATAAGGTGGATACCACGGAGACGGACGTTGACATTCTGGCTGCCAACATTCGTACAAAATACCTCGGTGTAGATTACGGCACACTCAACAGTGTGGGTCACTCCTTCACTGATACGGACCTCTATGGCGACATGGATGCGTTCTATCTCACAACGGAGATGAACCGCGGCGGTGTGGCGTTGAGCACGATCATTGAGAACTACTTTACCGCAGGGCTTACAGACGCAAGCCGCGCTTCCTACTTCCTGACCAACCGTCTGGGCGGCATGGTCACCAAAGACGGTATCCGGAGCAAGGTTCTGAGCACCTATACCGGGAATACCCTGATCGGTGCGCTGGAGAGCTCGTACTCGCTGACAGATCTGCCCAATTGCGAGACGCTGCGCAAGGCCTGCTGCTATGCATTTGCGGATTATCTGTTTGATCTGGCTGGCGATCCCAACGGCACGGATCCCGTTGATCCCGACCCGGTCGATCCGGATCCTAAGCCCGAGCCGAAGCCGGATAATGCCTACTATTCTGTGTTTTCTTCGGACACGACGACGGTCGCGCCCGGTGTGACGCAGACGATCAACTATGCACTGACCAAGGACGACAAGCAGATCGTCTACTACATTGCCACGGCGGATATCGCCCGGGAGGATGTGAGCATCCACGCCAATTATCACGACAACGATCCGAGCCAGGGCTGGGCAATGTCCCGCGTGTCCGATCAGATGGCGGCGGCTCAGAAGCGGCATTCCGATCCGTCCGATGCGGCAAACTACGTCGAGCACTACAATGCAGTGGTCGGTGTCAACGCTGACTTCTACAACATGACCACCGGTGCCCCCAGCGGCGCTCTGGTTATGGATGGTGTCGAGTATCATGGCGGCACCTCCAAAAACTTCTTTGCGATCCTGAAAGACGGGACTGCCATGATCGGCGGGCCCAGCGATTACGCAGCTTATCAGGATCAGATCCAGGAGGCTGTCGGTGGCAGCGTTTATCTGGTCAAGGATGGGAAGCCTGTCGTGACCAGTGCGGCGGACTATTATAACAGCCGTCATTCCCGCACTTGTGTGGGTATCACTGCTGAGGGCAAGGTCGTCATGATGGTGCTGGACGGCCGTCAGGAACCCTTCTCCGCTGGCGGCACTGCTGAAGAACTGGCACAGATCATGCTGGACGCAGGCTGTGTGACCGCAATCAATCTGGATGGCGGCGGTTCCACTACCTTCGTAGCGAAGCAGGAAGGCAGCAATACGCTCACGGTTGTGAACCGTCCTTCGGATGGTTATGAGCGTTCCGTTAGTTCCTCTCTGATGGTGGTCTCCACGGCCCCTGTCTCTACGGAGTTTGATCATGCCCTGATCACCTCTGCTTACGATTACTTGACGAGCGGCGCCGCGGTTCGTCTGGTTGCTTCCGGTGTCAGTGTGTCCGGCAGCGCTGCGGAACTCCCTGCCAATCTTACATGGAAGTCCGCAGATGAAACCATCGGTACCGTCTCTGAAGATGGTGTTTTCACCGCCGTCAAGAAAGGCAGCGTGGAAATTCAGCTCCTGTCCGGTGACACGGTGATCGGCAGCAAGACGCTTACCGTGGTCGAGCCGAATGGACTGAAATTTTCCAAGACAAGCATCAACGCCATCTACGGGGATTCGGTGCGCCTTCCCCTGATCGCAACCTATAATGAGAATCCCGTCGCTGTATGCGCGGGCGATATCACATTTGAACTGAGCAACAGCGCAGCAGGTACTGTGGAAGCTGCGAACAATGGCTTTGCCTTTACTGGCAGCGAGGGATCCGGTCTGCGCAACGTTACCATTACGGCTATGATCACGCGGGACTATTCCATCAGTGCCACGATCAAGGTCGCCATGTACAGTGCCAATCAGGCGATTTTCGACTTTGACAACGCCACAGGCGGCGACAGAACCTTCGCATGGACAAGAGAAGTCTCCAACGCGGAATATCTCCCCGGCGGCGACGGCGAGACAGACCGCTATCATGTGATCGATCCCAGCCAGCCCATGAACGTCACCTATGTCTTCGGACTGGATATGATGACGATCAAGATGCCTGAAAAGCTGGAGCCGCTTCTGTCCATGGTTGCTGGCGGCGATATTTCCGGCATCACGGCCTGGGATCTGCTGCTCCAGCTGGCAGAGCGTGTCAGCCCGAAGACTGAGGTGACGGTGAAGTTCCAGTTCGACCAGAATGTCGATGTGGACATTTCCAACCTGACGGTGTCGAATGATTATTTCCGTCTGACGTCCGCATCCATGGACGAGAATAATCTGCTCACGGTGAAGTGCAATTTCATCAAGCAGAGCCAGGCCATTGATCCTGAAACGGCCAACCCCATCTGCATTCTCAGTGGTGTAAAGATGACCGCTAAGAACGGCGCGAATCAGACGCTGACAATTACGAACGCTGGTTCGATCGGCTATGATATCTATCTTGGCGCAAACGCGCTCTACAGCATGGCCAAGCAGACCTCTTTCCAAGAGCAATATGGTATTTATCCCTATGAGGAGCCGGAAAATGTCACACATCCCAAGGGCGGCCATTTTTACTGCGAATCGTATCAGAAATTTACGGATAAGTTCATTCTGGATGGCACAGTCTGGTCCGGCTGGAAGCAGATCAACGGCGCAACCTACTACTTTGTGGATAACGTCGCTGTGAAGGGCGTTCACAAGGTCCCTGGTCTCAACGATGAAAGCAACGAGTATTTCTACCAGTTCAATGAGACGACCGGTGCTTGCGAGGGTAAGGTCACAGGCCTGTTCGAACTTGACGGCGCACGGTATTACGCCATCAACGGTGTGGCCAAGTCTGGCTGGTGGAACCTGACGGATGCAGATGGTGAGAACAGCTATTATTACTTTGATAAAGAGACATTCAAAGGACTGAATGGCCCGAGTAGAGCATTCTTCGAGAATGTGACGTACACGTTTGATAACGGAAAGCTGTTGAAGGGAGAATGGCTGACAACCGATCAAGGAACCAAGTATTATTATGGGCCGACATTCGTACAGGGAAAATGGTATACGGTTGAAGGCGAAAAGTACTATTTCGACCCGCAGGGCTATCGTTATACAGGGCTTAGATATGTGAAAGAAAGCTACAATCACGATGATCATATCTACTGGTATGACTTTGGCGAAGATGGGATTTGCCACGGCGTATATCAGCACACAGGCCTCTTCTATCTTAACGGAAATACGTACTACACCATCGACGGAATGGTCTGCTTTGGCCTGTATTTAGCGGAAGATGGATACTACTACTATTTTGGAAGTGGCAATTATACCGCTGTTAAGAACACCCGTCACTGGGTATCCTTCCCGAATGACACTGGTCTTGCACAGGCGTTCTACGATTTTGACGAAAACGGCAGGATGATTATTGATAATCCGGATCCGAGCAAAAACGGCATTGTCAACGAAGACGGTACGCTCTATTACTACGTGAATGGTGTCAGGAACTATGCCGGTCTGATTCAAATTGACGGTGACTACTATTACGTGAACAGTTCCTGCAAAGTAGTCACGAGTCAGCGTTACTGGGTATCTAAGACCAATGATCTGCTTCCTGCCACCTTCTATAACTTCGATGCAGACGGTAAGATGACGGATGCACCGATTCCGACGCCGGATCCTGACCCGAATCCCAATCCTGATCCCGGGGTGAAGAACGGCATCGTCAACGAGGATGGCGAGCTGTATTACTATGTCAATGGCGTCAAGACCTACGCGGGCCTGATCAAGATCGACGGCGATTACTACTATGTGAACAGCTCCTGCAAGGTCGTAACAAATTGCCGTTACTGGATTAGCAAGACCAATGATCTGTTGCCCGCAACCTTCTATAACTTCGATGCAGACGGCAAGATGACTGATGCACCCATTCCGACGCCTGACCCCGATCCTAATCCCAATCCTGATCCCGAGGTGAAGAACGGCATCGTCAGCGAGGACGGCGAGCTGTATTACTATGTCAATGGTGTCAAGACCTACGCTGGTCTGATTCAGATTGACGGCGATTATTACTATGTGAACAGCTCTTGCAAGGTTGTTACCAACCAGCGCTACTGGATCAGCAAGACCAATGATCTGCTGCCCGCAACCTTCTATACCTTTGATGCAGACGGCAAGATGACCGATGCACCCATTCCGACACCTGACCCCGATCCGGATCCCAATCCTGATCCCGGGGTGAAGAACGGCATCGTCAATGAAGATGGTGAGTTGTATTACTATGTCAATGGTGTCAAGACCTACGCTGGTCTGATTCAGATCGACGGCGATTATTACTATGTGAACAGTTCTTGCAAGGTTGTTACCAACCAGCGCTATTGGATCAGCAAAACCAACGATTTGCTGCCCGCCACCTTCTATACCTTTGGTGCAGACGGCAAGATGACCGATGCACCCATTCCGACGCCGGATCCCGATCCAGTCGATCCTGCAAAGAACGGTATCGTCAGCGAGGACGGCGAGTTGTATTACTATGTGGACGGCGTCAAGACCTATGCTGGCCTGATCCAGATCGACGGCGATTACTACTATGTGAACAGCTCCTGCAAGGTCATCACGAACCAGCGCTATTGGATCAGCAAAACCAACGACCTGCTGCCCGCCACCTTCTATACCTTTGGTGCAGACGGCAAGATGGTCAAATAACCAAAAGACCCATGGGGTATGGTGATTTTAGCGCCATACCCCATGGAAGATACGAATACGAAAAGGAGTACGTATTGCTTGATCTTGTATTTATCTGGCTGAAGGAGCATTCACTGATCGTGCTCCTGCTTCTGGGAACTATCTTCAATGTGTTCTGGCTGTACAGGATGCGGCGGCAACTCCAAATGAAATGGTACGCCGTGATAGCATTCTCGGTGCTGCATACGGTATGTGGTGTTTTGAGTGTAAAAGCATTTGCGTTTCTGGAAACCGGAGATGCTGGCAACATGAGCTTATTCGGCGGAGTGTTCTTTATGCCAGTGCTTTATTTCATCAGCGCAAAGGTTTCAAAACGCAATATCAAAGCCGTTTTTGATATTTTTACGATTTGCATGATCTTCACGGTGATGTGCGCTCGGATCAACTGCATCGTCTCTGGATGCTGCGCTGGCTTAGTCATACCGGGAACGCACGTTCACTTCCCAACAAGGGAACTCGAGATCCTCTATTATATTGTGATGCTGATTCTGCTCATCCCCAGAGTGAAAAAGAGCAAGAACCCCGGCAGTATTTACCCACTTTATATGGCATCCTATGGAGCGTTCCGCTTCATTGATGAATTCTTTCGGACGTCCTCTACGGGGATGCTATTCCACCTTTCTCATGTCTGGGCAGCCATCGCATTTGCGGCGGGACTCAGCATTTACATAGAAATAAACGCCAGAAATCATCAAAGAAAGAAGGTAATAAAGAAATGAAAAGCACATTGAAGCGATTCCTTTCGCTTGTGCTCTGCATGTTCATGGCCATGGTACTGCTTCCAAATGTGACCATGACAGCGTTTGCAGCAACCAGTGGTACAGTGACAGGCTTAGCTGACGAGAACATCGGCCTGAGCTTTACAGGCGACGCAGATAATGCTTGGTCGGCCAATGGTACGAGCATTACCGGCGCAGCTACCAGCACGGGTGGAGCATGCGGCAATACATCCTATGATTCCACACTGACAATTACAAATAAGAAGTCGACAACAGCAACCCTTTCCTTTGACTACTCTATTGAGCAGAACAGCGGCACCATTCAGGTGGATGGTGCAGCGGTTTCTTCGGGTGCCAGTTTTACCAAGGAACTGGCGGCAAACGAGAGCGTTAAAGTATACATCAAGTCTGGCAGCACCAGTGCTGCCACTAAGATCACCCTTACCAACGTGGTTCTGGTAAGCGATGTCAATGCAACTGCGACTTTCGTGCCTGCTGAAAACGGTACTTATTCAGTAGACGGAAAACTCATTACCGAGGAATATAGCAACAAGCAAAGCTCCATGACCGCTTATAAGGTAGTGGCGACTCCGGCGGATGGTTATCAGTTCTTGGGCTGGTATAACCTGACCACAGGCAAATGCATCGCGACTGCGGCAACCACCGCCCTGAATATCGAAAGTGACTGCACCGTTACGGCGAAGTTTGTGAGCAAGTCTCTGGCGCTTTTTGAGACTGGCGGTCAGCGGTTTGCAGACCTGAATGAAGCGGTTGCTTACGCACGGGCAAACAGCCAGTCCAAGATTACCTTGGCTACTGATGGCTCCATCAGCGGTACTTATACCATTCCGGCGGGAATCACGCTGTTGATCCCCTTCGATGAGGCAGGGACACTGTATACGGATGCTCCTGCGGCAATTCGCACAGCCCCAGCTTCGAAGCCGTTCCGAACGCTGACGATGAGCGATGGTGCTTCTATTACCGTCAATGGCGCGATCAGCTTGGGCGGCAGATATTATGCCGCTGGCGGTGGTGAGCAGGGACGTCCCGTTGGTGATTATGGATACATCAAAATGGCGGATAACAGCTCCATTACAGTCAAGAACGGTGGTAAACTCTATGCATGGGGCTTTATCTCCGGCAGCGGCTCTGTTCTGGCGGAATCTGGCGCTACGGTGTACGAATTCTATCAGATTGCAGACTTCCGCGGCGGCACCGCATCTTCCGGCATGCACCATGGGGTGTTCCCATTTTCGCAGTACTTCGTACAAAACATCGAAGTTCCCTTGACGTTGAATGCCGGCGCCAACGAACAGGTTTATAGCGGCGTTTATGCAATGAAGAGCACATATACTACTGCTATTAATTTCATTGGCGACACCGGTATGTTCAAAGTGGAATCCGGTAGCTTTACTAAGGATTACGATGAAAAGACGGATCGTCTTGTATTCACAGTAAACGGCAAGGCGGCATTGAACACGTTGGCGCTAACGCTTGCAGGCATGGATGTCGACTCTGCAAGCTACGTATTGCCCATCACCAACAACATTACCATCAATATCCAGTCCGGCAATGTGACCATCAATCAGGATGCAGCTCTGTTGGCGGGCGTTGAGGTCAATATTGCCGAGGGCGCTGGCCTAACGGTTGCAAACGGCAAGAGCATCTACATCTATGACCGTGACGAGTGGGTCGCCCAAAACTTTGTTACCGGAGGCAAGTTCAAAGCGGTGCTAAATGCCCCCGGAAAGCATTATAACCGCACAGAAGCAAACCTTATCGATGCGAAGGTGGACGTCAACGGTACGCTGACCGCCATCGGCGGCATCTACACCACCGCCAGCGGTGCGGACATCTGCTCCAGCAACGGCACCGGTGTCTATAACCAGCAGGGTACCCCCGGCACGGAGACCAAGACGTATCAGTACACGCAGAGCGGTTCCGACGTGACGGCACATGAGATCCCCATCACCGCCGCCAAGCTGCACAACGCCGACGGCAGCTATGCCGACACGAAAGGCAAGAACTCGGGTACTACATTCTATTATTCAAACGGTGTGTGGGGAACTGCCAAGCCCTGCGATCATAAAAATACCGAAATCCGCAACGCGAAGGACGCAACCTGCACCAAGGATGGCTACACCGGCGACACCTACTGCAAGGATTGCGGCAAGAAAATAGGCACCGGCACGGCTATTCTCGCCAAGGGACATACCGAGGTCATCGACGAAGCTGTTGCAGCTACCTGCACCACACCCGGCAAGACCGAAGGCGCGCACTGCTCTGTCTGCGGAACGGTTATCAAAGCGCAGGAAGAGATTTCCGCCAAGGGCCACAGATGGAATGAGGGCGAGATCACGACCGCCCCTACCTGTGAGAACGCCGGTGTCAAGACCTACACCTGCACAGTTTGCAATGCAACCAAGACCGAAGCAATCGACGCAACCGGGCATACCCCTGTTGAAGTTGCGGAACAGCCCGCTACCTGCACCGAGGCTGGCCATAAAGCCGGTACGAAGTGCTCCGTTTGTAAGGCAATCCTCTCCGGTATGGAAGAAATCCCTGCGACCGGCCACACAGAAGTAATCGATGCAGCAAAGGCTCCGACCTGCACGAAGACTGGTCTGACCGAGGGCAAGCACTGCTCCGTCTGCAACGAAGTCCTTGTTGCGCAGGAAGTGATCCCCGCCAAGGGACATACCGAGGTCATTGATCCGGCAGTTGAGCCGACCTGCACCGAACCCGGCAAGACCGAGGGCAAGCACTGCTCTGTCTGCAACGAAATCCTCGTTGCGCAGGAAGTGATCCCCGCCAAGGGACATACCGAGGTCATTGACGCAGCAAAGGCTCCGACCTGCACCGAGCCTGGCCTGACGGAAGGCAAGCATTGCTCTGTTTGCAACGAAGTTATTGTTAAACAGGAAGTGATCCCGGCTACCGGTCACAACCCGGAGATTCGCAATGCGGTCGAAGCAACGCTTACAACACCCGGTTACACCGGCGATACGTATTGCACGGTTTGTAATGAGCTTATCGCAAAAGGCGAAGTGATCCCGTGCCCGACCGGCTGGCTTGAGAGCGAGCAGGGCAGACAGTACTACAAGGACGGCGAACTGCAGAAGACCGGTTGGACCGTCATTGACGGCAATACCTACTATCTGGACACCGAAACCGGATATGCGGCTACCGGAATCACGACACTGGTCCCCGATGGAGCAACGGAAAAAGCCCGCTGCGTCTTTGATGCGGAAGGCGTATTCCAGAGCGACGTTACCGGTGTTTACAGCGTCGGAGCGGACACCTATTGGCTCAACAGCGGCATCATCGAAGAAGAAGCCGGCCTGAAGCGCGTTGTCAAGGAGAACGGCGAGGTCAACTATTATTACTTCGCGGTTCAGAAGAATCTGGAGGAGCGTGAGGGCCTGACCCTCTCGGCGGCGGTGAAGAGCACTGTGCTGAACGGCAAGGATTGCTGGCTCCACAAGACCAATGGCCTTGCGCTTCCTGAATGGGGCTACTACTTCGATGAGAACGGTGTCATTCTGCACGACGAGGACACCGGCAAGAACGGAATCCTGAAGGCTGGCGAAGATCTCTTCTACTATGTCGACGGCATCAAGGCTCCTGCAGGTATGATCAAGATCGGTGACGATTACTACTATGCCAACAGCAAGGGCCAGCTGATCGTGAACCAGACCTACTACTGCTCCAGAATGAACGGTCTGATGGAGGAAGGAACCTATGCCTTTGACGCAAAGGGCAAGCTCATTCCGGGTGCTACGGACAAGAATGGCATCGTGAAGGACGATGACGGCGTGCTTCGTTACTATGTCAACGGCAAGGTAACCTATGTTGGCCTGATTGAAATTGACGGTGATTTCTACTATGTCCGCAGCAGCGGTGAGGTCGTGAACGATTGTGTGTACTACATTTCCTGGACGCATGGTCTGAAGGAAGCCGGCTACTACACGTTCGATGAGAACGGAAAGCTGACCGGCACTCCGAAGAATGGCATCGTCGAGGAAGATGGTGTTCTGCATTACTATGTCAACGGAACACTGACCTATGCGGGCCTCATCAAAATTGGCGATGATTATTACTATGTGAATTCCAAGTGCGAAGTGGTACGCGATTGTGATTACTACATTTCCTGGACGCATGACCTGATGCCCCAGGGCAGATATCACTTCGACGCAGATGGCAAGCTGACAGGCAGCGTCGCACCTCTGAAAAACGGGATCTACGAGGAAGACGGAAGCCTGTACTTCTACAGGAACGGTGAACGTACCTATGCCGGTCTGATCCAGATCGACGGCGACTACTACTATGTGCGTTCCACCTGTGAGGTCGTCCATGACCGCAGCTACTATGTGTACTGGACGCACGGCCTGATGCCGGAGGGATATTACAACTTTGACAGTGCTGGCCGGATGATTCTGGACAGCGAAACCGAGTAAATACACTGGAACCGCCGGGGCGCACCTTGGCGCCTCGGCGGTTCTCTTTTATCACACAACATCGGAGATGAGAAGGATGAAAGTGCTGTTTGTCAATTTGGTATATGGGACTGGAAGCACTGGAAAAATCATCGCTGATATCATGAACCTGCTGAAAAAGTATGGCAATGATGTAAAGACTTTATACGGTACGGGAGCATGCTCCGACAATGCGGACACAGTGAAGGTGTCTGGAAAGCTGGAGTATTACTTTCACAATGCAGTATCACGATTCACAGACCATGCGGGACTATATTCCTGGGCGGCGACCAGAAAGATGATCCGAGAAATCAGAGCGTTTCAGCCTGATCTGATCCATCTGCACACGCTGCACGGCTTCTATGTGAATTACGAGATGCTGTTCCGCTTTTTGAAGGAAGCGAATATTCCCGTCGTTTGGACTTTGCATGATTGCTGGACTTTTACCGGCCATTGCACACATTTCTCGCAAGTCAAGTGTATGCAATGGCAGACCGAGTGCCGGGACTGCAAATTGCTGTACCGGTATCCGCAATGCTATTGGAAAGGCGATGTAAGGCATAACTTCCTTCGCAAAAAGAATGCCTTTACCGGTGTAAAAAGTCTGACCATCACAACGCCCTCGCAATGGCTTGCGGATCAGGTTTCACAGTCGTTCCTACAGAACTATCCGAGAACCGTTATTCCCAACGGGATTGACCGCACGATTTTCCGCCCACAGTCCAGCAGCTTGCGTGAAAAGTATCATCTGGAAGATAAGAAAATCGTCCTCGGGGTAGCCAATGCATGGAATGCACGCAAGGGATTGCCAGACTTGTTGACGCTTGCTGGCCGCCTCGGCTCTGACTATCAGGTGGTTTTGATTGGCCTAATCGAAAAGCAACTGCCGAATATTCCTTCCAATGTGCTTGGGCTTTTACGCACGGCAAATCAAATCGAATTGGCGCAATGGTACTCTACCGCAGATGTGTTTGTGAACCCTACCTATGAGGAAACCTTTGGCCTGACTACGGTAGAGGCCCAGGCATGCGGAACGCCAGTGGTGGTATACGAAACGGACGGTTGTCCTGAAACGGTAGCACCGGGAAATGGACGCTTGATTCCGCAGGGCGATATGCAGGCACTGGAGAATGCCGTGAGAGACGTGGCAGACAGCAACTGGCGTGCGGACCCTAAAAAAATGGTGCGTTTTGACAAGGACACGGTGTATCAAGGCTATGTCAAACTCTATGAAAATGTTTTGTCTACTTTGGGAAAAGGGCGTGTGATGGCCACATGAGAATTCTTTTTTGCAGTAACTACTTTACGCATCATCAGATCCCCCTATCCGATGCCCTCTATGAATTGACAAATCACAACTATTGCTTCGTGGCACATAAAGAGATGGATGCAGAGCGAAAGGACCTCGGATGGGGAAATGATTTGGTGCGTCCATATACCTGTTCGGCATCAGACCAGGAGGTTCAGAAGCAATTAAATGATCTGGATGTTTTGATAGCAGGTTCCTTTCCAGAGCGTCAGACAAAGGAATACGGCAAAAAGGCCAAATTGTTTTTCCGATATTCCGAGCGACCGCTGAAAGCTGGAAATCCTGTTTTGAAATATATACCGCGATTTCTCAAGTGGCATTATTACAATCCACCTTGGCGGAAGACATATATGCTCTGCGCCAGTGCCTATACCGCGGGGGATTATGCAAAATTCGGCCTTTTCCATAATCGGTGCTACAAATGGGGTTACTTTCCGGAGACGATCCGGTATCCCAGCATTGATGACTTGATTGACCGCAAAGCAAAAGCAACCATTTTGTGGTGTGGACGCTTTCTGGACTGGAAGCATCCGGACGATGTGATTGAGGTTGCAAAGAGACTCCATGAGGCAGGATGCTGCTTCAAAATCGAGATGATCGGTACCGGTGAGATGGAGCGGCAGCTCAAGCAACAGGCTTCGGAAGCTGGACTTCTGGATGAAAATGTACGGTTTCTTGGGGCCATGTCTCCGGAAGCCGTGCGTCGTCATATGGAAAGCGCAGGCATCTACTTATTCACAAGTGACCGCCAAGAGGGCTGGGGCGCTGTGTTAAACGAGGCCATGAACAGCGGCTGTGCGGTGGTTGCCAGCGATGCAGCAGGGGCAACACCTTACCTCGTAAATGACGGCGTGAATGGAAGCGTTTATCACTCCGGCAATATTCAGGAGCTTTATGAAAAGGTACGACGGCTTCTTGAAAATACGACTATGCAGTATAGCTTTGGAAAAGCGGCGTACCTGACGATTACAGAATTGTGGAATGCAGAGGTTGCCGCAAAGCGATTTTTGCAGCTATCGCAGGCACTTTTGAACGGCACAGACGCTTCCGGCTTGTTTGCGAACGGTCCATGCAGCCTCGCAAAGCCGCTGCGGGAGGACTGGTATCAAAGATGAAGTTGAAGACTATCAAAAAACGAATTGTGATTTACCTTGTCAATCATGTCTTGGCCGGAACACGTTTTTTCCCCGCAAAGAGGAGCCTTCTTCGTTCCATCGGCTATGAGATCGGAGAAAATACCAAAATTGTCGGGCCGATTCATAATACAGGGACGCTCCGCATTGGTGCGAATTGTTGGATTGGATGCAATCTCACTGTCCATGGAAATGGGACAGTGACGATTGGAGATAACTGCGATATTGCTCCGGATGTCACATTCCTGACAGGTGGACACCAGATGGGCGACCATAGCAGGCGGGCTGGAAAAGGCGAATCCTATCATATTACAGTAGGCAGCGGCGTATGGATCGGTGGTCGGGTTACGCTCCTATTGAATACGAGCATTGGGGATGGAAGTATGATCGCAGCCTGTGCCTGTGTTCCTAAAGATGTGCCGGCGGATACGATGGTGGCCGGTGTCCCAGCCAAAGTGATGAAGGAGCTTGAAGATTTTGCTGCAGTCGCTCAGAAAGAATAAAGTCGTTAAAAATGCCGGATGGATCATCGGTGGCAAAGTGGCGAACAAGCTGCTGGCCTTTGTCGTTGGTATTTTTGCGGCGCGCTATCTTGGCCCAAGCAATTACGGCCTGATCAATTACGCGGCGGCATATGCGGCATTCTTTGCCTCGCTCTGTACGCTTGGCATTAACAGCGTGATCGTTAAGAACTTTGTGGATCATCCGGATCAGCAGGGCGAAACAATTGGAACGACCCTGCTGCTGCGGGCGATCTCAAGTCTGCTGTCTGCGCTGGCAATCATCGGCATTGTCAGTGTTGTGGACAGAGGGGAACGTCTCACCATTGTGGTTGTGGCGCTGTACAGCATTGGCCTCATTTTTCAGGTGTTTGATACCCTCAACTACTGGTTTCAGGCCAGGCTCCAGTCCAAGTATTCCGCCATTGCCGAACTCGTCTCGTATGCGGCAATGTCTGTGTACAAAATTATTTTGCTTGCGCTTGGGAAAAGCGTGGAATGGTTCGCCGTTGCAAGCGCATTGGATTACATCGTACTTGCGGTGTTTTTGCTGATTGCTTATTTCAAAAATGGCGGAACAAGATTCCGTTACTCTCTGGAAAAAGCAAAGGAGCTTCTGCAAAGCAGCGGCAGCTTTATCATAGCCGGGCTGATGGTCTCCATCTATGCTTGTACAGATAAGCTGATGCTCAAGCAGATGCTTGGCGCAGATGCCGTCGGACATTATTCACTTGCTTCGACGGTCAGCGTTTCATGGGCCTTTATTCTCTCAGCAATCATTGATTCCCTTTATCCGGAGATCGTGCAGAGTTTTCAGAAAGACCGCCTGCGCTATGAGCGGAAGAACCGGCAGCTCTACGCAATTGTTTTTTATGTGTCCCTGTTCGTATCCGCAATGATCTGCCTTGTCGCAAAGCCTTTTATTTTGATTCTCTATGGAGAAAACTATCTGCCGGCAGTCGGGCCTCTGCGCATCGTGGTTTGGTACACAGCGTTTTCCTACCTTGGTGTTGCCAGAAATGCATGGATGGTATGTGAAAACAGGCAGAAATATCTGAAATACCTGTATGTCAGTGCGGCTGCACTTAATGTTGTGCTGAACCTTGCGCTGATCCCATCGTGGGGAGCATCTGGAGCCGCTGCGGCCTCGCTAATCACCCAGGCTTCGACAACAGTGATTCTTCCCGCAATAATAAGGCCTTTGAGACCAAACTGTAGACTGATGCTTGATGCAGTACTTTTTCGCGGGATTTTTCCAAAAAAGAATGAAAGCACAGCAAGGAGAAATTGGAGATGAGTGTTCTTTTCGGCAAAAGAACAAATGCCGCTAATACAATAACTATTGTGGGGCTGTTCCTCTTTTCGGTCGGTGCCTTCAATCTTCCTGGTCAAATTTTCTTCGCATTGACTCTTTACTTTTTTATATGGAAATCGAAAACCATTGTCATTGAAAAGCATGATGTTATTCTCTTGCTTTTTTCGACATCCTATTTTGTTATTTATACTTTTAACTTTGGATTTGCGGTAAAAAGTCTAATCATATATCTTTGGGGACCTTGGGCAGCCTACTTGTTCGGAAAGTGGTTTGTTTTATCTGATAATAGCGACCGTTCGTTTCAAGAAATGACGAATACGCTAACATTTGGTTTCTTTCTGCACGGCGTTTTGAATCTGCTCGCATATCTTAAATCAGACTACTATGCGCAATATGCTTATCAAAGAGTGTCCGTCGATTTTTGGCGTGGTGACATGGTTTCAGTTATCTCTACGGGGTTTATGTTCACATTTGCGGTTGCTCTTTCAACTTCAATCCTGTTCTCCCATTGCGGGGTTCGAAAAAAGCTTATAGCGCTGGCGGTTCTATTGATGAGTACGTTTGAAGCATCGTTCTTTGCCTATCGAACGATGATATTCATTGTTTTAATTCTTGTTGCTTTTAACCTACTTCGTTGGCTTCATGACTCATCTGTGCGAATCAGCAGAAAAGCTTTGCTCATTGGGCTTGCCGCGCTCTTTTTTGTTGCGATATTTGCAATTGTGTTCCTGAATGCTTTCGGAATTCAAGATGAATTGCTGTCTTTGAAAATTGTACGGCGACTGCTATACGGTGACAAATCTTCGAGGTTTAAAACATGGACCTCATATTTGTTTTCGGGGGATTGGCTTCGTTATCCCTTTGGAGGCCAGAAGAGTGAATTCGCATATCACGGAGAGTGGGTACACAATCTATGGCTTGATATTTTAAATAAGGTTGGACTGATTCCCTTTGTAATCGCTGTAATATTTACGATAACGAGCATACGGTCTGCATATGGTGCCGCTGTGCGTATGAAAAAAGCAAACCACAATTTGCTATCAAATCAAATTGCAAGTTTAGGTTTAGGTGCATTGCTGATCTGTATGCCTGAGCCTGTTGTTGATGCAAATCCGTATTTTTTCTTTGCTATTCTAATGCTATTGGGTGGCATCAAAGGAGTGGAGTGCTCATTCGGCAAGGAAGATACCGCTGAATCGGAAAGGGGATTCTAAAGACATGTCTCAATTCAAAGATAAAATACTGCTCATTACCGGTGGGACAGGCTCCTTTGGCAACGCTGTGCTGCGCCGCTTCCTGACCACCGACATTGCAGAGATCCGCATTCTCTCACGGGATGAGAAGAAGCAGGATGATATGCGGCATACCTATCAGGAGCTGTATCCGCAGTATGCGGAAAAGATCAAATTCTACATAGGCGATGTGAGGGATTACAATTCCATTCTGAATGCGTTCCGCGGTGTGGACTATGTATTTCATGCCGCCGCCCTCAAGCAGGTACCCTCCTGCGAGTTTTACCCCATGGAGGCGGTCAAAACCAACGTGGCCGGTTCTGACAATGTGATCTCCGCATGTGTTACAAACCATGTGAAGAAGGCCATCTTCCTGTCCACGGACAAGGCGGCCTATCCCATCAACGCTATGGGCATGACGAAGGCTGTCATGGAGAAGAATGTGATTGCCCGTTCCAGACAGATGCTGCCTGGAGATCCGGTTCTGTGTTTGACGCGGTACGGCAACGTCATGGCTTCCCGCGGCTCGGTCATCCCGCTGTTCTGCGACCAGATCGACGAGGGGAAGCCCTTGACGATCACGAATCCCAATATGACCCGTTTTATGATGACGCTCAGCGATGCCGTAGACCTTGTGCTTTATGCCTTTGAGCATGGCGAACAGGGCGACCTGTTCGTGCAGAAGGCCCCTGCTGCGACCATCGAGACGCTGGCACAGGCTGTGCTGGAGCTGAAGCACTCCAACCTTGGCACGACGATCATCGGAACGCGGCATGGCGAAAAGCTCTTTGAGGTGCTGGTCACTGCAGAGGAAATGATGCGGGCGGAAGAGCTGCCCGGCTTCTTCCGCATTCCGGCGGACAACCGGGATCTGAACTATGACAACTATTTCAGTAAAGGCAACCCGGAATTCGGCAAGATCGAGCAATATACCTCACACAATACACACCGGCTGAATGTGGAGGAAATGAAACAGCTTTTGCTGAAGCTGAAGCTGTTCGGAGGAACTTGCTGATGAATGTACTGATCACCGGCGCAAACGGATTTGTTGGGAAAAATCTGACGCAGCGCCTTTCCGCCATCAAGGATCACAGAGACAGGACTCGGCCCGCACTGCAAATCGAGGAAATTCTCTTGTGTACGCGGGATACTTCGGCTGAAACCCTGGTGGGCTACTGCCAAAAGGCGGATTTCGTGGTTCACCTGGCTGGCGTGAACCGGCCCCAGGATCCGGGAGAATTTGCAGCCGGAAACACGGACTTCACCCGTACCCTGTTGGAGATGCTTCGGGAAAGCGGCAACCGCTGCCCAGTGCTGCTGTCTTCCTCCATTCAGGCCAGCCTGACCGGACGATATGCCGAAAGTCCCTATGGGCAGTCCAAAAAAGCGGCGGAGGAGCTGCTCCTCGCTTACGGCAGAGAAACCGGTGCAAACGGGATGATCTATCGTCTGCCGAACCTGTTTGGCAAGTGGTGCCGCCCCAACTACAATTCGGTGGTGGCAACCTTCTGCCATCATATCGCGCGGGATCTGCCGATCACCGTTTCAGACCCGGCAGTCGAATTGGAACTGGTCTACATTGACGACCTGATCAACGAGATTCTGAACGCCATGGAGGGGCATCCCAACCGGACAGATGGGGCGTATTGCAGCGTTCCGGTCAGTCATCCTGTGACGCTGGGCGAGATCGTCCGTCTACTCCGAACGTTCCGGGAGCAGCCGCAGACGCTTTTGCTGCCAGAGATCCCGGATGGCAGCTTTGCAAAGAAGCTCTATAGTACCTATCTGTCCTATCTGCCGCCGGAAAAAATTGCGTTCCCGCTAAAGATGAATGTGGATGAGCGAGGCAGCTTCACGGAACTTCTGAAGACCGCCTCCTGCGGACAGGTCTCCGTCAACATCATAAGACCGGGCGTCACCAAGGGACAGCACTGGCACAACAGCAAGTGGGAATTCTTTATCGTCGTGGCCGGACACGGGCTGATTCAGGAACGTCAAATCGGCTCCGATGAAAAGATCGAATTTGAGGTCAGCGGCGACCGGATCCAGGCTGTTCATATGTTGCCGGGCTATACCCACAATATTATCAATCTGAGCGAAACGGAAAATCTGGTGACAGTCATGTGGGCCAACGAGCAGTTTGACCCCAGCCATCCGGATACCTACTTTGAGGAGGTGTAGCAATGGGAAAGCTGAAGCTGATGACGATTATCGGTACGCGGCCGGAAATCATCCGGCTGTCCGCCACGATAAAGTGCTGCGACCGGTACTTTGAGCAGATTCTAGTCCACACTGGTCAGAACTACGACTACACCCTCAATCAGGTGTTTTTTGACGATCTTGGCCTTCGGGCACCGGACTATTATCTGGATGCTGTAGGCGATGACCTCGGAGCCACGATTGGGAATATCATCGAGAAGTCCTACAAGCTGATGGTGCGGGTCAGGCCGGATGCGGTGCTGGTCCTGGGCGACACCAACTCCTGCCTTTCTGTGATCGGCGCCAAACGGCTGCACATTCCGATTTTCCATATGGAGGCGGGTAACCGCTGCAAGGACGAGCGCCTGCCGGAGGAGACGAACCGACGCATTGTGGATATTATCAGCGATGTAAATCTCTGCTATTCAGAACACGCACGCCGGTATCTGATGGAGTGCGGCCTGCCGAAGGAGCGCACCTTTGTGACCGGCAGCCCCATGGCCGAGGTACTGCACGCCAATCTGGACAAGATCGAAGCGAGCGATGTCCACCAGCGTTTGGGACTGACTAAGGGGCAGTACATTCTGCTCTCGGCCCATCGGGAGGAAAATATCGATACAGACCGCAATTTTGTCCAGTTGTTCACAGCGGTCAATGCCATGGCAGAGAAGTATGATATGCCAATCCTTTACTCCTGCCACCCCAGAAGCAGAAAGCGGCTGGAGGCGACGGGATTCCAGCTGGACACCCGTGTGATCGCCCACGAACCGCTGGGCTTCCTTGATTACAACTGCCTCCAGATGAACGCTTTTGCGGTGGTTTCCGACAGCGGAACGCTGCCGGAGGAAAGCAGTTTCTTCCTGTCTGTCGGTAAGCCATTCCCGGCAGTCAGCATCCGCACCTCCACTGAGCGTCCCGAGGCGCTGGACGCGGGCTGCTTTGTACTCGCCGGAATCGACGCAGACTCCCTCCTGCAGGCGGTGGAGATGGCTGTCGGGATGCAGCGGGCGGAATGCTTTGGCACACCGGTAGCGGGTTACACTGCTGAAAACGTGTCCATGAAGGTTGCGAGAATCATTCAGAGCTACACGGGCATCGTCAATAAAATGGTTTGGAGGAAAGACGAATAAATGGCGCTTGCAGATAATCACATACACTTTTTGCTTGGAGTGGATGACGGTGCGAAAGACGAAGAAGTAATGCACGCCATTTTAGACGTGGCATAGCAAAAGGACCAAAGGGGGAGATACAAACAAGGGAGCTGTATATGGGGAAGTGCGGTTGGAAAAGGCAACTGCGTATCCCGTTCTCCGGCTTTACAACATTTGCCGGGGTGTGGTATCATGCGGACAGAAACAAATCTGCAAACGAGGGGGGACGCCTGTGTCAGACGCCAGAGAAACACCGGCGGCGCAGCCGCCAAAAAAACGCATGAGCAGCGGCACGCGTGTGCTGGTCATCATCGTGTGCATCCTGCTAGCCATTGCGCTGATCCTGGTCGGCACGGTGCTGATCCTGTCGGCGGTCGGCCGCAATGCGCTGACGAACGACGACGGGGTGAACATTGCCCGCGATGATGTGGAGGCGCTTGGCTCTGGCACGGTGCGCTACAACGGGCAGCTCTACCGCTATAATACCGACATTGTCACGATCCTGCTCATGGGCGTGGACGAGGAGGTCAAGCAGGATGCCGACGGCGTCTATGGAAACGCAAACCAGTCGGATGCGAATATCCTTGCGGTGCTCGACATGCGTAACCAGGAGCTGACGCTTGTGTCCATCTCGCGTGATGCGATGTGCACGCTGGACATTCTCGACAGCACCGGCGCACACGTCGGCACGGCCACGGCGCAGCTGGCGCTGGCCTATTCCTACGGCGACGGGGCAGAGCGCAGCTGCGAGCTGACGAGCGCGGCTGTTTCGCGCCTGTTTTATGACCTGCCGATCCCGGCCTACGGATCGATCTATATGCAGGGTATCCGCCAGCTTGTGGACAGTGTTGGTGGTGTGACCGTTACGCCGGATGCGAGCTTTTCCGGTTTCACCGCCGGACAGCCCGTGACGCTCACCGGTCAGCGCACGGAGAATTATATCCGCTACCGTGCCGACTCGACCGAGGGCAACAACCAGCGCATGCAGCGGCAGAAGCAGGTCGTGCTCGCGCTCGTGAACAAGATGCTCGCGCAGGTCAAGGAGGACCCGGCGAGCGTGCTGGCGCTCT